>JAEEGK010006593.1_pt1 | contig 27895 bp, 15 predicted proteins | sample 8958771 | NCBI WGS metagenome assembly JAEEGK01 (sample SAMN16246547, study PRJNA631951) | gut metagenome | biome: gut microbiome; feature: rumen; material: SC-attached | host: Bos | place: Iran: Karaj | collected 2018-10 | reverse complement strand
CAATAAATGAATTAATTGGTTTAAGATAAGTAATATCAAAAATAATGTTTTCCTTATAATATTTCTTTATTAGATGAGGTTTATTTCTAAGATTTAAAATAAATATTTAATTGAGACCTATATTAATTAAATAAACCGAAATCTTTTGCACCTACCCCATATCACAACTATTTTAATTTATAAATTTAAAATAAAAACCAAAATAAAATTATAATAATTAATACCTGATCTATACTAAAAAATAATTAAAGAAACAAATTTTAATGTCCTTCAAGGTTTTCAATATTATTATTATTATTATTAGAATGATGAATAATTCCAGATAACATATAAATGAAAATTATTTATGAGTATTACTTTCAAAATCGGTTGAAAAAGAAAAATATATTGATAAACATATTTTTTCTTCTTTTAATTGTATATTTAATATATGATTTGTATATATTTTTATTTATAAATATATATTTCAGTATTTTATAAATAATACTCAAAATGAATTCTATTAATATGATGAAGTGAGTTTTTATATTTTTATTTCTGATATTTTTTTTACTTTTGGTCTATAATGTTTTACTAATGCTTTTTTTGGAAAAATATTTACTTGTGTAATCTTTTTTACTTGTGTATTTATAATTCATAACATCTTGAAATCATTTCCTTTTTTTTGTATTCTAAAATATAATTTCTCTTTTTTCTTCGTTAACTTCTCTTCTATTATTTTTTATTTTCTTTAACACGCATTAATTAATCAATATTTAAAGAGGTTTTTTATTCTTTTTTAATATAATTATATTATAATTGTTAAGAATTTAATAAGAAAATTAGGGTATGAATACAATATTAATTAAAAATGAAAGAAATTTTATATTTTAAATCTTGTTTTTTAAATTTATATTTCAATCAAAAAAATTTTATTTTTAAATTTTTATATTTATATTTTATTCCAATGTTCTTTTGTTACAAAATACAATTGAATAAAAGGAATTTTATAAGACGCCAAAATTGAATAATTTATTATTCCAAAAATAAAAGAATCTTTAATTATGATATCATCATTTGTTTCATTCGGTAAAATTTTGAAATTATTATTTAAATCTTCATCATAATTCCATTGAACATCAAATATTTCATCAATAGAATCAAAAAATAATTTTTCATTATTTTCATTATTAATTGAAATATTATTTTCAATTGAATTGATATTATTTGTGCTTAAATGGCTTTTTATATTAAAAGAAGGAATATAAATAATTTTATTCTTCTTATTATTTTCTTTACTAATATTACAATATAAAGAATTAAAAATTTCATAAATATTTTTTTGGTTATTTATTATTTTATTTTTTAATTCTTTTGTTAATTGTGAAATTAAAATTGAATTTGAATTATCGTTAGATTGAATTAAATAAAATTGATTATTATTATTTTCATTATTTAATAGCATAATTTCTCCTTCTATTCGATTATAAATGTAATTATTATATTTAAATGAAATTCCTTTATTAACTTTTAAATTTAATTTCAATGAAATTAAATCACATTGTTTATTATTTTTATATTCTAAAGAATTAAGAACAAAATTAAGTTTTTGTTTTTTAAGAGTATCATTTATTTCATTTAAATTTTGTAAATTTAAATTTATATCAACTAAACCATTCAAAGAATTTTTATTATTTGAATATTCAAAGATATTTCCTTTATCATTTAATTTCTTTAATATAATATCTTTATTTCTATTTTTTTCATTCAATAATGAATAAATTAAAAATGTATTTATATATTTTTCATTGTTTAATAAACTTTCAGATTGAATATTAGATAAAGAAATAATTGAAATTGAATTAATTGAAATATATTTTTCTTCTAAATTATTTGTTCCATTTTTAATATAATATAATGTTTTTTTCCTATTTTCATTTATTGAATTTTCGATACTTAACCATTTAAAATTTAATTTATTTTCAAACAGACTTATTATATCATTATTAATTTCATATTTTTTTTCTTTTTTTAAATAATATAATGAAATTAATACTTCATTAAAGGATAAATTATTTATAATAAACTTGATTAATTTTTCAATAATATTTAAATCTAAGTTAATTATACTTAAATGATCAATAATTACTTTATTAATATTATTATAATTTTCAAAGGATATTTTACATAAACCATTAATTAAATTTTCTTTATTCTTTGATATTAATATTTTTGGTTGAAAACCTTTTAAAAATTTTTCTTCTTGAAAACAATTTTCATTTATATCAAAAACTTGTTTTATTTTCTCAGGAATATTATCATAATAATTTTGTTTTTTAACATTTTGAATTAAATCATTTATTGAATTAGTATAAAATTCAATATCATTATTTTCATTTTTAATATTTTTTTTTTCTTTTTCTTTTTCTTTTTCATTTTCTTTTTTTTCTTTTTCATTTTCTTTTTCTTTTTTTTCTTTTTCTTTTCCTTTTTCATTTTTAAAAGAAAAAAATTCACTTTGATATAAATTATTTTTATGTTCAAAATGATCAAAAGAGTCAATTTTTTGTTTAAGAAACATACCATTATAACCTCTTCTTCCTTTTTCATGTTTAATTCTATTTAAAAATTGAGACATATTATTTTCATGATTTAAAAATTTATCCCTATTAATTTTAAAATTACATTTAGCACTTGGAGTTCTTGAATTATCCATTCCCCATTTATTTTTTAAAATAACTTTTTTATAAGTAATTAAATGTTTATTCTTTTGATTTTTATTATTATAATCTTCTTCTATTTTATTTAAAAACTTATCTTGTAATATAATATATTTTGCATTTTTTATACTATTAATTAATCCTTCATCAAATGGAATAATAATTTTTTCTTTATTTTCATTATTATTATCTTCTTGGTTAATAAAATTAGAAAAAAAAGTATCATAATTTAAATCAGATATATAAAAATAATTTTGAATAATTGAATTTTTTAAAAAATCCATTTCTTTATCCATTTTAATTAAAATATTTTTATTATACTTATAAGCTTTATTTATATTATCTAAATTAAATTTTTCTCTATTTATATTATATGAAGAAACTTCTCTTATTTTATTTATATAATTTACAATATTAATTGAATTTAATCTTATTTGAATTATTAATTGTTTTATTTCATTTAATATTGATTCTATTTTTTTTTTATTTTCACAGTTAATATTCTTTTGAAGTTCATTTTCTATTAATTTTAAATTTTGAATATTTTTTTCTCTTATTGAGATTTCTTTTGAAAGTTTTAATAAAGAATCTCTAAATTTTTTTAAATATGATTTTTCAGTTTCTAAAAGTTCAATTTTTTCTTTTTGATTTAACTTAATAAGATAATTAGAAAATAAAATTTTATATTTTTCATTCACACCTAAATCATTCCACATATTCTTAATAGTTTTAAATTCTGAACTAAATTTATTTAAAGTATCTATATTATTATCAAAATAATTTTGAGAAGAATAAAATAATTGTGGTAGATAATTATCATTGAAATTCATAATATTATAATTTGAAGAAGAATGAAATAAATTAAAATTAATATTTGATTTCATATTTAAACTATTTTCTCCTGATTTTGGAGGTGAAGGTCTTAAGTGTTTAACTTTAATATTTTGAGAATTCATTTTATTATATTTCATAAGAAAAATAAATAAAAAATAATAATGAATTATTACTAATTATATATAATAATAAATATTATTTTTTTTATAAATTTATTTTTTTTTTATTTATTTCCCATAGAATCAATAATAGTTAATTTAGTATGTATAGAATTAATTAATAAATTAGAAACTTTTTTTCCTAAAGAAATATTATTTTTAACTCCTCCATTAATTCTAAGTAAATTTTCATTTTGAATAGCTTTGTTTTCTAAATAATCAGCTTTTATTTTCATATTTTCTAAATTTTCTAAAGAAAGATTTTTTTTATTTTTTTTCCATTTATCTTCAACTATTTCTTCACTTTCAGTTTTTTCATTTTTAAATTCTTGTAAATAATCAATTTTTATTTTTGGTTTATCAATTATTTTTTTATCAGAAAAGAAAAAAATTTTTTTTGGTTTTTTAATCAAAGCTTTTTGAAGTTGTACTGAAGTTCCTAAAGGATTATTAACATCAATTTCATCTAATTTTAAATCCCAATTATAATTATTTTTTATTTGAACTTTACTTTTATTTTTTTTTACTTTTATTCTTTTAAAATTTATTTGTTTTTCTGTTTTTCTTATATTTTCTTCTCTTATCTTTCTTAATTTTTCTGATTCTTCTGGTCTTATAATATTATTTTGAGAATATAATAATTTTTTTTCATATGATTTTTTTTTATTTAATTTCTTTTCTTCTTCACTTAATGTTTGATTTTCATTTTCATAATTATGAAAAATAGAAGTTTTATATTTTTTTAATTCTTTATTTCTTGATTTCCATTCTTCAATTAAATTTATTTTTTCTTCTTTATGTTTTTTTTCAATTTCATTATGTTTTTTATCTATTTTCTTTCTAAAATCTTTTAATTCATCTATTAACATTATTGGTTGATATTTTTTTTTTCTTTCACTTAAAGCATTTAATATTTTATTTTCTTTATTTTTTAAATATTTTTCTTCATATTTATTAAATAAATAATCATTTTCTTTTAAATTTGATCTATCTTCAAATTTCTTTTCTTCATGTAATTTTTTTAATTTTTCTTGTGTTTCTTTTTCTTTTTCTTCTGCTAATTTTTTTATTTGTTCTCTTTTTTCTTTTTCTTTTAATTGTCTTTCTTTTGTTTTATCTTTTATTTTTTCATTTTTCATTTTTTCATTTTCTATTAATTTTAATTTTTCTTTTTTTTCTATTTCTAATATTTCTTTTTCTTTTTTTTTTATTTGATCTTTTTTTTCTTTATATTTCTCTAAATATTTTTTAGATTGAATTTCTATTATTTCTTTATCTCTTTCGAAATTATTTATAAATTCTTTTATTTTATTTTCTTTTGAAAAAGATGATTCTTCTGCTATTATATTTTTCATATTATATTCTATTTCATTTAATTTTGAATTATATTCTGATATTCCTTTTTTTATTGTTTTTAATTCTTCTAATTTTATATTTTTATCTACTTCATTTAAATTATTTATTCCTTCTTCAGTTATAAAATTTCTTTTATTTTCTAATTTTTTTATTTTTAAACTTATATGTTCTTTTTCATTTTTCAATTCTTTTAATTTTTTCATATTTCTTTTACTTATAATATTCTTTTCATCATTAAATAAACTTTCTTTGGTAATACTTTCATTTTTTTCTAATATTTTATCTATATTTCTTGAAATATTATTAAAATTAAATTTATCTTTTTTATAATCTTCTTTTATATCTTTCATAACATTTTCTAAAGTTTTTCCAGTTTCATTTGTTATTCTTATATTATATTTATCTTTCATCATTTTTTCTAAATATTCTTGTCTTTCATTTAATTCTTTCTTTTCTTTTTCTTCTTCTTCTTCATTTTCATTTATATTTTCTTCATGAATATTTCCTTCATGTTCTTCTTCCTCTTCTTTTTGTTCTGTTAATTTAGGAGGTAATTTATTTTCAGGTTCTTTCATAATTTCAGTTTTATTTTTTTTATTTTTTTTTTATAAGAAGAAATAAATATTTTTATATGTCTATATTAAATCTATAATCTTTTTTTTTATTACTTAGAGATAATTTATTTAATCAATTAATTAATAATTTTAGTTTTTATTTATTCTTTAATTGTACATTAACTTTTTTATTATCGTTGCCATTTATTATTTTATTTTTTTATTTACAATAATAAAATAAAATAATTTTAACAATTTTTGAAGAAAACATCTTCAAAATATAAAAAACAAGAATTTTCTTCTAAAAAATCATTAATAGTTTTATCTTCAATTTTATTAAGTTTATTTAAATCATTAATTTTTTTAAGATTACTTACCAATTTAGACTTAATTATTATAGAAAATAACCACGGGAAAAAATTAATATTGAATTGTTTTTCATAATTTATAAAAGTTAAAAAATTTTTTATCCCTTCTTTTTGTAGAAGATAATTACATAATTGGTTACTATATAAAGAAATAATTTCAAATGATAATTGTTTATTTCTTATTAATAATTTAGGATTAAATTTATAATTTTTTCTATTTATTTTTTTTAAATTATAACTTGAACTTTCTCCATCTAAATAAGGATATCTTTGTAACATTTTTTTAAGATAATTAAAACTATAAAAACTTCTTATTATATCCTTTAAATTATTATCAAATTTCTTTGTTATTATTCTTCTTACTGTTTTTATAATAGAAGTGTGAAAATGATTTTTTAATTCTTTTGAGTCTCTATATAGATTTAAATATTATTTATTTTACTTTGTTAAAAAAATAGAAGAATATTCTTTCCATTTATTTCCTAGAATTAAATGGCTTTCAAAAAGTAAATATTCTTCTTCTAAAGACCAGTTTAAACCCTTTTTTCTTTTTCTTTTCTTTTTTAAGTGATTTGGAACACATGTAAAAAATTTTTTTTTTGTGTTTTCCAAAGACATATTTCTAATATCAACTTACTTAAAAAAAAGTATTTTTATTAAAAAAATAATGTATCAAAAAATATTTATAAGATAAAATAAAGTTTTTTTATTTCATGATTAAATCTTAATAAAAAAAGAATTAATTAAAAATAATCAATATCAAAATATAAGTATAATAATTAAATAAAAAAATATTTAATTCTTATTAAAATTACAAAAAAAATGAATAATAAAAAATAATATTTATAAATAAATATTACTTAGCAATATATTCATAAAAGAATATCTAATAGATTAAGATATTTAAATAAAAAATTTACACTAATAAAATATTTATAAATTAATTAAATTTCAACAATAAAAAACAGCAAAAATTATAAAAGGTTATTTATTAGTTTCTTTAACATTTGTTTTATTATCATTATATTCATCTCCATCTTTAATATTAATAATATTTCCTAAATCAAGAATATAATCAGCATAAGAATCATCTAAATTTTTATTTTGTTCATTAATTAATAAAGGTTCAGAAGTACTTTCTTTTAAATTTTCAACATCAACTTCAGTTTCATAATTAAATTTGTTATAATTACAACATTGAATATTCATTGAAAATATTTTTTCAAAAAAACTTAAATTTTGTTCAAAAGAAAAAGAAAAAGAATGTCTTCCAGAGATTAAATTTTCAGTTTTTTTATTTATATCTAAAATATTCATATTAATTCCTTTTTTAACATAAATTAAAGTTCCAAATTTACTTCCTTTATCAATAACATATAATTTATTATTCTTTCTAATTATATTACAATGAATTCTTGAGACAGAAATATCTTTTAATTTAATTCTATTTGTTTGTGTTCTTCCAACTGGAATTTCATCATAATCTTCATTAATTTTAAATATTATTAATCCTTTTCTAAAAGTTTTTTTCTTTGCATCATCATATAAAGTATAATCACATATTGAATAAGAATCGAAATTATTTTCTAGGTTAACCATTGGATAAATATTATTTTTATATTTTAAATATTTTGGATATTCACATTTACATATTTCACATTCGAAATTATTCCAAATAAAAAATTTAAAATTTTCATCTTCTTTTTTTTGAATTTTTGCTTCTATACATTGTTTTAAACAATTATAATGAATATATTGCATTGAACCATTACATTTACAAGGAGAAATTAAAGGATTATTTATATTACTTTCACTTGAATAACAAATTCTACATAAATATTTTGTTTTTGAACTTTCTGAATTATTATCATTATTATTATTTTTTTCTTCTTCGCAAGTATTATTTATATTATTTAATGAATTTGTACAATTATTACTTATAAAATTATTTGTTATTTGAAAATTAGGAGTATTTGAATTTTGATTTATTGTGGTTTGAAGGTTTAAATTTTTTAAATATATCTTATCAAATTTTAATCTTACTCTTCCTAATTTTATTATATCTCCTACTTTAATTTCTGTTTCTTTATTTTTTGGAGAAATTTTCCATGTCCTTGTTATTTGATTCTTATTGTTTATATTTAAATTTAATTCTTTTGAAAGAATAGGATTAAATATTTGAATGTTATTATTTTTAAAATGAAGTTCACTTAATATTAAAAAATTTGAACTTATATTATCATTTGATTCTTTTTGAAGTTCTTTTAAAGAATTTAATAAAACTATTTTTTCATTATTACTTATTAGATATGATTTTGAGGAAAAATTACTTATTTTTATTTCATTTATTTTTATGTCATCTGATTCAAAATCAAATAAATCTTCTGTGTCTTTATTCCATATTTTTGTTTTAATTACTAATGATCTTTTTATATATTAATAAATATCTTACATATTTTTTTTAGAACTGTTAGACATTTATTTATTTTTGAAAAAATTCAATTAGAAAAAAAATAATTTATCAATAATAATTCCTTCCAATTTTTCAAATAATATACTACATAAAATTAGATTAAACAAATTAAAATATCAGTTTTTCAATTATAAATCACACAAAGGAAAAAAAAATCAAAAATAACATTTAAAAAAACTTATTAAAAAAAATCGGAAAAAAATTAAACAAAAAAAGCTTTAACAACAAAAAAAATAAAATTAATAAAAAACATAAAAAAAAATATTACCTAATTCTGCAAATTTGGAAAAGTGTATTATCCAAGCTAAAAACCATCATATCACCACCTTTAACAGTAGTAAGAGTAAAATCATAAGCTCTAGTAGTAGGATAACAAACACAAAGCCATTCACCTCCAAGCATCATTTTAACAGCATTAGCGGTATGTTGACTTAAAGGAAGTTGTTTCATTTGATAAACTTGAGTAGCACTTTGTACTATTCTCTGATATTCTACCATATTAATTCCAGCACCTACTGATATTTGCTTATACATTGGCTGAGGCATCATCATTCCTCCCATCATTTGTTGATTCATCATTCCTCCCATCATTTGCTGACCCATCATTTGTTGATTCATCCCTCCCATCATTTGCTGACCCATCATTTGTTGATTCATCATTGGTTGATTCATCATTTTTGGATATCCAAAGGGATTCATTTTTTTATTTTTTTAAATTTTTTTTTTCTTTTTTTTTTAGTATTTTTTTATGGAGTTTTGTTATATTTTTTTATTTTTTATTTTTCAGTATGGAATATAAAGGAATTTATTATGGAGATAATAAAGTTAGGAAATTTTATGAGTATGGAGCTCATTTTAGTTATTTGGAGTTATGTAAAAAATTGGAAGGATTAATATTAAATAATGAAAATAAAATAAGAAATAGAAGTAATGAAAATTTTAATAAATATATTTATATGAATGATAATTCAAAAAATAATATTTTATCAAGAAATAACAATATTTTATATTATAATAATCCTAATAGTCAAGATTTAAATTTTGATAAAACAATGCATATAAAAACACGGAAAAAATCAGAAAATTTAAATTCGAATGAAAGAAATTATGGTAATAATAATTATGAATTATATAAAAGAATTCAAAAAAATAATTTAGAAAAAAAGCAAATAAAAGAAAATTTAATAAATGATATTCAAAATAATAAATCAAACAAAACTAAAATAATAAATTATATTTACAAACAAAATGAAGAGAATTATAATAAACATTTAAATAAAAATTTAAATAATATAAATAAAAGCATTAACAATAATAATTATATTCATTATAAATTTAATAGTTTTGATAATAATAATCCTCAAAATAATTTAATTCATACTAATTATAATAAATCAAGAAATAATAATTTCAATAATAATCTTAATTATTTAAAATCAGTAGAAGACAAAATTAATAATATTTTAACAAGTTCTAGAGATAAAAATCATTATAATAATGATGTTTTATTTTATAAAACAATGTATAAAAATGAAAAATTAATGTCTCCAATTTTTCATAAAAAGAAAATAAATAATATTAATTTACCATCTAGTAAATATATTAATAAAGATTTTATTAATTATAAAATACATCCAATTAAATTTAGTTCAGGTGTTAATATTTTTAATAAAAATATTGAACACATTCATAATTATAATATTTATAAATAATCAGTGAGATTAAAAAAGTAAATTTTTAATTATATATATATATATAAACAATTAATTTTTTTTAAATATAAATTTTTAACTTGATTATTTATAATAAATACATAAAAAAATTATTAATTTTTTATTTTTTTTGAAGAATTTTATCATAATTTTTTCTTAGCTCTTTAACATCTATTTGATTATTTTCTATCATTTTCATAAAATCTTTATGCTTTTGTTCAATTTTTTTAAATTGAATTTCATGTAAAAATTTATTTTTAGATTTATTTCTTTCTTTTAAAATATTAATCATTGCTTTAATATCGAAATTCTTATCTCCAACAATTAAATTATCAAAATATTTATTAAAACTATTCTTTCCAGGTTTAAATTTTTCTATAATAAATTCATCAGTATTTATTATTAATTTATTATTAAAATTTTTTAACTTTTTATTACATTTTGATATCATTTTCTTATTATATCTTTTTTTTTTTCTCTTTTCATATTTTAAATTATCTATTTCATCAACTGCATCTTCTGATAAATTATTTAAAGATGTTAAAAAATATTGATTTATAGAATTAGAATCATAATTATTTAATAAATCTATTGTTAAATTTCGACTTCTTGATTTATTTTTATCTGTTAAATTTAATATAGTATTATTTTTACTGTTATTATTTTTATCGGTTTCTGTTCTTTTTGAATTTAAAGTATCTTTTAATTTCATTGATTCTCTCATTTTATTCATTTTATCTTTTTTAATAGATAATCTTAAAAAAACATCTTCTTTTAAATGAGTCAAAGTTATATGTTCTGAATTATTTTTAACATGTTTTGATGAAATTCTTGGTGATGATAATAATTTTGGTTGACTGTTATTATAATGATTATGTTTTGGATAGTATATTCCTTTTAATTTATAAATATTATTTTCTACTTTATGAGAATAGTCCCTTATTGAATTTGGTAATGAAGGTAAATTTGTATTAAAAGGATAATTGCTAAAAGGTTTTTTATTAATTAAACTTAAATTAGCCATTTTAAAAAAAATTATAAAATAAATTAATTATATATTTATCAATTATCCTTTAATTTAACATTTAAAATTCAAATTAATAAATTTAGAGATTATAATGAAAATACTTCAAATAAGAAAAATAAGTTCCAAGAGTAGTATAAAATCTAAATTAAAAAATTTATTTTTTAAAAAATTCTATATAAGTAATCTTCTTTTTAAGAATAATAATACAATTTAGCTTTTTTCTTAGCTTTAACTTGATTAATTCCTTCAACATAATCATTATGTGAAACTTCACTAGCTCCTCTCCTCAAAGCAATCATCCCAGCTTCAACACAAACAGCTTTTAACATAGCTCCATTAAAATCATCAGTCATTCTTGCAAATTCTTTAAAATTAACCATTTTTTCATTATAATGCATTTTCCTAGAATGAATTTCCAAAATTTTAGTCCTTCCTTCTTCATTAGGCATAGGAAATTCTATTTTTCTATCAAGTCTCCCACTCCTCAATAAAGCAGGATCAAGAACATCTGGTCTATTAGTAGCAGCAATAACTTTAACAGCTTCATTAGAAGAAAAACCATCTAATTGATTAAGTAATTCTAACATTGTTCTTTGTACTTCTCTTCCTCCTGAAACTTCAGCTCCACTTCTTTTTAAACCAACAGCATCAATTTCATCAATGAAGATAATAGTAGGTGCTTTCTCCTTTGCTAAAGCGAAAGCATCTCTTACCATCTTAGCACCATCACCAATAAACATTTGAACAAGTTGACTCCCTGCTAACTTAAGGAAAGTAGCATTAGCTCTTGCAGCAACAGCTCTTGCCATCATAGTCTTCCCTGTTCCAGGAGGACCATACATTAAAACACCTTTAGGATGTTTAATTCCAATAGCATCAAATAAGTGTTTTTTTTCAATAGGGAAAACAATAGCTTCTTCTAATTCTTGAATTTGTTTATCAACACCTCCTAAATCAGAATATTTTTCAGTAGGTTTAGTATCTAATTCCATAACACGAACACGTGAATCATATTCACTAGGTAATTTCTCATATATTAAGTAAGTATCCTTATTAACTCCTACAAGATCTAATGGATGAAGATCTTTTGCATCTACTAATCCTGTAACAGGGAGAAATATTGTTGAACGCATTGTTGTTTTTATTATTACTCCTTTATTATTATATTTTAATTTCTCTTGATTTAATCCACTTCCTTCATCTTTATCTATTTCTTCTAAATCAAATATTTCTGCTACATTTGATATTAAATGAGGAAGACCACATGACATTGTTAATTTTTTCTTATTTTCTTTTATTCTAGCTGTAAATTTTCTTATATCTACTTTCATTTTGTTTATATCTCCTTTATATGTTTGGTTTTGAGATTCTAAAGCTTTTATTTTCGATTTTATTTGATCTAAGGGAAGAGATGATATTTCAGATTTCATTCTTTCTATATAAGCTGTTAAGTCTTCTTTTGGATTTGATGTCTCTTTTTCTTCTTTTTTTGTTTCATTTTTCATTTCTATGTCTTTTTCCATTTTTTTTAATTGGTTTTTTCCTTGTTTTTTTTTATTTTTTTTTATTTTTTGGAGATTACTTTTAGATTTTTTATGGTTTTTTTATAATTGTTTAAATATTATTTTTTTTATTTTTAATTTTTCAATTTTTTAATCAGGAAAAATTAGAATTAAAATTCTGTTTATAATGGATGATAATGAATTAAAAGATTTTTTTAATGATATTGCAAATACAATGCAATTTTCAAAAATTTCAAAAATAATTCCATATATGATAGGACATAATAATTGTTTTGAGAATATTATAAAACAAATAAATTCAAAATCTAATTTAAAATCAGGGAATTTAATTTCATCTATTAATGATGATGAAAAATTAGACAAAAAAGATTTAAGAAAATATGATAGATTTAAGAAATTTAATATTGAAGATTTTAAAAGAAAATTAGAAAAAATAGCAAATGCAGAAATTAAAAGCCAAAAAAACAAGAATAAATATAAATTAAAAATAAATGATAGAACCAAACATAATATAGAAATATGGAAAAAAAATAAACAATTATCAGATTTTGTTAAAAGATATAATCCAAAATATAAATTAATATATAAGAGAATTCCTAATGTTTTTTTTTCTTTTCCTAAAACAAATTCTAAAAAAAAAAATAAAAGTGTAAATAATTCACGAAAAAAATTGAAAAAAAATGAAGAAAAATTTTTTGAAAAAAATGAAAGTTTTAGAAATAATAATTCAGAAATAGAAAACTCAAAAATCAATTATAACAATAATAATGATTCTATTTCCTTTAATTCTTTACATAGTAGAAATCATTTCCCACATATTTTTTCAAGTGAAAAAGAAAAAAAAAGAATAATAAAAGTGGGAAATTTAAAAAAATTTAATTCTTCAAAGATTTTAAAAAGAAATAGTCTTTTACAATCAAATAAATCACAAAGTTATTTTCTAAGTGATAAAAAATATTATTATCCTGATTATAGTAAAATTTCAAAAAGCGAAAGATTCAGTTTTTCAAATGTTCAAAATAATAATAATGATGAATTAATTAATCAACCAAGTATTGGTGCTTATGAACCAAAATATGAATTTATTTATGAAAAATCTCCTCAAATTTCTTTTACTAATAAATTCATGTTTGATATTAAAAGTTATAGAAAATATATTATTAAAAAATTATGGAGTGGATTTAATAGACATTTAACTGAAGAATATGAATTAGTTGATTTACCTCCTTTAATTTTAACTCCAAGAACTAATAAATAAATAATTTCTTAATTATATTTTATTTTTTTTTGTTCCTTAGATTATATATTATTTTGTTCTTTTAAAATTGATATCATATTTTCTGTTAATTTATTATTTTTTTTACCTTGATTTCTTTGAATTTCTTGATTTATAAATTTATCAGGAGGAACATCCTTACAACTTAATAATTTATTTAAATAATTTTTGATTTCTTCAGAAGTAAAATGAATAGATTCAAATAATGTTAATTGTTGCTGATTAAAAATTACTTTTTTTAATCTTATCATATCAAGAATTAAATTTATATAAATTGAAGAATCAAACATTGTTTGAATTAATTTGATTTTTTCTAAAGCGTTTTCAACATCTGGATATTTAGATTTATTTTTATCAAAAATCATTAAAACATTACACCAAAAACTTTTAAATATTCCCATATTAATTTCTTCTTCTTTTCTATTATTATCTTTATTAGTTTCAGATAAAATTATATCATTACTTTCTTTATCTGTTGTATTTTTAAGTTTTTTTTCTATTAAATTTTGCTCTGTGAAAAAATTATTTTTAGTTGATGAAGGTGAATATTCTCTTTTTTTATGATTATCATCTTTTAATGTCAATAAATCTTTATCTTTACTTCCACTATTATTAGTCATATCATTTTTTGATTTACTTATAATTTTAGGAGGATTTCCAACAAATTTTCTTTTTTTGTTATTTCTGAACATCCTATCTTTTAATACGAAATTAAATAAAAAAAATTCTTTAGAAAAACAATCAAAAACAAAAGTTAATACTCTCCCTATAATTTCTAATGCATTAAAAACACCAAGAAAACTTGCTAAAGTAGAATCTAATTGTTCATATTGTCTTTCTAAAAAAGAAACTTTAGAACTAAGAACAAATTCTAAATAATAAGTATTACTATTACTATTACCAAATCCTGCAGGTGAACTACCACCACCACCACCATTATTATTATTATTTTCACTAGAACTAGTACCACCATTACCGCCGGAATTACCTTCTGATCCAGTATTAGTTTCTCCTGTTCCATCACCTGTCCCACTGGTATCTCCTCCTGCTCCACTTCCTGAATCACCTGTACCACTGGAATCACCTCCTGTTCCACTTCCTGAACCACCTGTACCACTGGTATCTCCTCCTGTTCCACTTCCTGAATCACCTGTACCACTGGAATCACCTCCTGTTCCACTTCCTGAATCACCTGTACCACTGGTATCTCCTCCTGTTCCACCTGTTCCACTATCTCCCTCTGAACCAGGTCCATCAAGATTTCTTCTTCTACTATCAGAGTCTGAATCTGAATCTGAATCAGATATATCTTCTGAATAATCATATGCTAAAAAATGAGTTTTATTTGCTCCTACTATATAGGGTATTAATGATGATTGAGTTGTTATATTGTAATTTTTAAAATATATTGTTGCGCCTTTATATTTATTAGTTAATGTAAATGAATTTACTTGACTTTGTAATACATTTTTCATTTTTAAAGGATTTGGAGTAAAAGATTTAATAAAAACTTTAACATCTTGAATTTGATTTATAGCTTCTTCAAATTTTGAATTTTCATCATCACTACAAGAACTTCCATCACAAGTTTGCATTAAAACAAATTTGACAGAATTTGTAGTCTCACCTAAAGGACTAACTTGAGCTAAAGAAAAAGACAAATTAGAATATTGTTCAGGGTCAATACAATAAGTTTTTTCTAATCCTCCTTTGACAGTAGCAGAAAAGCCTAATTGCTCACTGAAATATTCATTATCACATTCTTCAAATGGATATTGTGAAGAAAATGAATTTGAAGAAGCATCAACTTGAGTTAAATATGCTTGAAAAATACTAGTATCCATTTCCATCATAGAAGAAGAAGATTTAAAAAAGAAAAAAATTTCAAAATGTTCATAATATTTAAATTCAGCATCTTCTAATTCAGAATAAGAAATATCATACATTACAAATGAACCATTTCTATCTTTAAATAACATGATAATTAAATATAATAGATAAATTAATGCTATTGAGATTACTAAGAAAGTTCTAAAGCCTCCTGCAACTGTTTGATATGTTTCATTACTTCCTATATACCATTGGAGAGGCTCACCATATATATCAATTTTTCTCATTATAAATTGATAAGTTCTTTGACGTTCTTCTTCAGTATTTTTACCGGACATAATTATTATTAATTTTGTATTTTATGTCATAAATAAAATTTAGAATTAAACTTTTAATGTAATAAATTTTTATTAAGAAAGATGATATTTATGTCATTCAAATTTTTATTTCTTTTTGGAGTTTATAGTATGAAATATAAAATGTGTGATAAAATCAAAAAATATAAACAACAATCCTTGTAAATGCTAAGATTGATCTTTAAACACTAATAAAATATTCTATTTTAGAGGTTAAAGAATATAATAATCCTTTAAATATTTTAATTTTGAAAATTATAAAATATGTTTTTTTATCAGAAGATAGAAATATAAGTTGTTAAAAAAGAATAATTTTTAATGATTTAAGGAGAAAATGTATTTTTATTTGATAATGTATGATGAAATTAGTTGTGTTAAAAGAAATATCTTTATATTAATGATAATAAATAATATATTTTATCAACATAATTTTAATTATTTTTATTCCTAATTAAGTGAGAATAGAATTCATTTTATTAATTTATTTTAAATTAAAAATCTAAACACAGTAATTATTTAATATTAAAATATATTCTTTAATTTTTGAATAATTATTTTTAATTTATTTTCATAATAATCAATTATAACAAAAAAAATGTATTCCAAAATTGATTAATTATTATTACAATTGAACAAAAATCTCCAACAATAAATTTTCAAATCATATTAAAAAAATAAATGAGAAAATAATTCAATTAAAAGAGAATAAATAATAAATATATTAAATTATGAGAATAACAATAATAATATAATTTTTATTTTCTAAAAAAATGTTTCAATTTGAATATTAATTATTTACAATAATATTTCTAAATATATTAAATCCTAATATTAACCTTTTTAAGAGTTTTTAAGAATTATATAAGTAAATAATTAACACAGGCAATAAACAAAAATAATAAAAACTCAATAAAAAAAAATAATTTATTGATTTTTATTTTCTTCTTCATTAAGCTTAGTAACAATTTGATATTTAATTTCTTCAGGAATTAAATTAATCAAATCAACACTAGTTTTTAATAATTGTTTTAAATTTTCTTCATAGCTTTTCCAAACTAAGCAATATAATAAAATAACAGAACATAACAAGACAATAAAAGTAGAAACATTAACTAATTTAATTTGACTAATAAAATCTTCAAATTCTTTATTCATAAGAGCAATGACAGTTTTATACCAAGGTCTAATAACATTTTTAGCAATACTATTAATTTCTTTAAATTCAGGAGAATTCCATAATTCAGGAATTCTAGTTTCAGGATTAATATAAGTTATACAAATATATCTTATTAATTCAAAATATCTTGCTATAACAGATTTAAATCCATTTTCAAGTGTTCCTAAATAATTTGAAGAATCATAAGTTTGCACAAAAGATTGTTTCGATGAATTTACATTTGTTGCTATTGATGTTATATCATGGTTTAAATAATCAAATAATTTTTGAATATATGTTCCATGAAGAAAACTACTTGTATTATATGATACTATAAATAAATTTTCAAAAGTGTCTGAAATTGTTACAAAAGTATGTTGAAAAATATCATCTGTTGTTGATTGATTGTATATTGGAATATTAGGATCATATAAAAATGATTTTATAATATCTAAACTTAAGATATTGTCACTTTGACAATATTGAGTTACGTTAAATACATCTGTAAATTTATTTATATTTTTCATATTATTTCTATTGTATGTAAATTTAAATATCATATATCCTTGTAATATTGTAAAGAAAATCACCATTTTCATATAATTTAATAAATATTGACTGGATGATTTTAATGATTGCTTATATTCATTTTTTGTTTTAAATTTAATAATATTTATATCATCTGGTTTCATATTCGATGAATAATCTACCATTGATTCTTCTTCGTTTTCTTCATTTCCAAAAAATTTATTTAGTAATTTATTTACAAAAGATTCAGAAGAATTTTTTAATTCTTCAAATTTCCTTTTTTTAATAGTTAAAAACAAATCAATAGGTTTTTCTCTATCCTCAATAAATTTAGTAATTAACTTCCATAAAACAAGTAAAGAGAAAATAGAAATAATAAATGAAAAAATAAAAATAAGTAAAATAAATTTACTCATTTTGGCGTGATTTTTAACATCATCGACTAATAAAACAGTAACATTTCTCCAAACTAATAAATAATCATTTAATAAATTCATCATTAATTCATAAGCATTTCTATCATCAATAGTAATGTATTGATAAGAAGAAGTGACTCTAGAAACATAATAAATAGAAGTAGGAATTCTACTCATAGCAATACTAAAAGGTTGATGCTCAATAGTTTTTTCTCCATTAGAAAGAGTCATAATATAAACTTGAGTATTAGAAATATAATCATTATATTCTTTTGAAAATTTAACAGTAGCATTAGAATAATAAGAATAAGTTTGTGAAAATTCAGCTCTGCAATTTGCCATTTCTGTCATCATATCTTTAACATAATCTTCAACAGAAACATCTTCATCTTTACTATAATATTCACTTGTAGTTTGACATAAAATTGCCTCAGTGATAAAAAATTTAGTATAAACTATAGTATTTAATATTGTAAATGCTTTATCCATATACCCCATTCTATTTTCTGAGTCATTAATTGCTGTTAATGTAATTGCAAATTCAAATATTATTATTGCACATACTATAACAAATGCAATTAAACTAAATATTGTTATATAAGTCACACTTTTTTCATTAAATATATTACTTAAAGCTGCACTTGAATCTGTTGAAAATTCATTTGCAAATGATGATGTACTTGAATTATCACTTGCTGTTAATGAAGGTAAATTAGTTGAAACTGATGATTTTTGTGAATTTAAATTATTATTCCCATTTATGTCATTTTCACCATTTGAATTTTCTGAAGTTTTATTCTCTAATTTTCTCCTTATATCTGGATGGGCTTTTAACTTTTCTTCTATTCTCTTTACAAATGAACTTATTGATATTTTTATTATTGGCTCTTGACCTTTCCCTACTGGATATCTTTCCCTGTTTGGACGATGCTTTTCTAATGATACATCATTACCATAAAATGGTAGTGTTAATATGAAATTTTTCACATCTTCTGATTTTCGACTGTTGAATTCTAATATTTTTTCTTTTGATAATAGATTTTCTACTTTCTTTTCTCCTTCGTCATTTGATTCTTCTTCTTCTTCATTCTCTCCGTCTTTTTTTATTTTTTTCTTCTTTTCATTTTTTTTTTGTTTAATCTCTTCTACTTCTCTTGCTATTTCTGTTGTTGTTCTGTTTATTACTATATTTGTTTCTATTAATTTAAGACTATTTTTTGATTTTTCTGTTACTAATATTGTTCTTATATAATTTAATCTAAGTACATCAAATAAAACATGTTTAGTTGAGTTTGGTTTAAATTCATTTGGATCTACATTATTTTTTTTATTATCTATATTAAGAAATCTAAAACAATACCCTAAAGTTTCCTCTTCATTATATTTCATTTTAGATATTAATAATAAGAAATCTTTTTTATTTGATTCTTTTATTAAATCATTAATATCTTCCTCTTTACTTCTTTGATTATCATTTTTAGGATAAATAATATCAGGAAAAATCCAAGTAACTTTTCTAGGTTCTTCTTCATATTCAGTGTATCTTTCACTTAAATTTAAAGATTCCAAATTTTTATCATTTCTAACTAAAATATTTAAATTAATAACATATTTTTTTAACAAATCCATAGATAAACCTAAATTAATAGCACTAGAAGAAATGCTTTCAACAGTAAAATCATCTTTTGTCAAAACATAAAAAGCATAAACTAACTTAGTATCTTTAGCTTCGAATTTAGTTTTAATGATAAAAGTATTAGAAAAATCATCATCATTATAAATAGTAAATCTAGCATTAACAGGAATTAAATAACCAACTTTAGTTTTAGGTAAAAGAAAAACTTGTTTTTTATCAGAAGTTCTATAATTTTCTTTATGAGAAGATATTTGAGCATGCATTAATTTTATTCTATTTGAAAGCATTTTTGAATGTTCTTCTATATAAATTGAAGGCATTAAAACTTCAATATTTTTTCCTATTAAATTTTGCTTTGCAAAACCTAACAAATGAATTATTGAATTTGAACATTGAATTATACTACATTCTCCTTTTTCATTTGTTCTACAATAAATTACATAATCTTGATTTTCTAATAATATATCTAAATTATTTATATCAAACTTTTCATCATCTATTTTACGTGATTCATAATGTTGTTCTTCGTTTAATTTTTTTGTTATTTCTTCACTTCTTTTTTTATTTCTTAATATTTCTCTTAGGAAATAAGCATATAATTGTGCTATTGATTGATTTTCTAAATCTATTTTTTTGTTTTTTAAATGATTTTCCCAAAGACTGTTTATTTCATTTAAAAATTTATTTAATTTATTTCCTAAAAGAAATAATTTGTTTAAATTTAAATTATTTGTTAAATTTGCTGCTAAAATTCCCCAAAATTCTCCATATAATTTTGTTGATGTTTCTACTAAAAATTTTAACCTTTGATATTTTTGTTCAATTGTTTCTTCTACTTTTATCATTTCATTTCCATCATTCATATCATTTAATTTATTTACTGATTGAATATTTTGTTTTATACAATGAATAACATAATTTTCAGTTAATGAATTTTTTTGCTTTTCTAATTTAGCTAAATAAGTCTTTGCAGCGTTTAAATTATATTTTTTTTCATAATTAAATTGAACAAATATCATTAACAATAATCTACTATTTGGAAATTTTTTTATTCCTAAAGAAAAATGATTATTAATATAATGAAGTAAACTTGTTTTTTGTATTGTATAATTATTTGGATTTTCTAAAAATTTTTTTAAAGGACATTCTTCATTTAAACATGTTTCTTCATGAATTGAAATAATACCTTTTAATAAAATCTCATTTTTATTTCCTTTATTATTTTTACTTGATTTACTTCCTGTTTTATTATTATTATTATCAATGTAATTATCAATTAACTTAATTAAATATTTAGTTCTTGTTAAATATTCATTTATATTATTCAAATTTGAAGAAGCAAAAACAAAAGATTCATTTTGTTTTCTATAATAAATAATACTAAAAGATACAATTAAAGGATATCCAAAAATTAATAAATAAATTGTTCCATTTATTTTTGAGTTTTCAGCTAATTTATTAACAATTAATACAAAATTTGTCCAAAAGAAAGATGAATTTCTAATAGATAAAATACATTCAAGTGTATAATTATTATATGTTGCTTCATCAAATCCTTTTTTTAAATTAAATAATGATAAGACTAACATAATAACAATACTAATATATTCATCTTTAATAAAAATATATTTTATAACAAGAATAATTTTAGAAAAATATAAAAATGTATCACCTGAAGTACTTATTTTAGTAGTAGTTTTTTTAGTATTAAAAGGATTAAAATAAAACATAGTACTAACAAAAATAAGAATATAAAAAGCAAAACTAAAAATAATACTTAAAAAAGCATATAAATAATGTAATCCTTTCCAACATTTAATAGGATGTTTAACTATATCCATATAATCATCTTTACATTTAAAAGGAAGTAATATAGTTTCACTAATTGGAAGAATTAAAAAAATAGTAAAAGGAGTAGTAAAATATCTTGTAAAAATAATTCCAATTTGATAAAACTTTGTAGTAGTTTTATTAAATTTTATAAGCATAGCAAGAAATAAACAATGAAGAAAAATATAAGCTAAAATACAAAAAAATATTATAATGAATAAATCATAATCAATATAAGTATATATTGATGTTAATCTTGATGCACCAATTACTAATTTAATATTTTTCATTTTGCTTTCTGCAATTTTCCAATTTTTTATATGAGGTTCTGAAAATGAATAAGAAATTAATTGAAGTGTCTCTATAATTAATAAAAGTGAACCAAAAAATATGTTTATATCTTTTTTCCTTAATACAAAAAAATAGAAATTAAATATCTTTGTTTTTATTGATACATCATCTACTACATTTAAGTCTTTTGAATATTTTGGATTTTTATCGAAATTATTGTCCATTTAATTTAAAATATATGAAAAGAAGTATTATTTAATTTTGTTTTTTAATATAATAAAAAAATAAAATTATCTTTGTTTTATTTTGATAAGGTTTATTAGTTTATTTTAATTTAATAATAAAGTTTGAATCAATTCATTAAAAATCTTATATACATTAGTTATTTATAAATTATTCTATTTTAAATACTTAAATACTATACGATTAAATTTTTTTATATATATTTCATAAAATCTTAAGATAAAGTTTATAAAGAGTGATTAAACTAAAATTAGAAACATGAAATATAAATCTAAAAATAGAATATCTTTTATATAAAACAGATTTTTATTTTAAATTAAAAAGGATTATTTTAAACTTAAATATTTTAACATATAAAAAATTAATTTATGGATAATAATAAGCATTTCAGTCAAAATTTATTTCACCCATTTTTAGGTAAAAAACACTACTCTCCAAATCCATTTGATAATTCAATTTTAAGACCAATGATAACTAATGAGTTAAAAAATGAGTATGAAAATATTTCTTGGATTTACAAACATATTTTTTCCTTTGATTGGGATGATAAATTTATAAAAGAAAATCAAAAAATTTTTGAACATCTCTTTTCAGATTCAATTTGGTTTCTTTATTCTTCATTATACTTTCCAAAAGATATTGAAAAAATATTTGATATTAATGAAAATGAATTAATTCAAATTTTATCTTCTTTTAAAGGAGAAAATGAAACAACAAATATTAAAAAGAATAGTTTAGATAAAAATAAAATGGAATTAATAGATGATTTAACTCAAATTAGTGAAATTGAAAGAAATCAAAACAATAATAATATATATGAAATATTATCTAATGAAATTAATAAAGAAAAATTAAATGATATTGAAAATTATCTTCAAAAAGAATTATTAACAATTTCAGAAATAAATAAGAATAAAATAAGAGATTTATATCAAAAATTACAAAATTTGAATAATTCAAACATTGAAAAAGCAAGTTCTTTTATAGAAAAAAATGATTTTTTTTCATATATGGAAGAAAAGAAGAATATTAATTTTCATTTCACTGAATTTGGATTATTAAAAGATATTTCATTAACATTATCAGAGCCAATAAATAAATTTTGTTCATATCTCTTAACACATATTTTAAAAGAAAACTCGAAAAAAAAATTTGGAAAAAAAATATTTGAATTTAAATTAGAATTAAAAAGAACAAAAGAAAGTGAAGATTGGATATGTAATATATGTAATAATGGAGATTTAGATGATAATCAATTAATATATGAATGTGATGAATGTTCAGTAACAGTTCATCAATCATGTTATGGTATATTAACAGATTCAGTTGAAAATTGGATTTGTGATTCATGTAAAAAATTTAAAAATAAAGAAAAAACATATAATTTAGAATGTATACTTTGTCCTTGTAAAGGTGGTGCAATGAAACAAGCAAATTTACCAATTGATTGTACTTTTGTTAAAAAATTAAAAAAATTAAGAAATAATATTGAAATTAATAAATTAAATTCTACTTGTGTTATCCCTTATGATTCATATGATAATATTGATAATGTTTGGGTTCATTTATCTTGTGCTTTATGGAATCCTAGTATTCTTTTTTCTGATTTTGATGAAAAAAATGGAATTAAATTAATTGATACTATTAGTTTTGAGAAATTTAATGATTTATGTAATATTTGTAATAAAAGAGGCTTTGGTCCTACTATTAAATGTAATTATTCTAAATGTAATTTTAAATGTCATCCTGAATGTGCGAGAATTAATGGTTATTATTTAGAAATTGAAAATGAAAAAAAGGTTTTAAATTATAATTTTTATTGTTTTGAACATCCTCCTATTAAATTAGTTAAGATACTTAAAAAAATATATAAAAGTAAGGAAATTGAAATTAAACAATTTTCTGATTTTTTAAATAGAATTTATAAAAGTTATGAAAGAGAATATGGAAAAAATTTAATTGAAATTCATCCAAATACAAAATTACTTAAAAAATTAAATGGTGATTTAAAAGATTTAATACAAATTGAAATTAAAAATCAATCAAATGTTTCAACTAATAATTCAGAATCAGAAAAAAAAAATGTACCTTTTATAAGAGAAGTTCAATTAACACCTTATGATAAAAAATTTATAGAAGCATTTCAAGTTTTATGTATTAAAATATCAAATTCAAAGAAAATAAATCTTAAAATAGAAAAAAATAATAATGAAATTAAATATACTGTTTTACCAGAAATTGATTATATAACAATAATTATAAAGAAATATTAAAAAATGTTTTCCATGAGAACAATTAAATATATATAATTATAATGAAATATATTTTTATATAAGTTTAGTGCCACATTAAAATAAATATAGATTAATAGTGTTAAATAATATGGTAAAAGTAGAAATATTAACAGATAAAAAATGAAGATAAAAATTATTAAACAATATAATAAAGGCAATAATATTTATTGTTATTGTAAAAAAAATGTTATGATGAATTTATGATAGTTTTCAATATGAAGATGAATGTATTGATTCTTTTAAAGGTTAGTTTCATTCTAAATTTATTAATGAATTAAAATATATTTCTGAGATATAGGATACATAATTTTTTATATATAAAGAATGTATTCAAGCTCATAATAAACAAAAATTAATTTAATTTTTTGGTAGTGATATAAAATAATTTCAATTAATAATATATTACACATATTTTATTGATAGAGATAAATAAAAATTTTGTATTATGAATACGAAAATTTATTTATTTTAAATATCAAAAAATAAAAAATTATAATGAAATATATAATATAAATAAAAAATTTTGAGCAACTTCATGAAGATGTAATAAAATTAAAATACTTAAAAAAATGTTATAAAAATAGAAGAAGAAGAGGTGAAACAAAAAAAATGGAAGCAATGATGAATCCTTTATCAAATCAACAACAATTAGTAAATGAAAAATATAAATATGATATAAATACCAAAATTTCAAAAAAATTCCCATTCAAAGCATCAGATTTTCATTATCAAAATAATGGTCAAGAAAAACCAAAAATTTTGTATGTTTCAACTAATGATAATTATGGTAAATTGAAACCTAATGATTTGGAATTAACTGATAAATCTTATTATATTAATACTAAATTCATTAAAGAATGAGGTAATTTAATGTATAGAGTTTCATCTTTGATTTTTTTTTAATATAGATCTAAAGTTTCATTCTAGTTTCTATTCTGTTGTTTAAAAAAATTTTTTTTGCTTTTTTTTATATTTTTATTTTTCTTTTCTTGTTATTTGTAAGAAAAAAAAAAAAGTTTTTTAATTTAAATAAATATTTTTTTAAGTTCGAAAAAAAAAAGAATGAAGAGAATTTTATTTTAAAAATAAATAAAAAAATAAATATTTTAAGGAAGCCATGCTGGATCAAACAATAAATCAAAGTTATTTATTTTTTTTTTTCCATATTCCATAGTATGATAATCAGCTCTTTCATCATCTACTTCTTTGGACCATGAAGCATGACCATCATAAAAGAATTTATATACAACAGAATCTTCTAAACTATTTAATCAATTTATTTTATAAATGAATTTATCTTATGTCCATACATATGACATAAATGAATTGAAGGATGTCTTTTAAATTTTTTAAGAGAAAATTTTAAAAATAGTTAAAAATATATTTTTTTCACAATGATATTAAATTAAAACAATTATAATTAGTAATAAAAAGATATGTTATGAGAATATTAGTTCAAAATTTAAATAATGATTTTGATTATTAAATTTTTCTTCTTCTTTCTTTAGTTTTTAATATAAATATTAAAATTAATTTATCATTGTTTTATAAAAAAATTAATAGTTATGAACCAGAATTAGAAAATAATACATTAAATGAGCCAACAATATTTATTAAAATTAATTATTCTCAATATAGTTTTAAAAATAGTGATATTGATGCACTAAATTATTTGCAAAAGAAAAATCAACAATCTCTTTTATATGAATTAATAAGAATAACTAATCCATTTTTATATAACAAATCAATCATGTTATTTAGACCAAAAAGAAGAATTTATATTATTAGTTCTGAATTGGAATTTTATCCTGTCATAGGAGGTATTAATACTTTTTTAAGAGTTATTTTATCCGAACTTTCTCAAACTAAAATTCTTGTTGAAAACAATATTGAATTTGTTTTTATAGGAATTCAAGTAGGAACATCTTCTCCTATTATACCTCAAATAAAAGGAGTATTTTTTAAATTTTTTCCAACAGATAAATCTGAAGAACAAAATTCTTTAAATAATTATTTTAAATCTTTCAAAAAATATTCTTATATATTAGAAGATCTACAAAAATTCGGAAAAAAAGCAATTGATTGGGTAGAAATTGATTCAATGCCAGGGGATATTTTAGTTTCAACAATAGTTTATGAATTAAATAGAAAATCATTAGAAGATTTGAATAAAAAAGGAGTAAAAATTGTTCATACTGTTCATAGTCTTGTTCCTTTAAAAATAATCAATAATTTAAAAAATATTTCTTTATCCAAACTTTCTATTAAAGAAAGAATTGCAGCTATTGTGTTCTTCAAAATATTTCGATTCAATGAATATAATATCAAAAAAGTTTGTAAAAATTATTTAATAAAAAAAGTACTACCAAATTTCGCCAATTTTATTATTGACATAGAAGATTTTATAATGAATATCTCAAAAACTATAATTGTTCCATCTCAAAAATTGGCAGAAATTACATCCAAAATATATTCTGACTATAAGCATAAAATAAAATACATTCCTTGGGGCTTACCTGATAAAGAAATATATGGAGAACCATTGATTTCATTTAAAAAGAAAAGTTCAGAAGAAATAGAAGAAAAAAATACAATAAAATGCTTAGCTCTTTGTAAAATAATACCACAAAAAGGAATTAATATTTTATTAGATTCATTTTATTATATTGAAAAATTTGATCCGATATTTGCTAAAAAACTGGAATTAAATATTTGTGGAGATATGGCTTATATGCAAGATAAAAAATTTAAAAATTTATTGGATGAAAAAGTCAAAAAACTAAAAATAATGAAAATAAATTTTAAAGGATGGATTGTTGGTGATAAAAAAATAAAATTATTAACTGATTCTGATTTATTTTTGTTACCATCATTAACTGAACCTTTTGGATTTTGTATTTTAGAGGCAATGAAAGCTGGACTACCAATTATTTCTTTTAATACTGAAGGACCTAGTGATATTATTACTAATGAATTTGGTAGATTAGTTGAATTATCAGATTATGATACTATGATGAAGGATTTTGCTTATGCTATTATTGATATATGTCAAACAGGAAATTTAAATAAAATGGGAATTTCCGCAGTTCAAGCATTAAAAGAATGGAAACCTAAAAATTTAGTTCATTTTTTAATTTCGGGTTAAAATAATAAAATATACGTTTTTTAACTCTTTTTAAATTTTTTTTCATTTTTATTTTTTAATTCATTTTAATAATTTTTAATTCATTTTTTTAATAAATTGTTTTCACAATTATTTAAACACCCCTTATATTTATTTATTTTTTTAATAAATGAGAAGAAGATTAATTACCTTTATTAGATGAATTAGGAAT
>JAEEGK010006592.1_pt1 | contig 27902 bp, 48 predicted proteins | sample 8958771 | NCBI WGS metagenome assembly JAEEGK01 (sample SAMN16246547, study PRJNA631951) | gut metagenome | biome: gut microbiome; feature: rumen; material: SC-attached | host: Bos | place: Iran: Karaj | collected 2018-10 | reverse complement strand
CATGGTCACGAAAAAGCAGGTAATGGAGTCGCTGGACGGCAGCTGGAGGACGGCGGGGGAGATCTCCCGCCGCGTCGAGCCCGCAGAGGCGGCGGCGAACTGGAGGGAGAGAAAGAGGCACGAGGCCCGGGTCGTGGAGGCGCTGGAGGAGCTGGCGTCGGACGGCCTGGCGGAGAGGCACGCGGAGGCAGGCGCGGTCTTCTGGAGGTCCGCATGACGTCCGGGAGCGTCAGGGCGAGGGTCCTGGGCGATTTGACGGAAGGGCCGAAGGCCGCGTCGATCTTCGCGGCGGAGATCGGGCCTTACGCCTATCCGTGCCTGCACAAGCTGCAGGCCGACGGCCTCGTGCGGCAGGACGTGAGGACGCTCGCGTACGAGCTGACCGACGCCGGGAGGGCGTGGCTGGAGAACGGAGGGTACCGAAAGGAGGGATGGAGGAATGAGCAAGTACAGGCTGAGACAGAAAGGGGCGAACGAGATGAGCATAGCGTTAGACGTCGGAGGGACGTGGTGCGAGACCGCGATGACCGTCGAGGAGGCCCGCGCCTTCCGGGATGACCTGGACAGGATGCTGGCGACGACCGCGAGGGACCTCACGGCAGACGCCTCGCTGGAGCCGTGATGCGATGATGCAGACAGGCTACAGCGCCGTTTGGCGCGAGGACCTCCCTCGCCATGTCGACGTCTGGCATTGCGAGGCGTGCATCGGGACGGCATGCGAGATGGCCACCGAGTCCGGGGCAGTGCCGCAGGCCTGCCCGTGTTCGCTCTCCCCCGAATGGAGGAAGGGGCGATGAACCAGGCGGAGGTGCTCGCGGCCCTCACCGACGAGTGGCAGACGCTCTCGGAGGTGGCCGCCAAGGTGCCGGTCAACCGCGGGCACACGCAGCCCTACCACAGGAGCAGGGTCAGCGAGGCCCTGTGCGCCCTCGAGAGGCAGGGGTACGCGGAGTGGACGCCCCTGTCGTCGAGCCGCGTGCAGGGCAGGATGTGGAGGCGCCGCCATGCGCATCGAGTCGAGGGCGCCTGCGATCAGGTGCTCCGCATGCGACATCGTCCCCCTCCCTCCCGCCTACAACGCGGGATCAGGGAGGTGGGTCGTCTCGTGCCCGTGCTGCGGCAGGGCCGCCTCCGGGGACACCGAGACGGGGGCCCGCGAGGCATGGGCGGACGGCAACCGCAGGGGGAAGGGGCCCCTGGGTCCGGCTCTGGAGCTGCTGGACGCCATCGAGGCGGCCATGTGCGACCTCGAGGCCATCAGGACGGTCCCCGGGGCCATGACGGCCTGGCATGACTGGATGGACGCCCTGGGGCGCCTGAGGGCCGTCGTAGAGGAGGCGGGCGCATGACCCTCTACCCGTGCCCCAGATGTGGCAACGTCCCGGAGGTCTCCGTCCAGCGCACAGGGTCCGGCGAGATTTGGCTGGCCGACTGCAGATGCTTCGGCGTCTACGGCCACGACGAGGTCGGACTGGCCTACTCATGGACGATGTACTGCGTCGAGATGCGTAGGGAGTTGGACACATGATAGCGGTCGTGGACGGCGGCGTCGTGCGCATCCGCTCCGGCGGGGCGGAGGTGAAGATGACTGTGGACGAGCTTGCCGACCTGGCAAAGTCCGTGTGCCCGAAGGGCTCTCTGACCGACGACAGCGAAGGCCTCATCGGATGCGCCGAGGCGGCGGCCATCGCCATGGTCTCCGACTCGGCCATGAGGGAATGGTTCCGCGATGGGAAGGTCCCCGCGGTCCGCGTCGGGAAAAAATGGCTTACGAAGAGGTCCGACGTCCTGCGCGCGCTGGAGGGGCGGACATGCTGATCGACTGGATCGCGTTGGCGCTGGCTGCGGCGGAGTGCGCCCTGGAGCGCCTGGCGGGGGGAAGGCGATGGACTCCGTGCTCTCATGCCCGGTCTGCCGGGGCCGCCTGGCCGTGGACTGCAGGGGCCTCACCGACGGGCGCATCCAATGCTGGGGGCACTGCGGGTGCGGATACAAGATCGGCGCGGGCTTCGCTAAATCCCCGTGGCCGTTCGACGTCGAGTACGCCGTGGCCAAGGCGCTGGAGCGCGAAGGGGCGGTGCGCCCATGACCGAGGACCGGAAGATGGCGGTGCTGGACCTCCTCTCGGACGGCGAGCCGGCGTCGCTGGACTGGCTGATGCGGGAATCCCGCTGGATGGGGGCCCGCGAGGACTTCGCTGGCCTCCTAGACTGCATGGTCGCGGAAGGCCTCGTCAGGGCGGTCCCCTTCCTGACGGAACCATTGTTCACCCTGGCGCCCAGGGCCGTGGACCATCCAAGCCACTACCGCAGAGGCACTGGGTTCGAGGCCATCGACGTCATCGAGGCGTGGGACCTCGATTTCGCGCTGGGGAACGCAGTCAAGTACATCGCCAGGGCAGGCCTCAAAGGCGACGCCGTGGAGGACCTGGAGAAGGCGGCGTGGTACATCCGGAGGGAGATCAGCAACAGGAGGCGGGCGGGCGCCGTCGCCCCTACGGGAAGGAGGGGCCATGAGCCGCGCCGAGGAGGTCCGCGCCGTGCTGGCATCCGGCCCCAGGACGATGGACGAGATCGTCGACGCCCTCGGGATCAGGCCCCGCAAGGCGACCACGGCGGCGTACAAGCAAGCAGTGTACATACAGGCTAGGGAGGGCATCTTGGCCAAGGACGGCGACGGGCGCTACTCCATAGCCCGCGAGCCGTGGGAGCGCCCCGGCCTCTCCGGGGGCGTGGCCGCCCTGCTCAGGGAGCGCGGGCCGATCACCGTCAAGGAGGCCGTCGAGGCCCTGGGGCCGTGCAGCTACGCGGCCGCGGCCCGCGCCATCCGCAAGGTCGCCGAGCCCGTGGGCTACGACGGGCCCCGCATCGTCTACGCCCTCCCCGGCGAGACGAGGAGGAGGGGCACCCGCCTGCCCGGGGCCGACGTGGAGGGCTTCCTCCGGGAGCACGGGCCGTCCACCGTTGCCGAGGCGATGGAGGGCCTGGGGCTGTCATACGAGGGGGCGCGGGTGGCGCTGGAGAGGGCCGCCGTCAGGCTGGAAGGCAAGAGGCCCTACCGCTACGCATTGAGGGAGGAAGAGCCATGAGGGGGGCGCTGTGCGCCGTGGGCACCTGCATAAGGTACCACCACGGCAGGGCCAAGGAGGCCACATGGAGGCTGACGCCATGATAAGCCTGTACGCTTGCCCGGTCTGCAAGGCCGAGCCCGAATGCGGCGCAGAGCAGTGGGAGACAGGCACGGTCTACGTCGCCAGGTGTCTGTGCAGGATGGCCGTCGGGAGGTCGTGGGCCGACCTGATGCGCCGGTGGAACCGCCTGTCCTGCTCGGACGACCCCGCGACCCCGGAGGACTGCCTATGACCGAGTTGCAGGAGGCCAGGGAGGCCATACTGGAGGCGGTCGACGCGATGGAGAAGGCCCGCGACAGCCTCAAGGACGCCGTCGACGCGCTCACGGGGCTGGAGGACAGGGACGCCGTGTCCATGAGGGAGTCCGCCCTCTACGCATGGGCCAGGCTCCCGATCCAGGCCGTCGAGAGCGCCGCCGCGAGGGGGAGGCGGAGAAGATGACCGAGGAGAACATCCGGAGGATGCGCGAGGCCGCCGGGAGGCTGATGGCCGACGGGAGGTGGAGGGCGTTCTGGGAGATCGAGCGCGAACTGTGCCCCCACGACCCCGGCGCCGTCACCGTGGACGCTATAGACCTCAACGCCGCAGTCATCGCCATGCGCCACGACGGCGAGCTGGAGAAGGATCCCGACGGCTCTTACCGCGCCCACGTCCGGCGGAGGCCCTACGAGTGCAAGATGGCCCTTATATGGCTGGCCAAGGACCTGGAGGCCCATGCGATGCACGCGGAGTGCTCCAGGGAGGCCGAGGGCTACTTCCTGGCCCGTGGGGACCTCATAGAGGCCATGAGGACGATAGAGGCGGCGATGGAGTCCAGGTACGAGGACGACTGCCGGAAGGCGATAAGGAGGGAGGCGCATGACGGTTGCCGAGAACGTCCTCAAGGCCCTCGAGACGGGCCCCAAGACCCTCACATGGCTCCAATCCCATTGCGCCCCGCCCGCCCGCTGGCCCGACACGCGCCCGAAGGACATCTCCGGGATCCTCGCCCTCATGGTGAGCGAGGGGACCATCGACGTGCAGGAGTGGGTGCCGGAGAAAGGCAGGTTCGTCCCCGTGTACAGGAGGCGCAAGGCATGACGTCCTTCCGGGTGCACGGCTCTGCGGGCGGGAAGGTGGCCGTCGTGATGATCGACCACAGATGGCACGTATTCCGCCTGTCCGAGGCCGAGGCCGCAGAGCTCGCCCGCATGATCCAGGCCGAGCTCGAGAGGAGGCGCAGGCCATGAACGGCGCGATATAGTACCACCTCGCAGACTGGCGGTGCGTCGAGATCCCTGTCATCGACCTCGTGCCCTACGAGTGGACCGTCGGCTGGCACATCAACGCCCGCGTCGTGTCCATCCTCAAGTCCGACGCGGCGCAGAGGTCCAACGAGGCCATGCACGAGACCGTGAGGGCGCTGAAAGAGCTCCTGGACGAGGGCAAGGTCGAGAGAAGATTCAACGGGTTCACCGAGTGGAGGCGCAAAGCATGAGCGGCAGGGAGTGGGAGAGGGAGTCCGTCGCCCGCTACCGCGAGGCCGTCATGTCCGTCCTCGCCGACGGAGGATGGCGCAGGGGCGACGAGATACACGCCGCCGTCCTCCCCGCCGTGCATGACCGCCATGAGAGCCTGTCCGTGTCGCTGTGCCTCGACGTGCTGGCCATCGCCAGGAGGGAGATCGACATGAGGAAGGTTGAGAGGGACGGGATGCTGATAGACTTCGAGTTCAGGCTCCATAGGGACGAACCCGTGCGGAAAGCGTACACGTTGGAGGACTTCGCATGAGGTGGGGGATGGACGAGGTCCCGCTCCTGGCCGTCACCCGCTACGCCCTCGGGGGAGAGGAGCACAGGCTGACCGTGGTCATCGCCCTCGACCTGCTCCTCCGCAGGTAGTGCAACGGCATCGCCGAGGGCCATCTCAGGGAGGACCTGGGGACCACCTGCCAGAAGCACATCCTGCGTATGAGCCTATTCAGCTCCAGATGGGCGATGGTCAAGGAGGTCAGGATGCTGGAGGCGGGGGACCGATGGCGTTCCCGGTATTCAGGCCGTGCCCGCTGTGCGGCGGCGAGCCTGTGGCATCATGGGACGTCGTGACGGTCTACGACCCCGACGAGTACGACGCGAGATGCCCCCCGTTCCGCCGCCAGCCCGTCGTGGCCGTCAGATGCGATGCGTGCGGGCTTCGCCTAGAGAGGCCCACCGCCAGGGTCGTGGCCAAGGCCGAGCACCTGGCCCATATGGAGGGGTTGGCCGAAGTCTGGAACATGAGGTGGGGCCCGTGACCCTCTTCGTGGCCGGGGAGCGCTTCACCGAGGCGGACGGCACCGAGTGGGAGGTCATGGAGGTCACGGCCCGCGGCGTCATGCTCCGGAAGGGCCCCAGGCCGGACGAGGGGCGCTGCCACACGGAGGAGATCCGCGGGCTGCTGACCCCGGATTGGAAAAGCATACGCCATTTCGCCTACGAGTCGGGCTGGCCTACGCACACGTGCTACGGAGCGCTGTCCAGGCTCCAGCGGCAGGGGGTGGCGGAGTGCAGGACCAGCCGGAGCTGCGCGCACCCGATCACGGAATGGAGGCTGAAGGCACGACCGGCTGCGGGCATATCCAGATCAGGCGGAGGGATGGGGGACGAGGCCGTGCCCCGCCCGCCCGAGGTGCTACGAGCCGGCCCTCCTGGCGATCCGCGACCTGACCGAGGCCGCATCGCCGGGGCTCGGGAGCAAGGAGGCGCTGGAGACCTTCGTGAGGGAGATGTGCGACGTGCTCGTGCGCCATCCGTGGGTGAGGGAGGCGCTGGAGGCCGGCGAGTGCCCGGTGACCGTGGGCCCGGACGGGCACGTGTCCCTCTCGCCCGAAGAAGGCTGGCGCCGACGGGGACGGCCCCGGATTGCCCCTAAATAACGCCGCGGCCGTAGTAAGCCCACCGTAACGGAGGGTAGACCGTGGAATCAGACGCCGGGGTGGCCCATGGCAAGGGCCGACAACCCCTACTTCGACAAGGCCAAGGGGAGGACCAAGGCCTTCCTGGTTCTCAACAGGAGGGGCATCGACAGGACGAGGTAGCTCGCGTCCTGCGGGTACCAGCGGAAGGAGATCGCGGTGAAGCTCGGGGTGGCCTACGACACCTGCATCAACGGGGCCAACCGGGAGAAATTCGACCTGGCTGTAAAAGAGGGGGAGGTCGACTATTCGTGCTCGATCCGCAACAAGGCCATGGAGCTCATGGAGCAGGGGAACGTGGCGATGACGATCTTCCTGTGCAAGGCCGTCCTGGGCATGAGCGACCGCCCCGAGAGGGAGCTCCCGGAGGCCTCCCCGCTGGACGGCCTGGCGAAGGCCCTGGAGGGGTCGAGGTGACCGAGATCCTCCTGCCGTCCGACCCCGAGGTCAGGGACAGGTGCGCCCGGTCGATGGCGTCGAGGGCGTTCCTCACCGTGTGGGAGGGGGCCGTCAGGTCCGGGAAGACCGTGTGGGCCCTGTGCGCCTTCGCGCTGTACGCGACCCGCTCGCCGGACGGGGACTTCCTGCTGTCGGCGAGGACCACGGCCACCGCCGAGACCAACTGCATCACGGGGGACTACGGCCTCCTGTCGCTGATCCCGGGGGCGGAGTACCGCACCGTGGGCAACGTCCGGATGGTCCGCTTCAGGACCAGGCAGGGGGAGAAGCGCATCCACGTGGTCGGGGCTTCGGACATCCGCTCGTACATGGTCATCCGCGGGGCGACCTTCGGGGGGTGGCTGGCGGACGAGGTGAACATGCACGACAGGCGCTTCGTATCGGAGGCGCTGAACCGCACGGCGATGTCCCACGACCGCCGGCACATGTGGACGCTGAACCCGGACGACCCCGGCCACTGGATCTACTCGGAGTACATCGACCGCTACGAGGCGATGGACGCCGGGGAGAGGGCGGAGCTCGGCGGGTTCGAGCACTTCTGGTTCAGGCCCTTCGACAACCCCGCCATGACACCCGCGATGCTGGCGTCCCTGTCGAGGCAGTACCCCGAGGGCACGCCGTTCCACACCCGCTACGTCCTCGGCATGAGGTGCGTGGCGGAGGGGAGGGTGTACCCGTTCTTCGGGCCGTCCTGCGTGGCTGAGCCCCCGGAGGGGGTCCGGGCGGAGTTCGCGTCGATAGACTTCGGCAGCGTCCACCCCACGGCGATGGGGTGGTACGGGAGGTCCCCCGACGGGACCTGGTGGAAGGTGGCCGAGTGGGGGCCCACGCCGGAGGAGTCCGCGAGGATGACCGTGGCCGACTACATGGACGCCTTTGAGAGGGAGACGGAGAGGCTGGGCGGGATCCGCAGGGACCGCCTGACGATAGACTACGGCGGGGGCGGCGAGGCCCTGGTGAGGGAGGCGGAGCGGAGGCGCTGGTACCCCGTGAACCCGGACAAGTCGGTCCTGGACGGGATTCAGGCCACGGCCATGGCGCTGGCCTCCGGGGCCCTGAGGGTCTCGCCGTCCTGCCGGAGGACGATAGGCGAGCTCTCCTCCTACCACTGGAGGGAGGGGAGGGGCGAGACGGCCCCGGACAAGGTCCGCGACGACTTCGCCGACGAAACGCGTTACGCGGTCTCGACCTTCATCGAGCCGCGGATCAGGAGGAGGAGACGATGGAGTCGGACATGATCAGGACCTCCGAGGAGGTCACCGAGAGGAGCGTCAAGGCGGCGTACCAGGAGTGGAAGGGCAGGCTGGAGAGGCTGAGGAGGCTGGACAGGGCGTACAGGACCGGGCAGGTCGGGGACGCCACGGAGTACGTCGTGAACCAGTGCAGGTACATCAGCGACACGAAGGCGGCGTACACCTGCGGGATCCCGCCGGCGTACACCTGCGACGAGGGGGACACCGCGGCGGAGGCGGCGATCTCCGTCATGGCGGACGAGGTGAAGGAGCAGACCGACCAGACGATCACCTCCCTGTGCTCCCGGTACGGGAGGGCCTTCGAGCTCGTGTACCTCAGGGAGGCCGGGGACGGCTCCCTGGTCCCCGACAGCGAGGCGGTGTCCCCGCTGGACGCCTTCGTGGCCTACGACGGCGCCATCAAGCCGGACAGCGTGTTCGGGGCGGTCCACTACGTCCGGGAGAGGGAGGACGGCACGGAGGTCCACATGCTCGACATATACGACAGGGCGGAGAGGACCACCTGGACGCAGTCGGCCGACGGGAGCTCCGCGTGGACCAGGGGCGAGAGCGCCCCGCACGGGTTCGACAGGGTCCCGCTCATCGAGTACCGGAACAACCCGGAGGCCTTCGGGGACTTCGAGGCGGTGATGCCGATACAGGAGGCGCTGAACCACATCGTCAGCGACAGGGTCGGCGACAAGGACCGCTTCGCGGGCGCGTACATGGTCTCCAAGGGGTTCTACTTCGGGGACACCCCGGAGGAGGTCCAGGAGAGCGTGTCGCGCATCAAGGACCAGAGGGTGCTGGGGATACCGAAGGACGCCGACCTGTCCTACCTGGTCAAGACCTTCGACGAGTCCTCGGTGCAGGTGCTGGTGGACGACCTGACCTCGGAGCTCCACACGATCTCGCAGATCCCGGACCTGAGCGACGAGAGCTTCGCCGCCAACGCCAGCGGGGTGGCCATGAGGTACAAGCTCCTCGGGCTGTCCAACCTGTGCGAGGCGTTCCTCGCCCAGCACAGGAAGGGCTTCGTCAGGAGGTGCAAGCTCTTCCTCCACGCCATGTACGGGAGGACGGACGCGGCGGACGTGTCCCGCATGAGGTGCACGTTCAGGTTCAACCTCCCGGCGGACGAGGCGTACGAGGCCCAGGCGCTGCAGCAGTACGTGGCCATGGGGGTGCTGTCCAAGCGCACCGCCATGAGCCAGTGCCCGTACGTGGACGACCCGGAGCTGGAGAGGGAGAGGATCGCGTCCGAGGCCGACGAGGAGGCCGACGCGTACGCCCGGAGGACGGAGGACCTGGTCCAGGCCGGGGGCGAGGAAGCCCTGAGGAGCCTCGGGGATGCCGAGGAGCGACCGCGAGGTGCTCGAGGAGGCCCTGGGGTACCAGAGGCTGACCCAGGGCATGCAGGGGCGCATAGCGCGCGTCCTGAGGGGAGGGGTCGACGACCTCCTGGACAGGATGTGCGGCCTGTGCTCCCGCTACGGGAGGGAGATCGGGGACCCGGCGGGCGCGGCCCGCTGGCTGTCCTCCATGTGGGGCCCGTACGACGAGGAGTGGCTCTCGAAGTACGCGGACAGCCTCCCGGAGCCTTTAAGGGGCAAGTGGGAGGCCGTCCTGAGGGCGCCCCGCTTCGACCGGGCCATCAGCAGGCGCAAGGCCATTGCCTACGCGTCCCGCATGTGCATGGACCGCATAGAGCACGGCGTGAAGGAGGCGTCCGGCCCTCCCCTCGGGAGGGTGGCGCGGGAGGCCTCCATGCGCACGGCGCACCAGGTGCAGACGTCCGCCGGGGTCGGCTTCTCGTTCGAGCTGCCGAACCAGGGGCAGATAGAGCGGGTGATGAGGTCGTCGGGCATATCCAAGCAGATCAAGGGGTTCTCGCAGGCCAACGTGGAGCTCGTCGAGGACCGCGTCGTGAGGGGGCTCCTGGCCGGGGCCAGCATCGACGACATAGCCGCCGGGATCCGGAGGGACTTCAGGGACATGTCCCCGGCGAGGGCCCGCAGGATCGCGAGGACCATGACCACCGACTGCGCCGCGGAGGCGAAGCTCCGCGAGTACGGGGAGCTGGGCGTGGAGGAGTACGAGATCGTGTGCACCCTGGACGAGCGCACCTGCCCGACGTGCGGATCCATGGACGGGAAGGCCTTCCCGGTGAAGGGGGACCATCCCAGGCCGAGCTTCCACCCCAACTGCCGGTGCGTCGTCGTCGAGAGGCTCCCCAAGGATTGGACAGAGAAGATGACCAGGGCGGCCAGGGACGAGAGGGGGAAGACGGTCCAGGTGCCCCGGTCGATGACGTACGGCGAATGGAAGGAGAGGTTCGCGAAGCCTGCTGGGACGCAGGCGAAGCCCGTCAAAGCCCAAAGAAGCCCATCCAAGGCGAAAGGAGGTCAAAAGGCACCCAAACCCGTACAAGGGAAGAAGACGCAACAGAGGCCCGCTGTGGGCCAAGGAAACGGGAATCCAGCGCGGATACAGCCACAGCCCGTGCAGGAAATGATCAGGTCCGCGCAGGATCCCGTCGCCGATCTGACCGTTTCCAGAACGGAAACGGTTCGTAGGAAGGATTCCATCAGCGAGGGCAGGAGAGCCTCGGCGGAAAAGATAGACGTGGACAGGCTGGGGAACCTCAAGGAGAAGCTTCACGGCAAGGACTACGACAACGTGAAGAAGGCGCTGAGGAGCTCGGACGACCTGGCCAAGAGGGCTTGGAAGAGCGTCGGCTCGAACCTGAAGATATCGAAGACCAGGCTGGACAATGAGGAAGAATCGTCATTTATCCCGGGTGTTGGCATTCTCGTAGATATCAGAGAGGATTCGAAGGGGATGTCTAGACTTCAAATAGATCCAGAATCGGGGAGGATGAGGTCCTACAGCATTCCTCCCTATAGGGAGTTCTGGCACGAAATGGGGCACAGCATGGCCTACGCCATCGCCGAGCGCAATGGGATGGCAGGGCCTATGAGGGACGTGTCAACCGAGTATGTCAGCAAGGTTCACGGGTGCACGCTCGACGAGATGATCGTCATGGAAACCAAGGCATTGGTCGAGAGGCGCAGAAAGGAAATGGGCTCGTTGCTGCGGAAAGCAAGCTATGATGTGGCATATGACAGCATATCTAACATGTTATTCGAGATGAATCCAGAAGCTGCCGTAGGGATATCTGACATACTCAATGGGGCCACGAAAGGAAAAATCAAAGGCCCGTTCAAGCATGAGAGCTCTTACTGGGACGGAAGTAAAGGAGGAACTCCCTGTCCGCCAGGAATCGAGGCATTCGCCGAGATTACTTCGGCGATGATGACCAACCCCAGGGCGATAAAAGAAATAAAGAAGTACTTCGGACAGTCTCTGGAGATTTACTACGAGATTCTCGAGGAGGCGGGAAATGGCGACCTATGACGACGTGCGGGGCGTATGTTTGAAGTATCTCAGGGAAGTCGAGCACGCAGATCGCGGTTCGATAGAGACGCACTACGTTGAACTCGTACAAGGATAGAAAGTCCCAGAGGAGAGGTGCCAGGAGCTAGTGGACTTCATGCACGACTGCATCAGGCGTGGCCACTGGGCGATGCCCTGGGAGCCCGGCCCGTACCCCTACTCCGACGAGGACCCGCCGGACATCAGGGTCGAGATGAGGTACAAGCTCCCGTGGCCCAACACGGTGTACGGCGCCGACTACTGGGAGTCCGAGGTCGTCTGGACGTGCAGGGGCGACGTCATCGACCGCTCGTAGGCCGAGGAGTTCTACGAGAGCAGGGGCCTCCCCATCCCGGTCAAACCCGATTGGAAGGGGGACGGACAGAGGGGAGTGGACATGCGCCTGTACATCCCCATCCCCGATCCCGACCTCTCCGGCGACTGGTGCATGATGAGCAACGGGCAGATGACGATAGAGGAGGCCCACGAGGTGTGGGACAAGCTGGGGCTCGTATGGCGCGGCGACGACTGGACCCCGCCCGAGGGGTGGCGATGACCAGGTTCATCTTCACGGGCTCACCCGAACGCTACCAATGCCCTACCAGCACCCTACCAGTTTGACATCCCTCCGGCATGGCCGTCCGGGCCTCCGCCGCCCCTAAATCCCTTCCCTTCCTTCCCGCCTACGCCGCAGGGCGGTTTTCCTCAGTGCATCCGTCCGCCTGCGGCTTCCTTATCTGTCTTGCATCAGACAAATCCGCATGCCGTGTGTCCACACGCCACGGGAGCTTCTTTCGCCTCTGTCCGAGGTCGGACATCCATCCCCTTCGGCGGGCCCCGGATTGCCCCTAAATAACGCGCGAATCATAGCCGATACCACCGTAACGGAGGGTAGACCGTGGCAGACACGCAGACTCAGGATCCCGGGCAGGGCCAAGCCGCCGAGCCCGACCAGGCGCAGGCGCAGGACCGGCCGCAGCAGGTGACCTTCACCGAGGACCAGCAGAGGGCGCTGGACGAGATAATCTCCAGGCGCATCGGCGAGGTCCGGGCAAAGCACGAGGCCGAGGTGAGGGCGCTCAAGGAGGGGCACGCCAAGGCCCTGCAGAGGGCCCAGATGGACGAGGAGGCCAGGCTCAAGGCCGAGCAGGAGGACGCCATCCAGTCCCTCACCAGGAGGGCGGAGGACGCCGAGAGGGGGCTCAGGCTCGCCACCGCGCAGAGGGCGGTGGTGGAGGCGGGGCTCCCCGCCGAGATCGCCGGCACCCTCATGGGCGCCGACGACGAGGCCACCGCGAGGAACATCGCGGCCGTCCGCAAGGCGGTCGACGAGAGGGCCTCCGCGCTGTACGCCGAAAGGGTCGCCAAGGGCATCCCCAGGGCGCCGGCGCAGGGCGCCGCCGGATGGGAGACGGAGCTGAGGTCCGCCATGGGCCTCCCCCCGAAGGGGAAGGAGCGAAGAGAGAATGGCAGCAGGAAGCTACAGCGACGCCACCAACCAGGGCAACTCCCTGGCGGGGCTCACCAAGCACGTGACCGACTACCTCGACGAGGTGGTCGCCGCGTCCGCGAGGACCGCGGACCTCGTGGCCAGCCCGTCCCTCGTGAGGGCCGGGGGCACCGCGAACACCGTCAAGGTCGGGACCATCACCATGGACGGCCTCGGCACCTACTCCAAGAAGGACGGGTACCCCACCGGGTCCGTCAGCCTCACCTGGCAGACCATGGAGCTCGCGTACGACAGGGCCAGGCAGTTCAACCTGGACGCCGTCGACCTCGCGACCAAGGACGACGCCATGACAGCGGCCTACACCATGGCCGAGTTCGTCAGGCAGAAGGTGGTCCCCGAGATAGACATGGTCAGGATCGCGAAGGCCGCCCAGGGCGCGGTCTCCGCGTCCCAGATCACCTACGGGTTCACCGCCTCCGCGGCCAACACCGTCGGCGCCATCATAGACGCCATCGACACCGCCAGGGACGGGGCCCAGGCCGACGAGGGCACCGTGGTCTTCGTCGACAGGGCGCTCAAGCCGTACATCTCCAAGTCCAGCGAGGTCTCCAGGACCGTGGACCTGAAGAACGGCGGGGCGGCGCTGTACACCGCCGTCAACGAGATCGACGGGGCGAAGATAGTCTACTGCCCCTCGGCCTACATGAAGAGCGCCTGGACCGCCTACGACGGCGTGACCAACGGGCAGACCTCCGGCGGGCTCACCGCCGCATCCGGCGCCGCGACCCTCAAGATCGTGGCCGTCGCGAAGGGGTGCGCCCAGGGCGTGGTCGCGCACAACGTGGCCAGGATAGTCACCGACCCCGACGACATAGACGGCGTGAAGGTCAACTACAGGATCTTCCACGACTGCTTCGTGCCGTCCAACAAGGCGGCCGGGATCTGCGCGGTGGCCTCGAGCGCCGCGCCGAACTGAGGCGGACATGGCGAGGGCGGACGTCCTGGCAGCTGTGGCGCTGAGGCCGACCTACGCGGCGCTCCCCTCGGGGCTCCTGGAGTCGGCCGTCGAGGAGGCGGAGTCCGCCTTCCGCGACTACGCCGGCAGGGAGGCCCCGCAGGAGGCGCTGTCCGTCCTCGTCGACCTCGCGTGCATCAGGCTCTCGATGCTCGGGGCGGAGGGCAGCTCCTCGGCCTCGGAGGGAGGGATCTCCCGCACGTGGGACGCGCTCCCGCAGAGCCTGAGGGACCGCATGGACAGGTACAGGAGGCCGTTCCTGTGACGCCCCTGTGCCTGGGCGCCTCCTCGTGGACGGTCCTCCGCAGGGAGGAGGCCGAGGACCGCGGGGACGCGTACGAGACCTGGAGGGAGGACGGGGCCGTCACGGCCCGCCTGTGCCCCAGGGCGGTGTCCGCGTCCCAGACCGAGGACGGGATCTCCTACGACGCCAAGGCGGACGTCTACGTGGTCGGGGACTCGTCCCTGGCCCCGGGGGACCGCCTGTCGGCCGGAGGGGAGACGTGGCAGGTCACCTCCTCCTTGAAGACCTCCGGGGGCTCCACCCTGGAGGCAGCGAGGGTGCGCCATGCCCGAGACGTCCCTGGAGTGCGACCTGTCCGGCTTCGAGAGGCTGGCCGAGGGCCTGTCCGTCCGGCTGGCCGGGGAGCTCCCCGCCACCATGGCCCGCATAGGATCCCGCGCGCGGGACGTGGCGCAGGGCATGGCAGCCGTGGACACCGGAAGGCTGCGCGCGTCGATAGCGGAGGCCCACGGCAGGGACGGCCCGACGCTCTGGGCCCAGATAGGGACCAACGTGGAGTACGCCCCGTACGTCGAGTTCGGGACCGGGCGCAAGGGCTCGGCCGAGTACACGGACTCCCAAGGCGACGTGCACGCCGTCCCCGGGATGTCCTTCCGCGACGACTGGGCAGGAGTGCCTCCCCGCCCGTACATCCGGCCGGCGGTCTACGACTTCCTGCCCCTGTACAAGGCGATGATAGAGGACGCCGTCAGGAGGTCCATGGGATGATGGAGGCCATGGAGTCCATCCGCGAGGAGGTCGAGGGATGCGGGGTCAAGTGCTACCTCTCCTATCCGAAGACGGATCCTGAGGGGGACTTCGCCGTCCTCTCCATGACGTCCTCCGTTCCGAAGGCGGTCGACTCCTCCGGGGTCGAGTATGTGACGACAACCGATTACAGCCTGCACCTCTACACCGAGGGCTCGCAGCGCGATTCGTTGAGCAAGGCGGAGGAGATCGCCGCGCGCCTCTCCCTGCTTCACATCAGGCGCCTGGGCCTGTCGGGGGCGTACTCCGGCGACAGGGGCCGGCTTTACCGGGTGCTCAGCCTGGAGCACACCGTGGACGAGCGCGGCATAGGATACATGGAGCGATAATCATGCCGGAAGCGTATCTTACGCAGGGGGAGACCCTGGAGATCAAAGTGTCGAACAGCTGGAAGAACATTGGCAAGATCGTGTCCTCGCCGGAGATAGGGTCGACGCCGTCCAAGATAGACGCCACGAACCTGGCGTCCACTCAGATGGTCTACGTGGCCGGGATACCCGACTACTCCAGCGAGCTTACCTGGACCCTCAACGCGGATGCCCTCGGGACCGCTAACGGAAACACCGCCGTCCTGAACTCGCTGAGCTCCGACACGGTGTACAACATCAGGGTCACCAAGGCCAAGATCGGAGCCGTGATAACTTTCGACGGCTTCGTCTCCTGGGCGTTCGGGGCGGCGTCGGTCAACGGCCTGCAGACCATAGTGCTCAAGATAACGCCGACCAGCCCGTTCACCGTGGCGGCGGCGAGCCGAGGCGGTCCCGATGCCCGAGGAAGCACAGGCCATAACGACGCAGTACGAGTCGCTGTGGATTGGCCCCTCCTTCGCATACGGCGCCCTGAAGGAGGTCAAGTGGGTGGTGTCCTCGCCTGAGCTGTCGGCCACGCCTCCGAGGGTGGACGCCACCAACTTCTGCTCCGAGCAGCGCACGTACGTCGTGGGCCTGCCCGACTACGCGGTCGACATGGAATGGGTCTGTAACTGCCAGGCCTCGGCCAACCCCAGCGGAAACCTGGCCCTGCTGATGAGCCTGGACCCCGACACGGTGTACTGCGTGGAGAGGAGGCTGTATGCTGCAGGGGTGAACGTCAGGATAAGGGGGCGCGTCTCATGGGCGCTGAGCGGCGCGTCGGTGAACGGGATCCAGCAGGTGACAATCAAGGTCACGCCTGAAGCAGACCTCACCGTGGTACCCGTGGAGGTCTACCAGGGCAAGGCCGCGGTGTACTACGCGGGATCCATCGTCGAAGGAGCCGTCGTCACGCTCGACGGGAGCTCCGCAGCCTCGTGGGACGTCGCTCTCCTCACCTACGGCCCCATCCCCTCCCGCCAGACGGTGAAGTCCCTCGCGCAAGTGGGGTCGGAGGCGCAGCCCTCCGTCTCGCTCGCCGCCCCTGCTGGTTACGCATTCGGCGGCTGGTGCGAAGACCCCATCGGGGAGGGAAGGACGTTCCAGCCGGGGGACAGGGTGTTCGTGCCCTATGCCCCGCTGAGGCTGTATCCAGTCCTGGTGCCCGAGGAGGCCGTGCAGAGCCTCTCGAGCCCTGCCGTCATGCCGTCGGGCGGACTGCAGACCGGCAGCTTGGCCTTCCCCGCGGCGCAAGGGTTGCAGCCGGTCCAGGACGCGCCGGGATCGACGGAGGCGGACGAGGCCGTGGAGGAACAGGAGGTATCCGAAAATGATGACATCTGAGACAGGGAAGGAATGGGAGCCCTGTCCCGACAGAGCGGAGACCATAGCGCGCATCATGGAGATGGAGAGGCGCGGGGAGACCCTGGCCGGGGCCGTGGATGCCCTGGCGAAAGGGGGCCAGCGCATCACCGACGCGGAAAGGGTCCTCGCGATATGCGGGACCGACTACGCCGGGTTCCTCGACATGGGGTTCCGCTACGAGGACCTCGTCAAAGTCGTGGAGGCCGTGTACGAGGCCGTGGGGTTTACGGCGAGGCGGAAGGCCTCCCCTCGCCGTACCGCAGACGCCTGATCCTAGAGATCGCGAGGGGCGGCAGGGCGACCGACGCCCTTGCGGCGATAGCCGCCGCCGAGGGGATCGCCGCCCCCCTCGAAACCCTTTCAGACGCGATTCTTCTGAGATCTTCCGCCCGCGCCTGGGAAGCCAGACGCGACGCCGCCACGCTGTACGCCATGGCCAGGGTGGCCTCCGGGGCGGGAATCGACTACTGGGACGCCGTGACCCATCTTTACACGGCACAGGAGATGGAGGACATCAGGATGAGGAAGGCAATGAGCGAGGCCACGGCCAAGCAGATGCAGGCGGTGAAGGACATGACGGACATGGCCAGGCACAGGCAGGAGGGATCCCGTGACTGACTTCGAGGCCTCCGGGAGGATCACCCTGGACACCAGCCAGTTCGAGGCCGCGGCGGCGAGGGTCAGGTCCGCCAACGAGGGCATGTCCCGCAGCTTCGAGGAGTCGAACAAGGGGATCGCCGGGTCCATGGGGCGCCTGGGAGGGAGGCTGTCCTCCCTGGCGTCCGCGGCCACGGGGCCCCTCGGCATGATCGCGAGGGCGGCCGTGGACACAGCGAGGAGGGTCTACGACCTGTCCATGTCGCTGGCGAGGGTGGCCGACGACGCCGCCGACGTGGACGCATACCTGAAGAGGACGTTCGGGTCCAGGGCCGGGGAGGCGAAGCGCTGGGCCGCCGAGACCGCGGAGGCCTACGGCGCCTACACGGCGACGGTGGAGTCCTACTACACCCGCATGTACGAGGCCCTGGCCGGCTCAGGCATGGGCAGAGATAAGGCGCTGGCCGCGGCGCAGGACCTGGTGAAGCTCAGGTACGACCTGTCCGCCGTCCTCAAGTGGTACGGGGAGGAGCAGATAGAGGGATGGCTCACCGACATCGCCGTGCAGGGCAAGGAGGAGGCCTTCAGGAAGCTCCTGCCCGGGCGCGAGTTCGAGGCGGCTGCCAAGGAGCTCGGGCTATACAGCGAGTCGATGAGCGAGGCGGAGAGGCGCATCGCCATGCTGAGGATCCTGTCGGAGGAGTACGGCGACGAGCTGGGCTCCTGGACAGAGAACCTGAAGACGGCCAGCGGGGCCAGCGAGCGCCTGGACGCGTCGGTCAAGCGCCTGAGCGAGTCCATAGGGTCGGTCCTGTCCCCCGTGCTGGCAGCGCTCATCAACACGCTGGCGGACGTGGTCGACGGCATCAACGCCGTGGGGGAGGCCATAGGGGGCCTGCTGGGCAGCGGGGACAACGACCTGGCCGACGCCGCCAGCCTCGCCAGGGAGGTTTCCGACGCCATGAGGCAGCTGAAGGAGGACACCGACGCTGCCTCGGAGGCCTCCGCCGGCCTCGCGGGGTTCGACCGGCTGAACCGCCTCGACGACAAGGACTCCGGAGGAGAGGAGAGGAAGGAGTACGACTGGTCCGGGCTCAACGCCTGGATGCTCATGTGGCAGGCCGACGCGGAGGCCGCGTCCACGTCCGCCGACGATCTGTGGGCCGCCATCCTGGCCTCCGGGGAGACCACCGCCGAGGGCCTGAAGGGCCGCTTCGGGGACCTCTTCGAGTGGATGAGGTCCAACGCGACCGTGGACGTGGACGTCCAGGACTCGGCCATAGACACCGCGTACTCGAAGCTCTCCGAGACCGTGGCGCAGTACCGCTCCGCGGTGGAGTCGCTCGGGATAACCCTGGACGACGTCCCCGACCTGGCAGGGGCGTCCGACCGGCTCAGGGAGGCCTCGGAGCGGGTTTCCGCCCTGACCGTGGAGCTGGCCAAGGCCAAGGCGTCGGGGAAGGGGGCCGAGGCCGGAGGAATCGAGCAGGAGCTGGCCAAGGCGATCAAGGACCGGGACGAGGCGGAACGCCAGGCCAAGCTCGCCGAGTCGGTGGACGCACTGGCCAAGGCGTACGGCGCCGGAATCCAGGGGATATACGGCAAGCTCGCCGTAGACATGGGGGCCTACACAGGCCAGATCGTGTCCGCGCTGTCTTCCGGGTCCATCAGGGAGGTGAGGGAGGCCTCGGACGACCTGAAGAAGGCCGTCGGCGGGATCTCCATCCCCAAGTACGCCGACGAGGACTTCAGGGCGGACGTCAGGGACTGGCTCCAGGAGAACCGGACGAAGGTGGCGGCGGCGATCGGGGGGCTTCCCGAGGCGGCCGACATCGCCGACGTCCTGGCGGCGTTCGAGGGCCAGGGGATACAGGTCTCCGACACCGCGTCCCTGGGGGCCGCCGTCGCCATAGCGAAGCTCCTGGAGTCGGGAGGCACCCACGAGGACATAGAGGCGGTCGCGCGGGCCGTAGACTCGATAACCATAGCCGACTACACCTCCGCGCTCATAGAGCTCAAGAGCGCCGTTCTCGGGATTCCGGCCTACTCGGACCTGGGCCTCAGGACCGACCTGTCCAGATGGCTGTCGGAGAACGAGGACGGCGTGGCGAGGGCACTCAAGGACCTCCCCGTGAACTCCACCTCAGAGGACATCCTGGCGAAGTTCGCGGAGAACGGGGTGATGGTGGACGACCCGCAGGCGCTGGCGGCCGCCCAGGCCATATCCGCGCTCGCCGGGACCAGGACGCTCCTGGACCTCGTGAACGCCAGCGGGGGCGTGGCTTCCGCCGTGGCCGCCGCGCAGCTGGAGCAGACCGGCAACATCGCGGGCATGTCCGCCGACCTGTCACAGTGGATAGGCGACAACGAGGACGCCGTCACGGCCGCCGTCGGAAGGCTCCCGGTGGGGTCCGACTACCAGACGATCCTGGACGAATTCGAGAGCCAGGGGATCGACGTCGCAGACCCCAACGCCCAGGCCGCGGCCCAGGCCCTGTCGACCATGCCTCTCGACGTCTGGACGAGGGTCGGAGGGATCTCCGGCCTGCAGAAGGCCCTGAAGCCGGACGTCCCGGACATCTCGCCGTCGCTGGACGGCATCGCCGGAGCCATCAGCGGGATCGAGATCCCGGACCAGGAAGGGAGGTTCGACGCCCTCGAGAACATGATCGCCGGCATCGGCATACCGGACGACTCCAGCAGGTTCGACGCCATAGAGGGCATGCTGAGGGACATAGAGGCGGGCCTGACGGAGCTCAAAGGCGAGGGGCTGGCGCAGGCCGTGGAGGACGCCCAGGCCGAAGTCGACGAATGGGACAGGAGGCAGAAGGAGGCGGCCGAAAGATACGCCCAGAGCGTGTCGTCGCCGGGAGGGGCGCTCCCCGTGCAGAGCTTCCTGAGCGGCCTGCAGTTCGCCGGCGAGACCGTTTACAACGCGATCGGAGGCGCGAGGGCGGGCGGCGATCTGCAGAAGGCGAAGAACGAGGCCAGGGCCGTCCCGGAGACGGATCCGCTGGAGGGGCTGTCCCAGAGGATCCAGCTGAAGGGGTACGCCGAGCGCGGGACGTCGTGGTCGGGCCTCCCGGCGAGGCTGAGGCCCGCGGTGGACGCCGACACGTGGGAGGACGCCCTCCTCTATTACGCTGGCTCCGGCGGCGCGAAGAGCGACAGGTACTCCGACAGGAGGAGCGAGGTCCCGGCGAATTACAGGAACGCCATAGACGCCAAGATGGCCGGCGGCGTCCCCTTCGAGGGCCTGCCGAGGGACATCCTCGAGACGCTCGAGGGCCTGGGCATCCGCGGGTACGCCTCCGGGGGCGTCTTCGCCCCGAACTCCCCCGTCCTCGGGGTCCTGGGGGACAACAGGCGCGAGGTCGAGGTGGCCGCGCCCTACTCCACGATCGTCAGGGCAGTGAAGGACGCGATGGGCCTGGGGGGCCTGGGAGGGGGCTCCGCCCGCAAGGTCGAGCTGACCGCCAACATGGTGATCGACGGGCGCACCGTGGCCAGGCAGATCTACCCTTACATCATCGAGGAGGGACGCCGCGTGGGGAGGGCCCTGTGATGCCCCTAAATCCGTGCGAGGAGGTCCCCTGGCCATGACCGCCTTCATCACGATCAGGACGGCGGGCGGCACGTCGTGGTGGGAGGTCCCCTACCCCTCGGACTACCGCGTTGTCGACCAGCCGATCTACTCCAGCCAGAGCCAGCGCGACGCCAAGGGGACGATGCACCTCGACCTCATCGCCGTCAAGGCCCAGGTCACGGCGACGTGGAGCGCCATGAGCCCGGCGGCCTTCAAGAGGCTCTGCGACGTCACCGGGTCCGGGATGCCCGTGGACGTGCGCTACTTCGACCCGCAGGCGAACGCCGTGAGGGGCACGGCCGCCAACCCCGTCAGCATGTACAGGGACACGTCCTTCGCCTACGCCCCGGTAGGGGGATGGAGGACCGCGGCCGGCGCCGGGGACGGCAGCTACCTCCCGGACAGCGGCGCCGACGTCGCCCTCCGCCCCAAGGCCTACAACTGCACCATCACCCTCACGGAGATGCGACGATGGCAGACCCCACGCTGGAGGATTTCCAGGCCGAGATGGCGAGGAACGCCAGGCGCATCGTCATGAGGGTCAGGATCTACGCCGACTACACCTGCGCCGACAAGGTCATCGGGTACACCGGGTCCAGGGTGGTCAGCGCGGAATGGGTGGAGGAGGCCCACGTGCCGGGGACCCGCCGCAGGCTCGGGGAGTGCACCGTGGTGATCAACGCCGGGACGACTCACGCCGGCGCGCCGTTCGTGACCGACGACGCCGACGAGGAGGGGACCGGCATGGTCAGGACCGGCATGGCCCTGCGCCTCTTCATGTTCGCCGGGGGATACGAGAGGCTGTGCGCCACGTACGTCATCGACTCGGTGGAGAGCAGCTCCAAGGGGACCGTGCTCCACGGCACCGACGTCATGGCCGCCCTGGACATCGCCTTCTCGAGGTACCTGGCGCTCACGACCGCCGACACCTGGTTCGGGCGCGCCGTCACCGGGACGCCCGCCGCGTCCAGGAAGCGCTTCGCCCCGAGGTACCCGGTGACGGCGATCCGCGACAGGGTGGAGACCTTGGGCATGCCGAGGGCCAGCGTGGTCTACGACCAGAACCCCAACGGGGCGACCAGCCCCACGTACACCTTCGGCGACGACTGCACCCTGGGGGACGCCATCATGAGGATGGGGCCCTTCTACGGCGCAGACCTGGTGCAGCAGCGCGACGGCACCCTGAAGTGGCAGAGCCAGCTGGGCCAGGTCGACGAGATAGAGACCGACGTCTACGGCTACGGGGACGCCGCGAGGTCCAACGTGCTCACAGGGGTCGTCTACAAGGACCCGGCGGACGCGGCCTACTCCCATTCGCCGTCAGGCTCGGACCTGTCCGACCCGCTGGAGGTCGACGCGCTATTCCTGTCCCTGCGCGGCAGCGTCGACGACCCCCTCCTGACGAGGCCGTTCCGCCAGTAGCACGGGCAGATCTACACTGTGACGATACCGGGCGACCCGTCGGTGCAGAAGGTCAACACCGGGACTGACGTGAGGGTCAAGCTCTACTCCGAGACATCCGGCGGGACCACGCGCACGTGGTGGATGCGCCCCTGCACCGTGGTCCACGTCTACGACGGGGGGTACACGGAGACGCTCCAGGGCACGGTCCTGGAGGCATGACAACCCCTAATTCCAACCTGGGGGATGGAGAACCATGGACATCGAGTTCATCAGCTACGTGAATCCGGAGCTCCTGGTCCTCATCCCCGTCCTCAACCTGGTGGGGGTCGCGATCAAGAGGTCCAACGCGGACGACAGCGTGATCCCGCTGGCCCTCGGGATCCTGGGGATGACGCTGGCCACGCTCTACGGCCTAGCCACCCGCGACGGCGGCTCCGTGGCGATGGTGCTCTTCGGCGGGATCGTGCAGGGGATCCTGTGCGCGGCCGCCGCCGTGTACGCCCACCAGGTCCTGAAGCAGGGGGGCGTCATAGCATGAGCGACTGGGAGTCCGTCGGGATGGTCGTGATAGCGCTGGGGGCCATCCTCGGCCTCGTGGCGACCATCTCCGGGCCCCTCGTCAAGCTCAACAGCGCCATCACCCGCCTCGAGACGGTATTGTCAGCCCTCCAGGACAGGATGGCCGACGCGTCCGGCACCCTCCGCGACCTCGACTCCCGCATGGACCGCGCCGAGACCACAATCACGGAGCACGGAATGCGCATCGAGAGGCTCGAGGACGAGTGCGCGCGGCGCGGGCACAGGCCTCAGGATTGAATCCTGGGTCGACGGTCGGCACCTAAGCCGCAGACCGGCCCCGAGGGGCCGTGAGGGGTTTCAGCCCTCATCAGAAGGCGAATCCAAGAAGCTCCGCGACAATTCGCAGGGCTTCGGGGACCGGGGCTAGTTTTCCGGGCCACCCCCGGTCCTTCTTGTCATCCAGGACTTTCACCTCCCTTCAGATTCTGAGGACCTCGGCCCGGCACTGGGGAAGCCCTGCGCGCCGGACTCTCTGGCATTGTCATATGTGTGTTCTTGACATTTAATTAATGTTATTTTAATAAATAATTAAATATATTAGTAACACGGATATCCTCACGGGCATCTGCCCAGGAGGACGAGATTGAGGACAGTCGAGAGCTACAGGGGATTCGAGATAGTGGAGCTGGACGTGGACGGCGCGCCGGTGCACGTGATCCCGGGGATGAAGGAGCGCGTTTCGGACCCCGTCCTGGGGACCGTGGAGGAGGCCAGGTCCTTCATCGACGGGGAGCTGGCTGGGCGTGAGGCGCTGCGCGAGGCGAGGACCGTCAGGTGGAGGGCGACGGTCCGCTACCGCGGGAACTCCCTCGCGGTCACGATCCCGGTGAAGCTCGCGCGCTCGGCGGGGCTCCGGGACGGAGACGAGGCCGACGTGGCGCTGACGAGAATCCGAGGAGCGTGTGAATAGAACGAAAGGGAGGGGGACAGGATGCGAGCCCCCTCCCCGATGCCTGCGGGAGGCGATTTAGGATGCGCGATGTAGTAAATAAAGCAGAGAGGTCTGTGTGTGTATGTGTGTGTGAGTACCTGGACGAGTACGTCGAGGCGCTGGAGGCGAGCGGGCGCAAGCCCATCTCCGTGGACGCGGTGAGGAGAGGGGCGGGGAGATGCTGCCGCGAGCTGGAGGCGATCCATCCAGGCATAAGGCTCGAGGACGTGGGGGACCGCGAGGTGGTCGAGCTCAGGAGGGCGCTGGAGGCGAGGCTCAAGGAGTCGACCCTCCGCAACTACCTGACCGACTTCGGAGGATATGTGGCATGGGTCACCGGCCGCGATCCGGTGAAGCATGCGCGCCTGATGTGGAACGGGAGGGCCGACGTCGACCGCGTCTGGATCACCTCCGCGGACTACCGCCGCCTTTATTCCGTCGCCGGACCTAGGGAGCGCGTGATCCTCGCCCTGGGCGCTACGATGGGCCTCAGGAGGGAAGAGATCATGACCCTCTCCGTAGACTCCATCGGGGAGGACGGCATCGTGGTCGTCGGAAAGGGGCACGGCAACGGGAAGGAGGCATGGAAGCCCCTGAGCGAGGGCGCGAGGAGGGCGATCGCGGAATACATGCCGGCGAGGGGGGAGGCCGTCAGGAGGGCGGGCAGGGATCCCGGGACGCTGATCCTGTCGAAGTCGGGCACGCCCATGCACAAGGTGACTGCGAACCACCTCCTCGACGCGGTCGGGGAGAGGGCTGGCGTCAAGGTCACACCCCATTCGCTGAGAAGGCTCTACGCGACCACGATGGCCGACGCTGGGGTGGATCTGGAGACGATGGCCAGGATGATGCGCCACTCCTCCCCCAGCACCACCATGGCGTTCTACCTGCGGGCGGACCCCAGGAGGATGGCCCTGGCGACGGACGCGGTCGACGCCGCATTGACCCTTTAAACAAAATATATATACAAAAAACATAGATTACCACAGGCTACAGTTATCATGAACTGCAGCGGGAGGGCACAGGATGCCAACGAAAATCGAAAAGAGAGATGTGTGCAGGAGATTGATCGAGAGGAGGGCGGAGGCCCTGGCCGACGTGCGTCGCCTAGGGGGCACAACGGTGCGCTACCGCCTCGCCAACTTCAGGGAGGACATGTCCGCCGAGGGCTTCATCAGCACAAAGGCGACCCTCATGAGCAAGTGGGCGACCCTGAAGGCCGACGGAATCATAGTGGAGACGGACGGCGCGACGTGGCTGGACATCCCCATGCTCTACCTCGCCGCCGGCAGGGCGTGCCCCAAGAAGGGTACTCACACACACATACACACACAGACCGGGGAGGCGTCCGAATGACCGGAGACGTCGGATCTCCCATGCCCGACGAGGCCGCCAAGGCCCAGGAGGCGGCCGAGGCCTGCCCCGATGCCGAGGGCGTCCGCGACCTGGACCTGTTCCAGAAGCTCGGAATCGTCCAGCGCCGCATGAGGGCGTTCGGATGGAAGAAGACTCTGGCCGCCGAGGACGTCGACCGCAAGCCCGGGGAGAAGAGCAAGAGCTTCCGCACGGTGTCCGTGGACGACATGAGGCAGGGTCTGGCGGCGGCGTGCGCCGAGGCCAGGCTCATCCACATGCTGGAGGTCACCGAGGACGTCGTCACCCTCGAGAAGGGCTACCTCTACTTCCACAGAGGGAAGGGGGAGGTCACCTACATCGACATAGACCATCCGGACCAGCGCATCACCTACAAGACCACGGGGGAAGCGATGGACACCGGTGACAAGGCCGCGTCCAAGCTCGAGAGCAACCTGATCAAGAACCACATCAAGGCCTCGTGGGACGTCGGGGAGGGGGGCCTGGACGACATCGACTCCAAGACCACCGACAAGCTGCTCGAGGAGGCCGGCCGCATCGAGGACGCGCTCGGCCGCATCGAGGAGAAGAAGCGCCGCAGGGAGGCCGCGATCTCCAACGACCCGTTCTTCGGGGCGGACCCGCGCGGGCCGCTCCGCAGGGAGGTCGGAAAGCTCATAGAGCCGAATTCCGCGAGATTCCAGGCGTACCGCGACCGGCACGGCCCCCTGCCCGATTGGAGCGAGGAGGTCTTGAAGACGTTCATCGCCGAGTGCAAGGGGGAATGCCAGTGACCCCCCGCCAACGCCAGGCGAGGGCTGAGGCGGCCGTCCGCGCCGAGCAGGACGCCCAGGGGCTGATGGAGATCCGCGACACCTTGGAGCTCATCGATCCCGACGACTACCCGCGCATATCCAAGGCCCGCCGCGTCGCATGCGAGGCGGCCGCGCTGGCCGAGGAGGCGTCCAGGATCCTTTCCGAGCGTCTGGCCCCTTGCAGGATGTGCGGGTGCACCGAGGCGGAGGTCAGGCTGTCCGACCGCTGGCGGGCCAGGTGCCCGGGCTGCGGATGGGCGGTCAGAGCGGACACGTGGCAGGAGGCCGAGGACGAATGGAACTCCGATCCCGGCGAGGAGGGGGAGCGATGCCGCTCAGCATCTGCATGAGGTGCGGAGGGGAGTTCCTCCCTCCCAAGAAGGCCCCGATCTGGTCCTACTGCCCGGACTGCTCCTGCCAGCGCCCGGACGCGATCAATCCCTGGACGAACCCGGAGCGCGACTGGAGCGCATGGAGGGGGTCGGTCAAGGAGGAGGTCCCGCACGGCCCCGATCCTGAGCCGGAGCCCCCGCGCAGGGGCACCGACGAATGGCTGTGCATGAGGTGCGACCCCGTCGGCTACTACCTCGGACGGAGCGGGAGGCGCAGGGCATGACGGCGGCGGAGTGCGTCATGGAGACGGTATCCGAGGCGCGGAGCGCCGTCAGCAAGGCCAGGTGCGAGGCTACGGCTATGGCGTACGCGTTCCCTCCGGGAGACCCCATGAGGGAGGCCATGAGGCATGTCGCCCTCCGGATGGAGGAAGCGTTGGAATGCGTGGACGACGCCGTCGCCCCGATGGGCCGGGAGGCGTCCAGATGATTCACAAGGCGGATTGCCTTCGCGTCCTGGCGGCCCTCACCGACGAGTGGCAGACGGTGCGCGAGATCTCGGACAAGGCGTACGGCGCCCATGGACGCGCATAGTTGCAGAAAGTCAGGCGCCGCCTGGATTGGCTGAGGGCGCATGACCCCGAGCACGTGGCTAAGATCGCGACCTTGGTCCCTGGCCTCCCCTCCCGCTGGAGGCTGGAACGATGGCGACGATAAGGGCGGTCGCGTCGGATCCCGAAAGGGGCCCCAGGATCGTACAAATCGAGAACACGCTGGCGGCGTTCAGGGCCGCGGTCCCGGGGGCGGAGCTCCTGGAGGCGCACATGGGCGTGATCGGTGGCAAGGCGCACGTAGTCTACTGCGACGAGGAGGGGCTCATCAAGGGGCTCGACCCGTCCGTGGCCGATCCGCTCGGGCTGGTGTGGATACGCGGGCCTGTCCTGATAACAGACGCGGACGAGGAGGGCGGGGACGTCAGCCTTACCGAGGAGGACGCGCGCTCGATCGTCGGCAGCTGCAGGGCCGCGTCCTACGGCGGCCGCGGGCTCAAGGTGCTAGTGACGGGGCCCATGCCCGTCTTCCCCACCGGGCTGGTGGACCTGGGGGCTGCCGAATGATCCCGGACGTCAAGTCCCCGCTGCGCAGAGCGATGGCGTCCCTGGCCTCCGCGAGGCTGGACGTGGAGGCCCTCCGGAGGTCCTCCGAGCCCGGGGAGGTGCGGGACCTCGATGACGTCCTGGCCAAGATCTCCGGCTGCTACAGGACGCTGAAGAGGATCGAAGAGTCGAGGAGGACGCGCCGATGGACGACGACGACGTATTGCGCGCCCTCCGCGGGTCAGGGCAGTCCACCGCCATCGACGTGTCCCGCGCGATGGGCTACGGGTACAAGGCGCCGGAGCGCAAGGAGGTGCGGGAGGCCCTTCTGCGCCTATGCGATTCGGGGAGGGCCCGCAAGGTGTACGCCGAGAGGGGGCTGACGTTCGAGGCCCTGGAGGCTCCGGCGCGCAGGGCCGGCCGCAGAGGGGGGAGGAGGCCGACCGCCCGCACGCATGCGCTGAAGCTGCTGCTCGACGGGCCCCTCAACACCTCCCGCCTAGGCCAATGCGTCTACGACCTGGCGGAGCTGGGCCACGTGAGGAGCGTGTCCAGGGGCGTATGGGAGATCACAGAGGCGGGCCGCGGGTGGCTGGCCGACACGGAGGAGAGGAAGCAGGAACGAGGTGGAGCCATGGTCACGAAAAAGCATGTAATGGAGTCGCTGGACGGCAGCTGGAGGACGGCGGGGGAGATCTCCCGCCGCGTCGAGCCCGTAGAGGCGGCGGCGAACTGGAGGGAGAGAAAGAGGCACGAGGACCGGGTCGTGGAGGCGCTGGAGGAGCTGGC
>JAEEGK010006587.1_pt1 | contig 27926 bp, 22 predicted proteins | sample 8958771 | NCBI WGS metagenome assembly JAEEGK01 (sample SAMN16246547, study PRJNA631951) | gut metagenome | biome: gut microbiome; feature: rumen; material: SC-attached | host: Bos | place: Iran: Karaj | collected 2018-10 | reverse complement strand
GTTGAAGCTGTCGCCAAGCAGCATTGCAACCTGTGCAATCTGTGGAGCAAGAAGACGGGCTTTACTGAGCAGCGCCTTGTTACTGAGAACTTCGCGGGTTTCACCCTGGCCAAGGATTTCTCCGCGGTTCATAACGATGACAGTTTTTGCAAAGTCGAGAACAACTTCCATATCGTGGCAGACCATAATTACTGTAGTTCCGTTTGCATTGAGCTCGCGGATCCGGCTCATCATTTCCATACACTCGCGGTAATCGAGACCGGTTGTAGGTTCATCAAGAATTAATATTTCCGGATTAAGTGCGATGAGACAGGCTAGACAGAGTCTCTGGCGCTGACCGCGGCTCATGTTGAATGGCTCGGTGTCGCCGTCGAAACCGAACTCTTCAAGTGTCTTAGAGACACGGTTTTTAATTTCGTCTTCTGCGATTCCGTTGTTACGCAGACTGAAGGCAATTTCTTCACGGACTGTAGCACAACAGATCTGGCGGTCCGGATTCTGGAAAAGAAAGCCGATGTGTTTTGCAAGCGCACTGACCTTCTGCTTTTTTGTATTTTCTCCAAGCACGAGTACGTCGCCAACGCTTGGTTTAAGAAGTCCGTTTGTAAGTTTTGAGAAGGTTGATTTTCCAGCACCGTTTGATCCGATGATTGAGATAAAATCTCCCTTGTGAACTTTTACATTTAAGTCGTGTACATTTGCTGTTTCGTTGTATGAGAAGCCGACATTGGAGAACTCAAGGACGACATCGTCGGAAGATTGTCGGGTTGAGCCCGACAATGACACAACAGTATTGTCATCCTCGGTCGCAGCGGTGTCATTATCGGGCTTGACCCGATAATCTTTCCCAGTCACCTTCCTTACAAACTCCGCAGCCTCTTGTGCATTCAGACAGATTCTGTCTTCGGCTTTCATCCCTGCCGGAGCAAGTCCTTCTTCAACCATCTTTCCAGTTAAAGTCAAAACGCGGGGACAGTTAATTCCGGCTTCTTCCATTTCTTTTTGATGAGTAAGTGTACTTCTGATTTCGCCGTAGTGAACGCAGGTGCCGTGTTCAAGAACAATAAGTTTTTTTACAAATTCGCAGAGCAGCATAATCTTCTGTTCTGCTACTACAATTGTGATTCCTTTTTCTTCATTGAGCTTTTTAAGCATCTCGAAAATCTGAACTGAAGAAGCTGGATCGAGCTCGCCGGTAGGTTCGTCAAGAACTAAGATATCCGGTTCGAGCGCAAGAATAGCCGCAATCACAACCTTCTGCTTCTGACCGCCACTGAGAGAAGAAATCTCCTTGTGACGAAGCTCGCCGATTCCAAGAGTATCGAGCGAAGAGGTGATACGGCTTTCAATCTGATCAGCCGGGATACCAAAGTTTTCAAGACCAAAAAGAATTTCGTCTTCTACAAAGTATCCGGTAATCTGACTTTCAATATCCTGAAATACAGAGCCAACCTTCAAGGCAAGTTTTCCCGCATTAATATCAAAGGTGTCGGTTCCATCAACCTTAACGCTGCCGTAAAAATCTCCGGTGTAGTGATGCGGGATAAGCCCGTTGATGCAGTTACAAAGTGTTGTCTTTCCCGCACCAGACTCGCCGATGATTCCTACGAATCCGCCTTTTTCAATTTCCAGCGAGATTTTGTCCAGAGCATTTTTTTTAGCCCCAGCGTATTTGAATGTCAGTTCCTGTATTTCGATCATTATTATTCAGCCTTTTCTTCTTCAATAATTGGTTTCTTGAGTGCTTTCATAAGTGGTACATAAAGTGCAGCTACGATAATAGCATTCAAAGTTGCAGTACCAAGTACGATAGGCACATAAGCTGCCATTGCAGAAGGATCAGATTTGATGAATACAAAAAGGAGAACTGTATAAAGTCCGCCAGAAATTACTGTACTTACGAAAGTTGTAATTGCTGCAAGACCAATTTTCATTCCCTTTGACTTAGCTGGGATGAAAATCAAAAGACCCATAGCAAGAGCACCTGCTGCTTCAGAAGCAAAGTTCAGGTAAGGAGTTCCAGGGAAGAACTGGCAGATTGCACCAGCGATAATACCGATAATCAGGCTGTAGTATACCTTTGGTCTGATCAAAACAATTGCCATACAGTACATTGCGATAATAAAGTTTGGCTTCATTCCAAAGAAATTGATGAAAGTTCCAACAAAGAACTTAAGTACTGCACCGGCTGCAAGTAATACTGCTGTAAGGAGCAGGTCCTGAAGGCTGATGCCTTTTTTTTCTGTCTGAGCTAATTCTCTTTTTTCCATTTTGTTTACCTCGTTACTATGAATAGTAACGCATTATGCTGTTTCTGTCAACAGAAACAGCATAAAAGAAAATTATTTTTTTTCTTCACTAATTGTTTTTACCAGCTGCCAGCCTATGCTGCCTTCTCGCAGAAGTGATAGAGCTTCTTCAAGTTTTACCCATTGTGCAGAATCAACTTCACCGGATAATTTTAAGGATTGTTTTGAGACATTTGCCTTATAGCCCAACATCAGCATTCCACGTTTCTCATAAGGATAACTTTTTATAAACTGCAGCGATTTAACATCCTGTCCAATTTCTTCTTTTACTTCTCGAACAACAGTATCTTCTGCAGATTCTCCAATCTTCATAATTCCAGCAACACATACATATTTTGTAGTCGAAACATAATTCTGCTTTAATAAAGCTATCTCTCCATATTCGTTGACCACCGCTGTAATGATACTTGTTGTGAACATATCCCATAAAGGAATTTTACAATTTTCACAATATGGGATAATTCCTTCATCACCAATTTCTTTACCAATTAATTTAGTTCCACAATGTGGACAATAAGTAAAATGCATTTTTCTACCTCGCAATTTATTTTTGTTTTTTTCCAACTCTCAGTTGTTTTTATTATAACTTCTCCGCAATGTCATAAATGAGACGCTCTGTTTTTTCCCAGCCCAGGCATGGGTCTGTAATTGACTTTCCATACACGCCTTCGCCGATTTTCTGGCAGCCGTCTTCGATGTAGCTTTCGATCATGAAGCCTTTGACGAGGCGGGCAACGCGGTCGCTGTGGCGGCAGGAGTTGAGAACGTCCATGATAATGCGAGGCTGCTCGAATGGATTTTTGTTGGAGTTCGAGTGGTTGGTGTCGATGATGACGGCCGGATTTTTGAGTTCGCGTTTGTCGTAGGCGTCGCAGAGGCGGACCAGGTCTTCGTAGTGATAGTTCTGCTGGTTGACGCCGTGCTTGTCTGTTGAACCACGGAGGATTGCGTGGCAGTGCTCGTTACCTTCTGAGTGGACTTCCCAGCCGCGGTAAATAAATGTATGAGAATGCTGGGCGGCGAGAATTGCGTTCATCATAACTGCGTAGTCACCACTGGTAGGGTTTTTCATTCCAACCGGGACTTCGATACCGCTGGCTGTGAGACGGTGCTGCTGATCTTCTACTGAGCGGGCGCCTACGGCTACGTAACCAAGCACATCATCGAGATACTGATAATTTTCCGGATAAAGCATTTCATCTGCAAAGATAAAACCGGTTTCTTCTACAGCACGCATATGCATATGACGGCAGGCTACGATTCCCTTGTAAAGATCCGGTTTCTGACTTGGATCCGGCTGATGAAGCATTCCCTTATAGCCTTCGCCAGTGGTGCGCGGCTTGTTTGTGTAAATACGAGGCACCATCATAATTTTATCTTTTACCTTTTCCTGAACCGGAACAAGGCGATTCATATAATCAATTACGGCCTCTTCGTTATCCGCAGAACAAGGGCCGAGAATCAAAAGAAGCTTGTCTGAGCGGCCCTCAAAAACAGCCCTCAGCTCGGCTCTCTGTTCCTCAACTATTTTTCCAACTTTTCCCGAGAGCGGATACTGTTCCTTTACCTCCGCCGGGATTGCTAATCTTTTTTCAAACTGCATATTCATTTCTGAAACCTCCATAGTCTTTATTTTGATATAGGGGAAGGGCTTCCCCTCGCTCGCACTTCGTTGCTCGCTACCCCTTCTCCTAGGGGCATAGCCCCTAAAACCCCTTTAAAACCTCCCTAAAACTTTTAATTTACTGCATCGATATTCCATCTCGGAAATCATCTGCTTATAGGCTTCGGTGCCATACTCGCCTTCTGCCTCAATGTAAAAATAATAGCTCCAGGCCAGCCCCTTGAGCGGACGGCTGTGAATTACGCTCATGTTGTAGCCGAACTCGCCGAGCTTGTTCAAAACTTTTACCAGAGCACCAGCTTCATTCTTTACTGCAAACATCAAGATGAAAGTGTTATTATCTGAACCAGTTTCTACACGTTCACCTTCATTTTTTGAAAGAATTGCAAAGCGGGTTGAGTTGTCCTGATGACCATTTATGCCAGGCTCAAGAATTTCCAGTCCATACAAAGCTGCAGTGTCCGCGCTCGCAATTGCAGCGACGCTAGGGTCACCGAGTTCCGCTACCATCTTCGCTGCCCGCGCCGTATTCACCGCCGGCTCCGTCACATACCCGTGCGCCGCAATAAAATCCCCGCTCTGCTCCAGAGCCTGCGGATGACTCACAACCTTCCGCACCCCCTCTAAGCGAGCGCCCCTGACCCCGAGCAGGTTCTGCATAACGTTCAGCGTATAAACGCCGTTCACAAACAGCGAGCCCTGAAACATAAGGTCTGTAACCTGGCCAACCTCACCGGCATAGGAATTCTCTATCGGAAGAACGGCGTAATCGCACTCTCCCTTCTCCACTGCTTCATAAGCCGAGCGGAAATCTCCATAAGACTGCAGCTCCTGCTCGGGGAAAATCCGCCGTGCCGCAATGTGAGCGAACGCGCCTTCGATTCCGCTATATGCAATTTTCATAAAACCTCCGCAAAAAAAAACGGTTCTACCCGAAAAGATAGAACCGCTTTTTGTATCAGCTGTATTTTCTACATTCTATGCTTTTCGTACGACGCATCTCTTGCCAAAAAAGTAAAAGGCAAAAAATGAGAAGAAAGCAAATGTAAAAAATGAAATTCCAAAAATCATTGTTGAAATACTAGCGAAACATAAAAACTTCGTCAATATGTTATTATTCATAGAAACATAATTTTTTGTTATACCCCCCACGCCGGCAATTTCTTAGACCTCAAGCTCTTATTTTCACCCCGCCCTTATGCATTTCACCACCCCATTCCTGCATCTTGCCGAAAACCATATTGTGCGCATAACTAACCGCCCTTATTATGAAAACAGACTAAAAAAAAACGGCCGAACACCGTCAATTATCGGGAATACGGCCCTTAAGGAGAACCCATGATTTTAGAAGCAATCTTATTAGGAGCCTCAACCGGCACCTACTGTTCAATGTACTGCGGTCCAGTTCTTATTCCGTTCTTATGTGGCACAGAAACCCCAGGCTATAAACGCAACGCCGGCCTCACAGGCGCTTTTCTCGCTGCACGCCTCGTAACCTATTTTATTCTAGGTACAGTTTTCGCTGGCCTAGGCTATCTCGTAAACGACTACATTGATCCGGTTTTCGCAAGAAAGCTTTCACTCTTTGCATACATCTTCAGCGGACTCATTCTCCTGTGTAATTCCCTCGGAGTAAGATTTCCATGGGGCTGTTCACATAACGGCTGTAAAGTTCAAAAACTCCGCCGCATCGGTAACGACTGGGTAACCGCTGTAATCGCAGGCCTTTCCGTTGGACTCCATATCTGTCCTCCGCTCTGGACAGCAATGACTCGTTCAATTTTTGGTGGCCACGGACTTCCTGGACTTTTCTACTTTGTATTTTTCTACATTGGAACCCTGCCGTTTTTTATTCCGCTGCTTGGCATTCCGTTTATCACAAAGAGAGTCGGTATCATCAGAAAGATTTCCAGAATCGCACAATTTTTTATAAGCATCTATTTTATATATTTTCTTGGCCTTCAGCCTCTGATTTTTGGTTAATCAAAAGGAGCTATTATGATTTCAAGTATTATTTTAAGCAGCTTAATGTTTTTTATAATTTTCTTCTTTGTTATTTTGATGAATAATTTTGCACTGACTGCAATTATTTATGCAGCTTTTCTTTTCTTCCTTTACGCAAGGATGACCTTTTCTGAACGCAAAAGAACCGGAAGCGGAGTAATCTACCGCCGTATTTTCCAGACAGTTTTTGCAGTTGGTTTTTGTATTGCTTTCATCACTGACTTACTTGCAGAACGCGGAAGCATGGCTATCACAAATCAGGCAATGAGTAACTCAGAACTACCATTCTGTCATATTGCAATTCCACAGGTACTCGTTCCTCTTATGATTACAAAATCAATTATCTTCCCTGCAAGAATCTCAGGACACTACGCAGCTGTTGCAAGTATGTTCTTAATCTGGTTCATCTGCACAATTACTATCGGTCGCGGCTGGTGCAGCTGGGTATGCTTTTACGGTGGCTGGGAAGACGGTTTTTCACGCATCGGAAAAAAGCGCAGAATAAATCTGCTTCCTAAAAATAAAGAAATCAGAGAAATCAGTTTTGGCTTTTTCATGTTTATAATTCTTTCTTCTTTATGCGAACTTGCCTGCACTTACTGTGAATGGTTCTGCCCTTTCAAACTTGTAACTGAATACAGTCCTGTTAATTCCATTCCAAGCCTGATTGCAACCATTATGTTTGTCGGACTTTTTATCGGACTGGTTATTGTTCTTCCAATTCTCACAAAGAAAAGAACTCAGTGCAGTGCTCTCTGTCCGTTTGGAGCATTTGCATCTCTTACAGACCGCTTCAGTATTTTCCAAATTAAGATTGATACAGACAAATGCTCGGGCTGTATGAAGTGTGCAACCGCATGCCCGTTCTGTGCCATCGATATCAAAACAATTCAGGATAAAAAAGGTCACCCGGAAATCACCTGTGCAAAATGCGGAGAATGTATTAAGGCCTGTCCTAACAAAGCAATCTCTTATGATTTCCGCTTCAATCTTAAAAAAGGCGGCTGTAACTGCGGCTCAAAATCATCAGCTCCAAAGACAAAGTTCGGACGTGTTATTCAGGAACTTCTTCATCCGGCACAGCTCTTCCGTTTTGCAGCCTTTACTTTTTCTGTAATCATGTCTTCGGGATTTATGATTAAAACACTCAATATTATTTTCAGTCCGCTCGCAGCTTTAATTTCAGGAGGTGCAAAATGAGTAAAACTGTAAAAGAGCTTTTTGCTGCCATCAGCCATAAATATCATGTACTGACAGCTGTATTTACCTGCTTTTTTGGAATTGCATTATTCTTTATTTTTTCTTCGACCATGACGAGTTTTGTCGGCTCATTCCTGCATGTACATCCCTCATATACTGGTGGAGAAATTGCAGGAGATTTTGTTACCCCTGTAGAAAAATATGACCTTGTCAGATATACAGTTTATCAGCCTGTAATAAATGCAAAATGGCAGCAGAACGCAGAATACTGGCAGCTGCTGCTTGAGTTTAAAAATCTCGATGCCGGTAATCAGAAACTTATGATTTATATAAAGTTCACTGAGCCGGAATCTGTTACAGATTATGATATTGCACTTCAGTTCTCCGACGGAGAAGGAAAAGTTTATGACAATAACGGCACTTACCTCTGCCGCTCTGAATATTATTTATTAAACAATGGTTCTAGAATTAAGCTTCGTATTCCTCTTCAGGATAAAAAAATACAGACAGTCCTTGGAGCTAAAAAAACTTATCATTATATAGAAGCCGATATGAGCGTGACATCTTCACCTCTTGAAGTAAACATGGAAGTCAGAAAAAACTCCAGGAAAGAAAAGGCGGAAAATGCTGCATATGTAAAACATGTAAAAGAATTGTATGCACAAAGCAGAACCGCAGAAACTTTCACAACACAAGCTTCAGACGCACCTTCTTCTGATGATATTGATGCCTGTCTTTCTTATTACGGTCAGAAACTTGAGGCAAATCCGGAAGATTATCTAAGCATGGTTTATTACGGAATGTATTATGCAATAAAGGGAGGGCAGTCAAATATTATGTCTGCAGTATCCCTTGTAAATAAGGGCTTTGAATATATGGATAAAGCTGCGGAACTTTCTTACAACAAGCCTGATGAAATTGAAGTTCTTCTGACAAGAGCCTCTGTAAGTGCTTCTGTACCGGAACAGGTTTTTGCAAAATCAGAAAGTGGAGCTGAAAACTTTATCCGCATTGTTTCTCTCACTGATGACATAAACTTAAAAGCCTACTGTTATGTAATGGCTTATGAGTGTTACCAGAAGTGCGGAAAAGATTCAAATGCATTTCTTTCATTGCAAGAAGCAAAAAAGGTGTTACAATAGATTCATAATGAAAGTTACTATTCTTGAAAAACAAGCCGGCGAAGAAGACGAGCTTATCGTAAAATGCGATTACCTTGATGAAAGCCTCACAAAACTGATAAATCAGTTTAAGGGCAGCAAAGGAAAAATGAATTTTTATAAAGATTCTAAAATCGTTTTCGTTGAACCGGAGGACGTTCTCTATTTTGAATCTGTAGATGACTCAGTTTTTGCTTACACAACGGATTGTGTTTACGAAACAAAGTCAAAACTGTATCAGTTGGAAGCCGAATTACCGGCCAGTATTTTCTTCCGTGCCAATAAGGCAGTAATCGTGAATCTGGATAAAATCGACAGTCTTGCCCCTATTTTCGGCGGACGCTTTGAAGCCATTTTACAGAACGGCTATAAGGTTGTGATTTCACGAAATTACCTGAACACATTAAAGGAGTTATTAGGCTTATGAAAAACTCAGATGAAATAAAAGAAATGATTTCTATAATGATAAATATTGCAACTCGAGTAATCACAATGATTTTTGTAATCATAGCAGTATTCTATCTGGTTATAGGTGATGCCGATTTAATTAAGTTTTCTTTAGAAGACATTTGTGGAATTCTGGTGATGGGTCTGGCTTCGGGTCTTGCATTCGGTCTTTTTTACATTAAGAAAAATACAACTACAAAACAGTCTATAATCATTCATATAATTTACTTTTCAATTTTGAATGTTGTACTGCTTTTGATTGGCTTACATCTTGGATGGTTCAGAAAAGAATTATCGTCTCTTATTTCAATGGAGATTATGTTTGTTGCAGTCTATGCTGTTGTAACACTTCTTGTTTATCTTTTTGACTTCAATGAAGCCAAAAAGATAAATCAAAAACTTAACGACCGAAAGAAGCTTTAATTCTTTCGATTGCTTCGATAGTTCGCTCGCGGCTGCCAAAACCTGTAAGGCGGAGGTAGCCCTCACCCTTCTGTCCAAAGCCGCTTCCCGGTGTTCCTACTACCTGACACTTTTCGAGCAGTTCATCAAAGAAACTCCAGCTTGTATAACCTTCTGGAATCTGAAGCCATACATATGGAGAATTCTTTCCACCAAAAGCCTTAAAGCCTGCAGCAGTTACACCTTCAAAAATAAGGCGTGCATTTTCACGATAGAAACTCAGATTTTCCTGAATCTGTTTCTGTCCTTCTTCTGAATAAATTGCAGCAGCACCACACTGTGTAATATATGAAACTCCATTGAACTTTGTTGACTGACGGCGCATCCAAAGAGCATTTAATTCAGTTCCATCAAAAACAAGTTCATGAGGAACAACAGTATAACCGCAGCGTAAACCGGTAAAGCCTGCTGTCTTTGAGAATGAACGCAGTTCAATTGCACAGGTCTTTGCTCCCTCAATTTCATAAATTGATTTTGGAACATCTGGTTCAGTTACAAAAGCTTCATAAGCAGAATCGAAAAGAATTACACTGTGATGAGCATTTGCATAATCAACCCATTTTTTGAGATAGCTCTTTGGTGCAACTGCTCCGGTTGGATTGTTAGGGAAGCAGAGGTAGATGATGTCTGCAACAGGTGCATCATCTGAAGGAATCTCTGGTAAGAAACCTGTCTCTGCAGAACAAGGCTTTATGATGATATTGTTCTTCCGTCCATTCATAATGTTTGTATCGATATAAACAGGATAAACAGGATCACAGATTGCAACAGTGTTGTCAGTTGCAAAAATGTCACCAATGTTTCCGCAGTCAGACTTAGCACCATCTGAAAGGAAAATCTCATCCAGTTTCATATCGATTCCACGCTTTGTATAATCCCATTCCAAAATCTTTTCACGCACAAAATCATAGCCCTGCTCAGGCGGATATCCGCGGAAAGTTTTTGCATCTGCCATTTCATCAACAGCTTTATGCATGGCATCAATAACAACCGGACAGATTGGCTTTGTAACATCACCAATTGAAAGTTTGATTACATCTGCTGTTGGATGCGATGCGATAAACTCGCGGGTCTTTTTATTAACAGTTGAGAAAAGATAGCTCGCTTCAAGGTCTAAAAAATTCTTGTTTATTTTCATTTTGTTCTCCTATAAATCAACGTTTCCTGTAAATACATTTTCTGCAGGGCCGGTCATAAAGACACTGTCGCCCTCGTTGCCACTCCACTGAATCTCAAGATCTCCACCAAGCAGATGTACTGTGATTTTCTCGCCCGCATCAACAAGGCCGTTCAGAATTGCAGCAACTACAGTTGCACAGGTTCCAGTACCACAGGCAAGAGTCTCGCCGGTTCCTCGTTCCCATACACGCATCCAGATTGTGCGGCGGTCTTCTACATAAGCAAACTCAGTATTCGTACGCTCCGGAAAAAACTTATCGTTTTCAAAAAGCGGACCGATTTCGCAAACCGGGAATTCAGAAGGCTTTTTATCAATGAACACAACTGCATGTGGATTTCCCATTGAGACGCAGGTTGTTTTGTATTCAACATCAGCAATTGTCAGAGGATGTTGAATTACCCGGCCACCCTTCAACACAACAGGAATCTTTTCCGCTTCCAGAATAGGACTTCCCATATCTACTGAAAGTTTTGTTACCTTATCGCCTGGTTCGCCTTCTTCCACTTTCAGGATTTTTACTGCGCCCATAGACTCAGCAGTAAACTCGCGGCCCTTAGCGTAGCCTGCATCATATACATATTTCCCAACGCAGCGGATTCCGTTACCGCACATCTGGCTTCGGCTTCCGTCAGCGTTGTACATCACCATTTCAAAATCAGCTTTTGTACCTTTTTTGATGATGATGATTCCATCTCCGCCGATTCCAAAATGACGGTCTGACAACTTTATGGCAGCCTGCTTTTCGCCTTCAGCACCACCCGGAAAATCTTCCTTTGTGCAATCAAAATAAATATAGTCGTTTCCACAACCATGCATTTTTGTAAACTTCATGATTACCTCACAAAAACAAAAAGAGGTCGTAGACAAATTTCCCCCGGGAAACTTATCTACGACCTCTTTGCCGTTATTTTGTTTTACCTTTTCAATAGAAAAATGTCAATAGTAGTACTAATAAATACTACTAAATCTATTGACGATAATTTTCATACGCTGTATAACATTAATGAACAAAGGCGTTCATTCGATGTGGGAAATTATTGTCCCCAAATGGAATGAACGCCTTTTTTATAAAATGATGATACACGCTGGTTGAAAGCCTGAACGCAGGCGTATCAAAATCAGTAGGGAGATCATATGAAAGCTTGGCTAATTCTGGCAGATGGAACAATTTTCGAAGGGACCTCAATCGGTGCAACCGGTAAAACAATCGGTGAAACAGTTTTTACAACTGGAATGACCGGATATCTGGAAACACTAACTGACCCAAGCTACTTTGGCCAGATTGTTACCCAGACCTTCCCGCTCATCGGAAACTACGGCGACATCCCGGTAGATTATGAAAGCAAAAAATGCTGGGTGCGCGGCTACATCGTCCGTGAGCTATGCGATCTTCCTTCAAACTTTCGCTGCGAAGGCACCCTCAGTGACTTCCTTAAAAAACAGAACATAGTCGGAATCTGCGGCATTGACACAAGAGCCCTCACAAAACGACTCCGCGAATCTGGTGTTATGAACGGAATGATTATCAGCGGTATCGATACCTGCCCGGCCATCACCGAAGAACTCTTAGAAGAAATCAAAGCATATAAAATAGAACAGGCAGTAGAAAGTGTACAAGATAATCAAATAGTCAAACAGATTCCGAACCAAGTTCGGAATGACGGTTTTTCCCCACACATCGTCCTCTGGGACTTTGGTGCAAAAGCAAACATTCAGCGCGAACTCGAAAAACGCGGCTGCAAAGTAACTGTTGTTCCATGCTCAACCACAGCAGACGAAATTCTCGCGCTAAAACCGGACGGACTTATGCTCAGTAATGGTCCTGGCGATCCTGCCGACAATGTACAGATAATTGAAGAATTGAAAAAGATTTGCGAATATGACAAGAAGGTGGTTTCGACCCCTTCGACTCCGCTCAGGGATCTAAACACCGTACCTATCTTCGGAATCTGTCTGGGTCATCAGATGCTCGCCCTTGCCCGTGGCTGCAAAACAAGCAAACTCAAATACGGCCACCGCGGCGGCAACCACCCATGCAAAGACACAGAAACAGGCCGCGTCTACATCACCAGCCAGAACCACGGCTACGCAGTAGAAAATACTTCCCTTCCGCCTTACGCAAAAATGTCTTTCTTCAATGTAAACGACGGAACAGTAGAAGGCATAACCTATACAGACATTCCGGCCTTCAGCGTTCAGTTCCATCCGGAAGCCTGCGGCGGCCCTCACGATACAAACTTTTTATTCGATAACTTCATAAAACTGATGGAGGCACACGATGCCCTTAAATAAATCAATTCACAAAGTAATGGTAATCGGCTCTGGTCCAATCATAATCGGACAGGCAGCAGAATTTGACTATGCCGGAAACCAGGCCTGCAAAGCCCTTAAATCACTTGGGCTTGAAGTCTGCCTTGTAAACTCAAACCCGGCAACCCTGATGACAGACCATTACATGGCAGATGAAATCTATCTTGAACCACTTACATTAAAAACTCTCGAACGAATAATCGAAAAAGAAAAACCGGACAGTCTGCTTTCTACCCTTGGTGGACAAACCGGTCTCACACTCAGCATGGAGCTTGCAAAATCCGGCTTCCTCGCCAGCCACAATGTTCAGCTGCTGGGTGCCCGACCTGCCACAATCGACAAGGCAGAAGACCGCCAGATGTTCAAGGATACAATGGAAGCAATCGGCGAGCCTTGTATTCCTTCTAAAGTTGTAACTACATACGAAGACGCAGCAGACTTTGTTCACAATGAAATAGGCTTCCCTGCAATTATCCGTCCGGCCTTTACCCTTGGTGGTACCGGCGGCGGAATTGTAAACAATGAGCGCGAGCTTGATGAAATTGCCCACAACGGACTTCACCGCTCGCCTATCCATCAGATTCTTGTAGAAAAATGTATTTCCGGCTGGAAGGAAGTTGAGTTTGAAGTTATGCGCGACAGTACCGGAAACGTTATCACCGTCTGTTCAATGGAAAACTTTGACCCGGTTGGAGTTCATACCGGAGACTCAATTGTAATTGCGCCAACAGTAACTCTTGCAGATAAAGAATATCAGATGCTGCGTTCTGCAGCCCTTAACATAATTTCCGCACTTGAAATTGAAGGCGGCTGTAACTGCCAGTTTGCCCTGAACCCGGACAGCTTTGAATATGCCGTAATCGAAGTAAACCCTCGTGTAAGCCGCTCATCAGCGCTCGCTTCAAAAGCAACAGGATATCCTATTGCAAAGGTTGCTGCCCTCATTGCCGTTGGCTTTACCCTTGATGAAATTCCAAACTTTGTAACTAAAAAGACTAAGGCCTGCTTTGAACCTGTGCTCGACTATGTTGTCGTAAAAATGCCTAAGTTCCCCTTTGATAAATTTGTATATGCAGCCCGCAAGCTTGGAACTCAGATGAAGGCAACCGGAGAAGTTATGGCGATTGGTCAGAACTTTGAAGAGGCAATTCTTAAGGCAGCCCGCGGAATTGAAGTAGGCGTAAAAGACCTGAACCTGCCGGCCTTTGAAAAAGAAGGCGACGAAAAAATCCGTGAGCGGGTTGGCCAGTGCACAGACCAGAGAATTTTTGCAATTTATCAGGCCCTTAAGCGCGGCCTTCTCACCGTAGACCAGATTCACGAAATTACTAAGATTGATGAGTGGTTCCTGAATAAATTAGTAAACATCGTCAACATGGAAACAAACAAACTGTCATTCCCTGGCTCGACCAGGGAATCTGTACAAAACGGTCAAGGTACAGATTGTCCGGTCAAGCCGGACAATGACAAATCAGGTCTTCTTTATCCTCCGCGCAGCTTCAAAATGGTCGACACCTGCTCCGGCGAGTTCGACGCAGAAACTCCATACTTTTATTCAACCACAAATGGCGACAACGAAGCAGAGCAATTCCTTGCAGAACGCAAAGCTTCCTCAAAAGGTACCATCGTAGTTCTCGGTTCGGGCCCGATCCGAATCGGACAGGGAATCGAGTTCGACTACTCTTCTGTTCAGTGTATCCGCGCCCTCAAAAAACTTGGCTACGAGGTTGCAATCATCAATAACAACCCGGAGACCGTCAGCACAGACTTCGACACTGCAGACCGACTCTACTTTGAACCGCTCACTCCTGCCGACGTAATGAACGTACTGGCTGTAGAAAAGCCTCTTGGCGTTGTAGTTGCCTTTGGCGGCGGAACAGCAATTAAGCTTGCCAAGTTCCTGGACTCTCAGGGAGTAAAGATTTTCGGAACATCAGCTGATGCAATAGACCTTGCCGAAGACCGCGAACGCTTCGAAGAGCTCTGCGAAAAACTTCATGTAAACCGCCCTCGCGGTCTCACCGTTCTCAACGAGGTAGAAGCCCTGGAGGCCGGAATCAAATTAGGTTATCCGGTTCTTATGCGACCAAGCTACGTACTTGGCGGCCAGAACATGATTATTGCCCGCAACAGCGCCGACATCAAAGAATACATGAAAATCATTCTGCAGCAGGGAATTGAAAACCCTGTCCTCATAGACAAATACATGGAAGGTACCGAGCTCGAAATAGACTGTATCTGCGACGGCGAAGATGTTCTAATTCCTGGAATCATGCAGCATATTGAAAGAACCGGAATTCACTCCGGCGACTCAATTGCAGTTTACCCGGCCTGGAGCTTTACTCCAGAAATGGAGCAGGAAGTTGTAGAAAAATCAACCGCCATGGCTCTTGCTCTAGGTACAAAAGGAATCGTAAATATTCAGTGGCTCTTCTACAATGGCCAGCTGAACATCATAGAAGCAAACCCTCGTTCAAGCCGAACCGTTCCTTATTTGAGTAAGGTCAGCGGCGTTCCAATGGTCGAACTTGCAACCCGCGCAATGCTGGGCGAAAAAGTCCGCGACCTTGGCTTTGGTACCGGTCTTTACCGTAAACCAGATTACTTTGCAGTAAAGGCTCCAGTTTTCAGCTTTGAAAAACTGATGGATGTAGACACCCACCTTGGACCGGAAATGAAGTCTACCGGTGAAGTTCTTGGAATTGCAGGCAGTCTGGAAGAAGCTTTGTATAAAGGAATGGTCGCCGCCGGCTGGAAGATGATACGGCCAAATGCCAGTCATTCCGAACTTGTTTCGGAATCTCAGTCTGATGAGATGCTGAAACAAGTTCAGCATGACGAAAATCCTGGTGTCTTATTCTCAGTTCGTAATAGTGATTTACCAGAACTTCCAGATTTAGCTCGAAAATTCTACAACCTCGGCTTTACCCTCTACGCTACAAGCGGCAATGCCTCTACAATTGAACGCAGCGGCATGGAAGTTACCCACGTGGCAAAGGTACACGAAGATTACCACAACAATGTAATGACTCTGCTGGAAAGCGGAAAGATTGCTTACGTAATCTCTACCTCTGCAAAGGGCCGCGACCCGGTTGCCGAAAGCGTAAAGCTGCGCCGCCTTGCCGTAGAACGCGACATAGACTGCCTCACAGCAATCGACACCGCAAACGCACTTGCAGACTGTCTTGCCAGCAGCCATACTCTGGACAACGCAAGCCTTGTAGACATCAACACACTACAATAAAATTCATTGACAAGCCACTCTTCGAGCGTTATATTGTGTATATACAATATACACAATATAGAGGAGGTCATAAATTGAACCTTATCGAAGTAAATGGGCTTTGTAAAAACTTTGAAAGCTTCAGCCTTCAGAACGTCAGCTTTTCTCTGGAGCAGGGCTTTATCATGGGCTTCATAGGCCGCAACGGAGCCGGGAAATCTACCACTTTAAAAACCATGCTCAATCTTATGAAGAACGACGGCGGCAGCATAAAGCTTTGCGGCCTTTCCATGCCCCAGGACGAACTTGAAATCAAAAATCAGGTTGGTTATGTTTTTGGTGGAGTAGACTTTTATCCGGAAGCAAAAATCAGCCGAATAACCGATGTTACAAAAAACTTCTACCGCGACTGGGACGATACCCGATATAAAGAACTCTGCGACCGTTTTGAAATTGACCAGAATAAAAAGTTCAAGCAGCTTAGTGCCGGAATGAAGGTAAAATATTCAGTTGCGGTTGCAATGAGTCATAAACCCCGCCTCCTTATTCTGGATGAACCAACCAGTGGACTGGATCCGGCTGCCCGCGATGACCTGGTTCTGCTCTTTCAGGAATTTATTGAAGACGGCGAACATTCAATTCTTTTTTCAACCCACATCACAAGCGACCTGGAAAAATGTGCCGACTATATCACCTATATCAAGCAGGGCCAGATTCTTGCAAGCGATGAACGCGAAGCCTTCCGCACAAGTTATATCAGCGTAGCCGGGAAAAAAGAGCAGCTGACCCCGGAACTGGAACCGAAAATTATTGGACTTCATACCCATCAGCTTGGCTTTGAGGGAATTATGAAAAGCGCGGATGAAGTGGCTGCCAGGTCTGCAGGTTTTGAAATTGCCTCGCCGACTCTCGAAGACATTATGATTCACATTGAGCGCCGCTAAAAAGGAGGAGAAGAACACTATGAAATCACAGACCTTAAATCTTTTGAAAAAGGAAATTGTACTGGGAAACAGCATTCAAAACCTCTGCTGGCTTATCTGCTGTATCGGAATGTTTTTTATTCCAAGCTATCCGTCCTATATTGGCCCCTTCTACATCACCCTCAGCATTATGATGACCTTTGCCCTTAATCAGTCTTCGCATGATATTCTTTACACCGTGCTGCTTCCTGTCCGCAAAATAGATACAGTAAAGGCCCGCTTTTTATACTGCGGCATGCTGGAGCTGCTTGCCCTCTTCACTGGCGTGATTGCGGGAATAATCAGAATGGCAGCTGCCTTCCCTCCAAACAAATCTGGAATCGGAATCAACCTTGCTTACTTTGGTCTTCAGCTGATTGTTTTTGCTGCATTTAATTTCTTCTTCCTGGGAAATGTTTATAAGGATCCGCTCAAGCCAGGACTCCGCTATCTTTTCGCAGCCCTCGCTTACTTTATTACCTACGCAATCTGCGAACTGCCAGTCTGGACTTATTTCGGAATGAATAAAAAACTCGAAAGCGGAGAGATTCCTGAACTTCCCGCCCTTGCAAAAATCGGTTCATATCTATACATCACAGACGGAAGTTATCTTTCGCGACAGGCTCTTATTCTGCTGGGCGGTATCCTGATTTTTGCAGGCACCTGGGTAATCACCTTCCAGCGTTCTGCAAGACAGTTCGAAAAATATGATATTTAAAGCGCTCTGTCATCCTGGACTTGATTCAGGATCTATATAAAAAATGGACATAGTATTATCGCAAAAAACTGACAAACCGATTTATACTCAGATTTACGAGCAGATAGCCGCCCAGATAATGAACGGCGAGCTTGCCGCCGGCGAACAGTTACCGCCAATCCGCACAGTCGCCGTAAATCTGCGCATAAGCGTAATCCCCGTAAAACAGGCCTGGGAGCAGCTGGAACGCGAAGGCTTTATTTCAACTGCCGTAGGCCGGGGCTCCTTTGTAAACGAGCTGGCCCATCACGAAATTTCCAGCAAACGCACCACAACCGCCGAAGAACTTCTTTCCCGCGATCTTGCAACCTGCCGCGAAATGGGCCTCAGCCTCGAAGAAATTATAGACATCGTCAAAAAAAATTGGTAATATAATAGAGTATATTTTTTGAGCAAAGGCGCTCATTCGATTTGATGGCACTAGTGTCGTCGGATGGAATGAGTGCTTTTTTTTTTATTCTGAGGGGTTTTTATGTCAAAATTTATTTTTGTAACAGGTGGTGTAGTAAGCGGACTTGGTAAAGGAATTACAGCCGCTTCTCTTGGTCGTCTTTTAAAATGCCGCGGCCTCAAAATTGCCAGCCAGAAGCTGGACCCATACATGAACGTAGACCCGGGAACAATGAGCCCCTTCCAACACGGCGAGGTTTTTGTAACTGATGATGGAGCCGAAACAGACCTGGACCTTGGTCACTACGAACGCTTCATCGATGAAAACCTTACAAAGTATTCCAACATGACAAGTGGCCGTGTTTACTGGAACGTCCTCAACAAGGAACGCCAGGGTGAATATCTTGGTCAGACGGTTCAGATTATTCCTCACGTAACAAACGAAATCAAAGATTTTATTTTGAAAAACGCCGAGGTTAGCGGTGCAGACGTTAGCATTGTGGAAGTTGGTGGTACAATCGGTGATATCGAAAGTCAGCCTTTCCTGGAAGCAATCCGTCAGCTGGCTCTCGAAGTTGGCCGCCGCAACTGCCTCTTTATTCACGTTTGTCTTGTACCTTATATCAGCGGTTCAGATGAGTTTAAGTCAAAACCAACCCAGCACTCAGTTAAGGAGCTTATGGCTGTTGGTATCCACCCGGATATTATTGTAGCCCGCTGTGACGAAGAAATCCCTGTAGACATCCGCAAAAAAATCAGCCTTTTCTGTAACGTCGGTGAGGACTGTGTAATCAACAATACAACCTGTAAGAGCCTTTACGAAGTGCCTCTTATGCTGCATGCCCAGAATATGGATGATGTAGTTTGCCGCGACCTTGGAATTGAAAATACCCGCGAAGATTACCCTGAGCTTGCCGCCTGGTCAAAAATGGTAGAAACAATCCATGCCCGCAAGGGAGAAATCCAGGTTGCCCTGGTTGGAAAATACGTAAAGCTCCACGACTCTTATCTGAGTATCGTTGAATCGCTTAACCACGCAAGCTTTGTTGTAGGAAAAAACGTAAAAATCAAATGGATAGATTCAGACAGCGTAACTGATGAAAGTGCGCCGGAAGTATTTAAAGACTGCGCCGGAATTATTCTTCCGGGCGGCTTTGGCCACCGTGGTGTAGAAGGAATGGTCTGCTCTTGCCGTTATGCCCGCACCCACAAGCTGCCATACTTTGGAATCTGTCTTGGCATGCAGATTGCAGTTATCGAATTTGCCCGCAGCGTGCTCGGCTACGCAGATGCAAACAGCCGCGAGTTCGACGAAATGTGTGAGCACCCTGTAATCGACCTGATGAAGGATCAGGAAGGTGTTATTATGGGCGGTACTATGAGACTTGGAAGTTATCCTTGTAAGGTTACTCCGGGAACAATCCTTGAGAAGGCTTACGGTTCAGATAATATTGCTGAGCGCCACCGCCACCGCTACGAGTTCAACAACGACTACCGTGCCCAGATGCAGGAAGCGGGTCTTACAATCAGCGGAACCAGCCCGGACGGCACTCTTGTAGAAGCAGTTGAAGTTGAAGGCCAGTTCCACGTTGGAGTCCAGTTCCATCCGGAATTCAAGAGCCGTCCTAACAATGCGGGTCCACTCTTTGTGGAGTTCTTGAAAGCGTGTAATGGGTAAGTTATACTAAATTAATGTCATGCTGAACTTGTTTCAGCATCTACTTATGAGACCCTGAATCAAGTTCAGGGTGACAGATTAATAATGAGGTAAAAAGATGTACACACAAAGCGAAGTTTTAGAATTTATTGAAGAAGAGGATGTAAAGTTCATTCGCCTTGCTTTTTTTGATTTGAAAGGAAAACAGAAAAATATTTCTATCATGCCTAGCGAACTGGGGCGTGCCTTTGAGCATGGAATCCCTTTTGATGCTTCTGCAATAGAAGGCTTTGAAGGCCCTCAGAAGTCTGAGCTCTATCTTAAGCCTGATCCTTCTACACTGGCAATCATTCCATGGCGACCTGCTACCGGAAAGGTTGTCCGCATGTTCTGTAATATTCTCACTCCTGATGGAAAACCTTACCTCAAAGACAGCCGCACAATCTTGCAGAATGCCTGTCAGCATCTTAAGGACGAATGCGGCATAGAAATGATGGTTGGAACCGAGGTTGAGTTTTACCTCTTTAAACTCGACGAAAAAGGAGAACCAACCAGCGAGACCTTCGACAAGGCCGGCTATTTGGACATTGCTCCGGAAGATCACGGAGAAAATATCCGCCGCGAAATCTGCTTTACTCTTGAACAGATGGGAATCACTCCGGAAGCCAGCCACCACGAAGAAGGCCCCGGCCAGAACGAAATTGATTTCCATTATTCTGATGCCCTCACTGCCGCAGACAATGTTGCAACCTTCAAGTGGATTGTAAATACAAAGGCCGCAAGCAATGGACTTTATGCTGATTTTTCTCCTAAACCTATTGCAGGTCAGGCTGGTAACGGAATGCACATAAACATTTCTTACCGCAATATAAATAATAAAGCTGATGATGCTGAAGGAAAACTCCTGCCGAATATTCTCGGCGGTATTCTCAAGCACATCGAAGAAATTACATATTACTTGAATCCAACTGATAATTCTTACAACCGTCTTGGAGCAAGCAAGGCTCCGGAATACATTTCCTGGGGCAAAGAAAACCGCTCCACCCTTATCCGCGTGCCTTCAAGCACAAATGCAAAGCGTCTTGAACTCCGTTCTCCAGACCCTCTTTGCAACACCTATCTTGCCCTCACTCTTTTGATTGAGGCAGCAATTGAAGGAATCCAGAAGAAGATTGAACCTCCTGCAGAAACTGTAGAAAATCTTTTTGACGATGAAATTGCAAAGCAGACCTCTCTCAAGGCTCTGCCAAAATCTCTTGCTGAGGCAAAGCGTCTTGCAGAAAACAGTGAATTTGTAAAAGCCGCAATAGGCCAGGTGGTTGACTAATCAGATGGAAGCAGAATCGCACAGCGTACTTTTGGTTTCGCGCGACAGTAAAATAGTTTCTCAAATCTCCGCCTTTCTTGTGCCGCCGCTCTTTGAGCTGACCACAACCAGCGACTTTAACGAAGCGCGCCGCCTCGCGACGGAACGCAGCTTCAATATAATTATTGCGGACTCCGGCGACGGTTATGATACCGACTTCGCCATCAACGTTGCAGATTCTTATTCTACTATTCTGTTACTCGTGCCTAACGAGCATTTCGACGAAATCTCTTACCGGGTTGAAGGCTACGGAATTCTCACAATCACCAAGCCTTTTGAGCCTTTTTATCTTTACAATATGATGAAGATTGCAATTGCCGTTCAGTACAAGGTTCAGGTGCTTTCAAGTCAGACTACAAAGCTTAAGGTAAAGATGGAAGAAATCAAGCAGGTAAACCGTGCAAAAATGCTTTTGATGCAGAATATGAACATGAGCGAACAGGAAGCCCACCGCTACATAGAAAAAGAAGCCATGGACCGCGGCATGAAGAAAACCGCAATTTCAGAAGAAATAATAAAAACCTATGGATAATAACCGTCATCCCGAACTTGTTTCGGGATCTCCGAAGAGATGCTGAAACAAGTTCAGCATGACGTTTTACACTACACCGGATACTCCCCGCTAAAACATCCCTTACAAAAACCTCTATCACCATTTCCGCAAGACGACAGTGCAGAAATCATTCCTTCAAGACTAATAAAAGCCAGCGAGTCTGCACCAATTTCCTGGCGGATTTCTTCCAGCTCGTGTGTAGAGGAAATCAATTCATTTTTACTTGGGGTATCAATTCCAAGATAACATGGGAACTTTACCGGTGGCGAACTTACTCGGAAGTGAACTTCCTTAGCACCGGCACGGCGCAGAATCTGGACCAGGCGGCGGCTTGTTGTTCCGCGTACAATCGAGTCATCAATTACAATTACACGCTTTCCTTCCAGATCGCTGCGTATGGCATTGAGTTTTACAAAGACCATATTCTCGCGCTCCTTCTGGGTTGGAGCAATAAAGGTTCGTCCTATATATTTATTTTTGATAATGCCCATTCCGTAAGGAACTCCGCTTGCACGGGCATAGCCCTGGGCAGCACCAAGGCCAGAATCAGGAACGCCAATTACGATATCTGCATCTACAGGAGATTCCTTTGCAAGAACCTCGCCCATTTTATAGCGGGCTTCCTGAACTGCAATTCCATCGATTACACTGTCCGGGCGGGCAAAGTAAACATACTCGAAAATACAGGTTTGTTTTTTGACTGACAAACTATCGTTAGTTAGTATACTTTTAACCCCATTTTTATTGATAACTACGATTTCACCGGGTTTTATATCACGAATAAATTGTCCATTAACGGAGTCAATTGCACAGCTTTCCGATGCAATAATATAATTGTCACACGGATTCGAAACGTCTAACGACGTTTCCATTTTTGAATCAGATTTTGCGTTAGCAAAATCGAATCCGTGTGATACATCCTTATTTGGAAGCTGTCCTATACATAGTGGACGTATACCATTTGGATCGCGGACGCCAATCAGCATGTTTTCCGTCATGATACAAAGGGCAAAGGATCCTTTAATTTCTTTCACCGCCTGAACTACTGCCGTTACAAATAAATCACTGTCATGCTGAACTTGTTTCAGCATCTCTTCGCGGGTATGGCCCAGCTTTCCGCCGTTCTCAACAAATTTCCTTACAATCAGCTTAAGAATAACCTCGGTATCGCTGGAGCTGGAGAAGGTGCTGCCGCCGTCTTCCAGGCTTTCGCGCAGCTCTTCGTAATTTACCAACTGACCGTTGTGGGCAAGTGCAATGGACCCCATCTTAAAGGAGTTCATAAAGGGCTGGGCATTTTCGATTGTGCGGCCGCCGGCAGTTGCATAGCGCACATGGCCAACCGCAATGCTTCCCTCCAGGGCTTCAAAATGTCCCTGTTCAAAAACATCACTTACAAGACCCATGTCCTTGTGCAGCTTGATTTTTTTTCCATTACTTACCGCAATTCCTGCACTCTCCTGGCCGCGGTGCTGAAGACTCGTTAAAGCAAAATACGACAAAGCAGCGGCATTCTCTGCCCCGTAGATTCCAACAACACCACACTCATCATGTAAGCCCATTTTTTCACCTCAAAATAAAAAACGCCGTAGACATAGTCCTGCCAAAAGCAGAAATATATCTACGGCGTCTTTGCCATATATTTACATTATCGTTAAATACGCTCTTTATGTCAATTCGTGATAATCCGGTTGCGGCCGCCGGTCTTGGCCTCGTACATGGCATGGTCAACGCGGTCAAAAATTATCTGGGCCGTATCGCCTTTGCTGACCTCGGTGAGGCCTATACTGCAGGTAATCTTGATTTCTTTTTCAAACTCGGCGTCTTCAATTTTCTGACGCAGTCCTTCTGCAACCGGCTTGAGCGCTTCCACAGTCATGCCGTAGCAGACGCATACAAACTCTTCTCCACCCCAGCGGCCAATCGCAAACTTATAAGGCTCAATATAATCATTCACAACTTTAACAAAAGCCTTAAGAACAAAATCTCCGACGGAATGACCGAACTTATCGTTTACCTTTTTGAAGAAATCAATATCAAGCATCATAAAGGAAACCGGCTTTCCATCGCCGTTAAAGGCTTCTATCGCATTGCTGATTTCAGTTTCAATTCGTCCATGGTTGTATATATCTGTAAGCGGATCTTTAGAAGCCAGAGCCTCGTAACGCTTGAGGGTATCAAAAAGCTTCATATGATTTTCGTGGATATTCTGTACCATGAATACAAAGCGGAAGTCTTCATCGTTTGTCGTAGCAGCACGGCTGAAAATCAGCTTAACCCAGATAAAGACGCCTTCAAGGTTCTTCATCTGGCAGTCAAAGGAAGTGGCACGTCCCGGTTTAAGATTTTTCTTTAACCACTCTGGATGTGTTCTCTCAAGGAAGAGCTTCTGGTCATCCGGCCAGATCATATTTACAATCATCTGCCGCCAGTCAGAATACTTTACATCATAATTCTGCGGATTATTCGAGATTTCCGTTACGTTGATGCTGTAAGAAATATCTTTTATCAAATCAACATACATGGAAAAAAGGAAGGTATTCTTCATTGTGTCGAGCTTGCGGTCTGTAAAAATCTCACGCTGATATTCACTGTTATCAAGCTCATCAAGAATGAATACATATTCTGTACAGGCTTCATTAACCGGATAAATTGAAATCTGAATAAGATGAACAGCGCCTTCAACATTCAGATTAATGCGGTCAACATATTTACCCTTAAACTGTCCCATCATTGGAACAAAAACATGGTAATCATCTGCAATTCTTTTAGGATTATCATTAAGATGGAACCAGAGAGTCTCAACAAGGTCCTTGTAACTGCCTTTATCCTTTACGATCTTATCGAAAAGCCCCTGTTTTTTCAGTGCGGTATAAGTATCTTTTTCTGAGTCAACGATGATTATGGAACCAACTTTTTCAAACAAAAAGTCTGTAACACTTTCCTTCGTATAAGCATTCATTTCCAGATTCCTTTTTCTCCGTATTTATCCATTATTACACCAGGTGAGTAAGTTTGCAATCTTTTTTTTTCTTATTGAAATTTCTGCTTTTTTCTGCTAGATTATAAAAACATTTCGGGCCATTAGCTCAGTGGTTAGAGCAGAGGACTCATAATCCTTTGGTCCTTGGTTCAAGTCCAAGATGGCCCAATAAACGAGAAATCATAAAAAAACCAGTCGCGGAGCGGCTGGTTTTTTGTTTTTTTTATTCTACTGTAACGGATTTTGCGAGGTTGCGTGGCTTGTCTGGGTCGAAGCCGCGCTGTACGGCGCAGTAGTAGGCGAAGAGCTGGGCTGGAATTACTGTAAGAAGCGAAGCCAGAGTGTCTGAGCATTCAGGAATCTTGAAGACCTCGTCGGTTTTGCCCTTAAAGGCCGCCTCGTTCTGAGTAATAACAAGCACTGTTGCACCGCGGCTCTTTACTTCTACCATGTTAGAACCGATTTTATCGTACAAATCAGGCTGACTGGCAATTGCTACGACCAGAGTCTGTTCATCAATCAAGGCAATAGGACCATGCTTAAGCTCTCCGGCCGCAAAGGCTTCGGAATGCATGTAGCTTACCTCTTTTAATTTCAAAGCACTTTCCAGCGAGGTAGCCGAATCAAACTGACGGCCGATATAGAAAATCTTGTTTTTGTTGAACTGCTGGGCCGCAAACTTCTGAATTACTTCCTTGCCATCAAGAATCTGCTGAATCTTTGCAGGAATCTCTTCCAGCTCGCACAAAAGCTTAGTAGCAGCTTCATCACTCAAAGTACCGCGCAGCTTACCTGCCTTAATTGCAAGCAGGAACATACACAAAACCTGAGTTGTGTAAGCCTTAGTTGATGCAACCGCAATTTCAGGACCGGCAAGAGTGTAGATAACATCATCTGCCTCGCGGCTCACAGTAGAACCAACGCAGTTAGTAATTGCAACAACCTTGAGTCCCTGCTCCTTAGCAAGACGGAGGGCGCTCAGAGTGTCGGCAGTTTCTCCAGACTGAGAAACAACCATAAAGATATCTTTCTTGTCCAGAATCGGATTTCTGTAGCGGAACTCAGAAGCAACATCAACATCAACCTTCATACGGGCAATCTTTTCAAAAGCATATTTAGCAACAACACCGGCATGGTAAGCAGTACCGCAGGCAGTAATTACAAGACGGTCTGCAGTCTTCCAGGCTTCGTCCATTTCGTTTTCTTCAAAGTAAACATCAGTAGGCTTGCCTGTACCATCCTTTACGATTCGAGGACGCATAGTATCAGTTAAGCCCTTAGGCTGCTCGTGAATCTCCTTAATCATAAAGTGCTCATAGCCGCCCTTGGTAGCCGCATCCATATCCCATTCAACATGGCTCGGCTCCTTGATGATTTTTTCGCCCTCAAAGTTAAAGAGGTCAACGTGGTCGTTATACAAAACGGCAAGCTCGCGCTCACCAAGATAGTAAACATCGCGGGTGTGCTCAAGGATAGCAGGAACATCAGATGCAATATAGTTTTCGCCCTGGCCAAGACCAACAATAAGCGGACTTTCCTTGCGGGCAGCAATAATGCGGTCCGGATAATCTTTACAGATTACGCCGAGAGCATAAGAGCCTTCGAGCACATGCAGAGTTTCAATCACAGCCTTAAAGATGTCGCCGGTTGCCTTATACTTCTGGTCCAGCAGGTGAACAACAACTTCGGTATCTGTCTGAGACTTAAATACAAGCCCCTGAGCCTGCAGCTTAGCCTTGAGCTCAGCATAATTTTCGATAATTCCGTTATGAACGATAGAGATTGTGCCGTCCATGTTTGTGTGCGGATGGCTGTTTGTGTCGCTTGGCTCGCCGTGAGTAGCCCAGCGTGTATGGCCGATTCCAAGGCTGCCCTTAATAAAATCGTCAGTCTTAAGAGCCAGCTTGTTTTCGTAGTCTGTATATTCCTTGCCCTTGAGGCCTTCCGGAATCACTTCGCCGGTAATACGCTCAGAAAGATTCTTGAGCATACCTTTTACTTTTTGAACAACAATTTCGTCGCCGGTATAAACCGCAATACCAGCCGAATCATAACCCCGGTATTCCAGCTTCTTGAGCGCCCGAATCAAAATCGAAGTCGCATTTTTATTTCCAACGTAGCCTACAATGCCACACATAAAAGTCTCCTGTATGTTTTTAATGCTACTATTTTACAAGAAAACCTTCCTTTCCGCAATTACCAGTAAAAATTGACGGGTGAGCGGGGAGCTTGGGGAACTTATGATTTTTGGAAACCTTTACCTCATCTGTGCAGTTTCGGCACAATACTGTGAACCTGTAGGAGAGACTACATAAGCGAGGACTCCATTATTTGAGCTATTTCCATAACAGTAACCTTCAGTTGCACTAGCTGTAGATGAGGAATAACTATTATCTCCATCAACTTGTCCGCGTTTTTCTCCAGTTGTTGAATATGCAAGTCTTCCGTCATCGGCTTCAGTACCGTTGTACTTCCAGACTCCGACACTTATCTTACGGGAATCTTTTACGTTACTCTGGCTTGGAACAACCATACACTCCCAGATTCCAGTATAACAGTTATTTACAGCACCATTTGTAACTGCATTTGTAGCAGCATAGAACTTAGCTGAATTTTCAAGATATGCGTAGCGAGGTAATTCTGGATAAGCCCCCCTGTAACCAATATAAGGTATCTGCTTGCCATTAACTTCTGCTACATCAATTGTAAGCTGCTCTCCAATATCAAGGTAGGTATCTACGGAGCATTTAATTCTGGCACTTACATTAGGTAAATGGTTTTCTGTATCAAATGGAATGTAAATATATTCCAAATCTGATTTAGAAGAATTATAGGCCGCAATATGAATGCTGTTATCATTAGCAACAACAAGCTGGCAGTATTCGCCGCCACCAGAAATAAGTTGTGTCGTTCCAACCCAGCCAGCATCGCCATTCTTTATTTTATTGTCTGTTGCCTTGCCATCATTAGCTACATTTCCAAGCGGATCTACACCATAAGCAAACTGTAAATTGTTTCCATCATACCAGACAATTGCTACTATATCTCCTGATACCGGAGTTTCATCTGTTTCGTGCACCTTGTATGAATATGGCATTACTCCAATGCTTACATATTCTCCGGCTACACCAAAGGTGCTGTTTGTACCATCTGCAATTATCTGGCAGTATGGTGCATCATCTTTAACTGTTGCATAATCACCAGACCCTTCATTTTTTTTGCGTTGTCTAAAATTATCAAAAGCACCTACTGCATTATTACTTGGAAAAACTCCAGCCTTAAATCGTATCTGCGAATACATCTGGTCATAATAAGCCAGATAGATATTGCTTCCATGAG
>JAEEGK010006582.1_pt1 | contig 27938 bp, 7 predicted proteins | sample 8958771 | NCBI WGS metagenome assembly JAEEGK01 (sample SAMN16246547, study PRJNA631951) | gut metagenome | biome: gut microbiome; feature: rumen; material: SC-attached | host: Bos | place: Iran: Karaj | collected 2018-10 | reverse complement strand
AAAAATGAAGAACATGATAATGAAAAAAATGAAGAAGAAGAAAAAAATGATATAAATAATAAAAATTCTGAAAATGAAGAAGTGACTAATTAAATAATATAACTAAATTAAAATCATTTGTTATAATAAAAAAGGAATATAATGAATTTAAATTAATTTAATTTCACTTATTAAATTAATAATGTAATTAAATATTATTATTATCATTTATTGAAGGTAATTCAGTTCCTTCTTCTTCATTATTTTTTTCAGGCACAATTTCATAAATTAGATTTATTTTTTCTTGTAAATCATTAATTTCTTTAACAACATCATTGCTTTCAGATTTTAATAATAATTTAATTTTTTCAGTATTTTCTTTTAAGAAATGTAACATAGTATCTTTGAATAATTCTTTTTTCTTTTCTATTAAATTAATTAATTTTTTACATCCATTTGTTAAATATTCTCTATTATTTTTATTTGAAATATTACTAACGATAAAAGTTAAAAATACATTTATTATAATATCTGCATTTTCAGAATTTATTTCTTCAATGTTATTTATTGATGCTTCTTCAAGTAAATCAATAATTTTATTATTAAAATTAGTAAATTGACTTTCAGAAATATTTTTTATTTTTTCAAAATTTTTATTATCATTCATTATTTCATCAAAATATATTTTAGGAACAAATCTACTATTATTATAATTATAAAAAGGTTCAAATTTAAAATATTCATTATTTTTAACATTATAAAACACTTTTTTATACAATTCTTCACATTTATTATTATATTCATTTAAATTATCTTTATTATAAAACCTCATTAAATCATATTCTTTTAAAACTTTATTTTCTTCATTTTCTTTAATTTCAATTAAATTACTTTTATCAATATTATCATCATTTACAATAGTAATCATATTAGGGCTTTTCACTAATCTTTCATAAATTAATAAATAAGCATTCTTACATTTTTCTCTTCCCCAATTAAGCATTCTTCCATTAAGCATACCTACATTTCTATTATCATTATCATTATTATTATCATAACTTCCACCAAAAGTTTCTTCTTCCAAATGAGAAATATCAAATTTAGAAATAGAACTATCATTAAATTCTAACCATGAATTTAAACAATTATCATCATTAGGTTTAAAATCACTTAAATTTCCTTTTCCATCTCTTATTGTATTAATATATGAATAATAATGTCCTGAATCAGCAGAACCTAAATGAACTACAATTCCAACTAAATAATAATTATAATATTCATCACTTTTAAAATATATATCTTCACTTTTATTTTCTTTATCTTTTAATATATTTTCAAGAGTATAATTTTTTAAGTTTATTTCTTTTGGAAATTGTAATCTACTATTTATCTTTTCATTATGATCAATTTCCCAATTATAATATAATCTTTGTAAATGAATAATACAAACATTAGGTAATAAACTTAAAGTATTTCTTTTTGAAATTCTACATCTTTTTTTACATCCATCACATTCATAACCATCAATAAATTCTTCATTAATATATTTATCTAAAGATTCATTTAAATTTTTCATATTTTTTACTTCTAAACTTAGAAAAACAGAAGGTTCATATTTATAAGAAACATAACCGCATTGTAAACAAGTAATTAAAGAACAATTTTTACCTCCAAATATGTTACTAATCATATGTTTATATTCAGATAATTTGGAACTTTGTTCTAATCTATCTAAAAATATTGCTAAAAATTCTTGAGTATCTTTTTGTTCAAATAATTTAGTTGGATTTCCATCAAAGTCTTTAAATGTATATGTAAATCCAAAAGGATTATAATCTACTTTTTCAGATAATAATAAATATGAAAATAATTTTTGTAATTGATGAAACATATTATCATCTATTTTATTCTTTGATTTCATTTTTTCTGGATATACATAATTTATTTTTTTATTATCATTTAATTTTAATACTGTATATCTTAAAGTTGGTATCATATAAAATTGTTGCATTGTACTATTCATATAACATATACAACCTAAATTTTTTAAACCTACATAACCTAATTTTTTTCTTTCATATTGATTATTATATTTTTTTGAAGTTTCTATTTCAGAATTTGAATTATTTTTTTTTGAAAATTCTTTCTGATAATTTAAATAAGTTAAAAAGTTTTTTAGATTGTTTTTTAAAAGAATTGATATTAAATTATAAGAAGAGTTTAATATTGTTATATCTGATGATAAATTTCTACTTTTGAAATTTTGTATTTTATCTAAGTTTATAAATTCTATTTTTTTTTCGTTTTCTTTTCTTTCAATGTCTTCTATTTTATCTGTTAATATTTCTATTAAATTAGAATCTTTTTTTTCTTCTTCTTCATCTTCTGAATAAAAAATTATTTTTTTTAATATATTAGTGAATAAATCACTTTTTTCATTTATTTCTTTTTTTATTGAATCACTTATTTCTATTAATTTAGATAATATTATTAAATTATTTCCCAATTTTTCATTTGATGATTTAGGGTTTTTAAAATTAATAGTTAAATCATCATTTATTTCATTTCTTATTTTTTCTCCAAATGAATCAATATTAAAATCAACATTTAATTTGAATTTTTCTTTATTTTCATTATAAAGATATAATAAATAAGTAAAACAATCACAGAAACTATTTTTAATAGTATAATTCTTATTATCTTTTTGAAGGAAAATATTTAACATTTTTTCAAATATTTTAGAAACAATATCAAATTTTTCTTTTGATATTAATATTTTACTCATTCTTATTAAAGCATCTACAAAACTTTTTCTAGTATCTTCATTTTCACTTTTTAATCCATTAAATATTAAATCAATTAATTTATCATTATTAGAATTATCTTCAATATTAGGAATTAAATAAGTGATTAATTGAATTATTTCATTAATAATGTTATTTTCCCATTTTTGATTAATACAATTATCAATTACATTCATTAAAGAAAAGAACATTTCTTTATTATTAAAATTCTCATTTATTTTTTCTACTAAATTTTCTTTAATTAAAAACTTATTAAATTCTTCATTTTCAAAATTACTTTCAATAGAACATAAATAAATTGTTTTAATAATTTTAATTAATAAACCAAAACAAATAAAATGGATATTATCTTTACAATCACTTTCACTTGATATTATTTTTAATTCATTGATAAAAACATCAATAAAATATTTATATCCATTTTCTTCAATAAATTTCTTTATCCAATCTTTAAAATCATCATTATCATTAGCATTTTCAATAAAATATTCAACAATAAAGCAAATATAAGAAAAATAATATATATTATTTTTAACCAAATCATCTTCAAAAAATTTACATTTTTCATTATTAAATGAGTGAACAAAATTTTTAATATAATTATTAGTACAAAGAGAAGTAACGAAATTAAAAATCAAAATATTATTTTTATTTAAATTCATTCCATTAAATAAAACATGAATAAATTCATTATTATTTCCTAAAATAAATCTAAGCATATTATCTCTTCCTTTATTTTCATTAAAAAATCCAACAGACATTTTTTGTAAATCACCTCTATAACCCATAGCTTTAATATTGTCTAAAACTAATTTAGGTTTTTTAATTGCAGCAGTGACATACCAATTTATAAATTCTTCTCTTTCTATCAATCCATCATGATTTCCATCTTTTTCATTCATTAAATTTTTAACTCTTGTATCATCTACAGAAACATCTTCTTTTGTATTTGTTACATCTCTTACAAAATAAGATAAATTTAAAGCATCCATTTTATTATTTGTTGAATATTTGTTAAACCATTCATCAAATATTTTTATTGTTTCTGGTGTTACATTATTGTTTGAATCTAATATTTCTATATCTTTTATTTCCTTTTCTTTATTATTTGATGTTACATTAATTAAAGATGATGAAGTTATGTTTAAAGATGATATTGTTTTACCATTGTCATGTGGAGTTAATTCAATTTTTTGTGTTTTGGAAATTTCAATATTATTATTATTAATAAGATTATTATTATTTAATGAAATATTATCTTTAAGATTATTATTATTTTTGCTTTTATCATTATTTTCATTGTTATTTATTAATTCAAATTTAATGAAATCATAATGATAATTTATTAATTGGGTTAATTGGTTTTTTAAGGAAAAAAATGTGGAATTTGAATATGTTTTTATTTCCTTATATTGATTATTAATATTATAAGGTAAATCAATTTGAAATTTTACAGTTATAGGAGTTCCCTTTATTAATGATAAATGTGGCATAACCTCTCCTATTCCTTTTTCTTCATTTAAATACATTAAATCTGATAATATTGATATACATTTATTTATTATTTCTAAATTATTATTTGAGTTTTTTATTTCTTCTATACATAAATCTACTAAATTTTGAGTGTTTGACATATATAAATTATTTAATAAATCTATTCCTCTTTTTATTATTTCATTATTATTATTTTCAAAAATTATTTTTTTTAATTCTGGAAATCCTTTTAAATTTTTTGGATTTGATTCTCTTAATGTTATTTCTTTATTTTTCTCATCTCTTATTATTTTTTCTTCATTTTCATTTATTTCTAAAAATACACTTAAAAAAGTTTCAAAACCTTCAATTGATAAATTATTATTTGTATCATTTTCAGTAAATAATTTAAATATTTTTTCTTCTATTCCTTCTGATTTTTTTTCTTTCATTAATTTTTTTAACCAATTATAAAATATTTTTTCATCATTATTATCATATTTATTTAACACTAAATTTTTATATACGAAATCAATCGGTGATTCTTTTTCAACATCCCATATTTTATTTTTTATTAAAATATCGAGAAATTCAATTCTACTTTTTATATTATTTTCATGAAGATTTTTATTTATTTTTTCTTTATTGGAATAATACTCATCAAAAGTATTTTTATATAAATTTAAAAGAATTTCATCTTCTAATAATAAAGAACTTAAATCAAAATCCATTGTAATATCTGATGTATCTAAAAATATTGTGATTATATCATAACCTATTTGAATATATTTTTCATCTTTTATAAATTCAAGAGCTTGTTTTATTAAATTTGTTTTTAATTTATCATTTTTCTTTGAAAGAATATATATTTGAACTATAATATTTTTAATATTATTATTTTGATTATTATCTTTTATAAATTCAATAAAATAATTAAAATATTTTTCAATATCACTTTCATCATTTAATTTATTAATTAAGCTAAAAATTAATTCTATTTCTTCTTCACTAATATCATTACTAATTGAATTTTCTTTAATCATAGAATTTAAAATTTTAGTAAATACAAGATTAGAGTCATTGTAATTAAAAGTAGAAGAAAGAATTTCATTTAATATTTTAATTATAGTTTTTTTTTCATCTAAATCTCCAGTTTTTGTAGCATTCCAAATTAAAGATAATTCATCTTCTGAAAGTTTGTTATTAGTTAATAAAATTTCAATTAATTCTTTACTATTTCTAACTAATTGAATATGACTATTTGGACCATAAATTTCATATATAATATTATTATCTTTAATTAATTCAATTAATTTTTGTTTAAATTCATTATTATATTTATGAATTTTAATTATATCACTTATTGATTTTATTGCACTTGTTCTCTTATCTAAATATTCTGTCTTTAACATTTTTATTGCAAAATTCAATGAAAATGTTTCTATTAAATAATTATTATTATCATTTCTTTTAGAAACTGATTTTGAAGGTTGTTTTAAAATCTCAATCATTAAATCTATTGTTTCTTTTTTCATATTTCTTAAATCATTATTAGATAAATTTTTCACATATTCAAAAATAGTTTTTGATATTTTTTCTGAATATTCATCAAAAAGAGGTTTATATAAAAAAGGAAGAGCAATTTTAAAAATAGAAAAAATAAGCATAATTACAATACTATGATCACTATGATTATTAGAAATCCCATTATCATTATTATTTTTATTATCTTCATTTTTATATTGATTAATAAAATTTAACATAATATCAAAACCATTTAAATTACCGAATTCATTTAATAAACAATTAAAATAATATTGATAATTATTTTCTCTTCCAATAGTAATAGTTTTTTTTCCATTATTATAATAATTTTCAACTTGATTATCAATATAATAAGAAGAATCATCAAATTCTTCAAAATCACATTCATTAAAAGTTAATTTAGTATCTTTAGGAAATAATCTTTTACTAGTAAATAATATTGTTTCATCAAAGCAATTATCACCTAAATATTTTCTATCATTTTCTTCTTCAATATTCTTCCCAGGCCAAAAGACTTTATATTTATTTAAATCATTTATATCAATAGAATCTAAAAATATTCTAAAAGAAATTTTATATTCTAATTTATTCTCTTCTTCAATTCTTTTCATTATTGTTCCTGGATAAATTTTTCTTCTTTCATAACAATCTATTATTTCTCCTTCTTTTAAATTTATTCTCCAATCCCAATCTAAAGTTTTTGTTCCTTTTAAAGCATATTCAAAAGAAAAATTAGAATAAGTAATTGGTTCTTGATAATTTAAAACAGAAACTGAAAATTCATTTTCATTTTTAGAAAGTATTTTTCCTCTTGACCATACATTTCTATAATATCTTTCTTTACTTAAAATTAAAACATCTAATTCATCTCCTTCTTTTAAATCATCTATATTAATTTCATTTTTTTTTTTTAGGAATAGTTCATTGTATTTTTGGTAAGAAATATATTTTTTTGAATTTGGGTTTTTTTCTTTAATGTGATATTGTTTATAAAAATATTTTGAATCATCAAAAATGTCTTTAATATATTCTAATAAAGGATTTAATTTATATAAATCTTTATCTTTTGGATTTAAAATATATTTGATAAATATATTCATATAATCTAAAAGAACTTCAAAAGCTTTTTCTTCACCATTTTCTCCATAAATAATATTTTGTCTTAAAAGTATTTCAATTACATTTTTTGAAAAATGATTCAAAAAATAATCAAAATCTTTATTATTATTAAAATAATTTTCAATATCTTCTATTGAATTACATTTAGATATAATTTCTTGAAGAAAAGTATGACATTCAATTATTTCATTTACTTTATCTATATCTTTTAACCAAGATAAATATATTGATTCTTTTAAAGATTCCATTTTTTGTAAAATTTTACTTTTTTCATTTTCTTCATGTCTTATATTTGATACATCGTTATTTAAAGAATCAAATTGATTTGGTGGTGGTGGGAAATCATTTGATGAATTTTCTGGATTGGTTGGAATGGCTAATTCTTCATTATTTGTTTCTTGGTTTTGTGACATTTATTTTTTTTATTTTTTTGATATATTTATTAATAGATTTATTTTTTTTGTTTTAAATTTTTTATTTTTTTTTTTTTTTACTTGTTTAATTTAATTTATGGAATGATTATTTTTATTAATTTTAAAAAATAGTGAGAATAAAAAGAGAGTTATTTTTTTCATTTACGAAATAAAAATAGGGATTAAAAGCTTTATTAAATTAATTATAATCAAATATTTTAATTCATTTTTTTTATTTAAATGTTTGAATGTAATTTAATTAGATAAAAATAATAAACTTTAATTTTAATTATTTTAATAAATTCTTTTACAATTATGTATATATAAAAATATGGAAAATATTAAAAGCCAGGAGAATATTTCAATAAAAATTGAAGATATTATTGAGTATATTAATTTAAAAGAAATAAAATTTAAAGAAAATGCAGATTTAAATATAGTAAACTTATTAAAACTTTTACAAAATAAAGAAATAAAAGATGATATTAAAAAACAATTATTAGATGATTTAAAGAATATTTTTTATAATATTAATGATATTGCTTTGATATTTATTTCATCACCTTCATGTCAAATTAATGGAATAAATATAATAAAAATATTAATTGACTTTTATTTATATAATGAAAATTTAAAAGAAATATCAAAAGAATTGTTAAAATATTTTATTGAAAACACAAAAATAGAAAAAAAATATTTAGATTATATTTACGAAAAAATAGGGAAAGAACATTTAGAAAAAACTTTAGATGAAAATAAATTATTAAATTATTTAGAAATTCTTTCATTATTTTATGGTGAAGATATTATAATCAAGAAATTTATACCAAAAAAATATTTTTTTTTTTTTGATCCACGATTAAGTGAAATAATAACTAATATTAATAGAGAAAATAAATTATTAATAAAAGATAATTTTTCAATTTGTTTTTCTTTTTATATTGATGAATATTCAAAAAATAAAAATACTAATTTAGTAGATATTACTTTTGATCCTTTAAATCATTTAATCATAAAATTAGAAGATAATAATATTAATGTTTTTTATAATGAAAAAATTTATGAAAATTTAAAAATTAATATTGAATTAAAAGAATGGATTAACATAAAATTATATTTTGAAGTTATAAAAGAAAATGATAAGAAAAGTTATAAAATTAATTTAGAAAACATTAAAAATGAAAGTGAAATAAAATCAGAAGTTTATAATGGAAAAAAAGTTATTTCTTCAATATCATTTTTTAAAAATTTTAAAGGAAAAATATCTTATATTTTATCTTCAAATGATAAAATAACTAAAGATTGTTTAAATAAGATTTTCAAAAAATTTAATGATAGTAATATAGCAAAAAACAAATTCAATTTTATATTTTCCCCTTATTTATTTAATGAAATTACATTTGAAATAATTGATCCAATTAATAATTTTAAAGCTTATTTATATAAACCAGAAAATAATTTATATCAAAATTATATTTGTAAAAATAATAATCATATTAAAAATATTTATATGATAGGAGGAATTTATCCTATTATTGTTCTTTTTGAATTTCTTTATTCTTTTAATAAAAATAATAAAAATAATCAAGAAATCCAAATTAAAATATTTAACAAATTATTAAATATTATTTCTGTAATACAAAAATCAGAAAAAAATTCTGAGCTTATATTTGAAAGTAAATTTTATAAATTTATTAGTTTATTTATTGAAAATTTAGACTCTGAAATAATTGAAAAAAGTTTATTTATTGATTTTATGATTAATTTATCTGATGAATTAATTGATAAAGAGAAAGAAAAACACTATTTTTTTAATTTTCTATTTTTTAATTTTAATATAATAAAAAAATTCAATATAAAAAATAAAGACAAATTTTTTGACAATATATTAATATTACTAAATAAATATGATATTAGAAATTCAGATAAAAAAAAAAAAAAGAAAATACATTTTTTTCACTATTAAATAATAATTGGACATGTTTTGAAATATTTGAAAACATAAATGAACATGAAGAAATAACAAATAAAATGTATGAGTTTTTAAAAGAAATATATATAAGAACTCGTTTAAAAGATGAATGTCTTCCTTTATTATTGAAATTGATATATAAGAAAAAAATAAACCCTAAAATAATAGATTTAATATTCTTATTTATAAATGATAAAAATAAAGATGATAAAATATTTAAAAATATTATTCAGAATAATTTAGATGAAATAATTATTTCTTTTTTATCTAAAGAAAATAGATTTAAAAGACATTTAGATTTATTTCACTTTGTTCGGGATTTAACTCAAAATTTTCCAAAAGAATTTGAAAATTATAGAAGTGAAAAATTAACAAAATATTTAATATTTAATTATTCAATAAATGAATTTCCAAAAGAATATATAGAAGAAGCAAAAAATTTAATTTTAGAAAAACCTTTAAAAATATATAATAAATTATTTTATGAATGGCTAAATTTAGTTTTTAAATTAATATTCATTGGATTAGTTGATGAAAAAAAAATAGGAGAAATCAATATCATAAATCCTTTAAAAGAATATGATGATGATTTTATTTTTGGAGTTATTAAAATTATAAATGACTTTCAATTTGAAATACATTATAATTTAATAAAAAAAAATAATATAGTTATTCATAATGAATTAATAAAAATTGCTTTTTTTACAAATGTAATTCTAGGAAACTCTACTAAAGAAGAGAAATTAATTAATATTTTACATAAAAATAATATATTCTTTTTAGAAATAATATATCAAAATTTTGGAATTTTAATACAAAAAGAACCAATAAAATATTTAAATGATATATTATTTGACGCTCATCATTTTGAGTTAAATGAAAATAAAGAATTATTAAATAATAAAATTTTTTCTTTGGATTTAGTTTTTACAACTTATGGAAAATTTTTTAATGAAGTTATTAATGATATTTTAATAACATATAATCCTAAAAAAAAAGATAATAATCCTATGAAACAAATTGATACGATATATAATGAATTTATGAAAGAGTTTAAAAATTTTTTTGATAAAAATAATTTTCGATTTCCTTTATTAGATATTAAATCTTCTGTTAAATTATTTTTTGAAAGATATATTATTGATTCAAATGGAAATTATTTACTTACAAATGAAATTATAAAAGAACATAAATTTCCAACTAAAATTTTTGACCCTAAAATAATTGAATTTTTTGCTAATTATATTTATAGAAATTTTAATCAATTAAATTTTGGAGATTATCAAATTATTATTTTACTTTCTTTTTTAGTTTTATGTAGTCAACTTAATCTAAATGATAAATCATTTTTATCATCGAAATATAAACAATTTACAGAACAAGAAATTGATAATTATAATCAAAACATAATTTATTTATTAAAAATGCTTTATTTTAAAAATATTAAAGATATGAGAAAAGAAACTAAAAATGTTTTTGATATATTTGTTGAACTTATTGAAATTATTAGAAAAAATATGATTTCAAATAATTCATTAGAATTTTTACAAAATACACCAATTTATAAAATGAATACATTTTTACAAAATAATACCCCAATATCTCTTTTATTTTGTGAAAATGATAATTTACAAGTCGAAAATATTGTTATAAGTTTGTTAAAAAAAGATAAAAAAGAATTTTATATAAAAATAAAAGAAGTTAATAAAATTAACAAAATATTTTCAGAAGAATTTGAAGAAACAAAAGATTTTCAAAAATTATTTCAAAAATATTTAAAATATAATATTGAATCCTTTTCAAAAATAAAATTATATAAAAAAATAAAATACGAACTTTTCACTTGGAATGGTTCATATTCAAATAAAAATTTATTCTATAATTTTTCTCCTAATAATAATTTAAAACTAAATTTAAAAAAAAGTAATCATTTAACAAAAGAAAAAACCTCTCCTTTATTAATTCCAATGATATATTTAACTGATTTAGATAATTATTACAATCAAAAATATTTTAATGATGATATAAAGAAATTTTATCTTATTGATCTTCCTAAATTTAATTTTAATCATTTTAATATTAAATCACTTCCTGATAATTATTATAAATGTTGTTTATTAACAATTTCATGTCATTATAAAGGAATAATATCATTTGAAAAAGATTATTTTTATTTTATAGAATATGATTTTAATAGTAAACAATGTTATGGTTCATTAATAAAAAAGAATAATACTTTTAAATATAAAAAAATTAAATTTAAAGAAATTTTATTTTATTTAGAAAGAAGATATTATGATCAACCAAATTCAATTGAATTTTATACTAATAATAATAAATCATATTATTTTATATTTGAATTATCAAATGATAAAGAAATAATATTAAATATTTTATCAAAATTAAATATTAAAAAACCAGAAATTAAAGAAATTCAAAATTATTGGATTGACCTTAAAATTTCAAATTTAGAATATTTAATGTGGATAAATATTTTAGGAAATCGATCTTTAAGAGATATTCATCAATATCCTTTTTATCCTTGGTTAATTATAAATTATATAGTTTCAGAAAAAAAACCAGAAGAAGAGAAAATAACATCTGCAATATTTGATGAAATAAAAACTAATTTAATATTAACAAGTAAAAGAGATTTAAGTTTGCCTTTAGGATTAATGGAATTAAATAAAAAAGGTAAAATGAGAAAAAATTCATATATTTATCAATTTGTTTCTTCTATTTATTCAGTTTCAGATTATTTAAACGATTTAAATACAAAAAAAAAATTTGAAAAATTATCTGAAGAATATTTTTCAACTACAAATGTTGATTTAAAAGAAGAAATGAATAATTATGAAGGATATACTTCAACAAATTACAAAGAAATAATAAATGCAATTAAAAAATATAAGATAAATAAACAAAATACATTAGATTATAATAAATTTAAAATAGATTATGATGTATATGAAAAAATAAAAGATTGTAATGATATTGAATTAATTAATTTTCCAAATTCTTTTGGTTCTCATTTTTCAAATTCTGCTTATATTTCTCATTATTTAACTAAAATACTTCCTTTTTCTTTAACTTCAATTAAAATTCAAGGAGAAAATTTTGATTCTCCTGATCGATTATTTAATAACCTTGAAAAAAGTTTTAATAGTGTTATTAGTGAAAAATCAGATTTAAGAGAAATTATTCCTGAATTTTTTTATCTTCCTGAAATGTTTATTAATATTAATAATTTAAATTTAGGTAAATTACAAGATTTTCAAAATTATAATGAAATAAAAATAGAAGAAAGTAGTTTAAGAAGAAGTACTCTTTATTTGACGAAAAAATTTTATGATAATGAGATTAATGTTAAAAATACTTTTCTTCCTTTTTGGTGTAAAAATAATCCTTATTTATTCACTTCTTTATATAGAAGTATTTTAGAAGATGAAAATATAGAAATTAATTCATGGATTGATTTATATTTTGGAATTTATTCTAATGGAATTGAAGCTCAAAATATTTTAAACTTATATTCTAGATATTGTTATCAAGGAAGTATTGAACATGAATTAAGAAAGAAAAAATATAATGAAAGTGATATTGAAAGTTTAAAAAAATTAATTGAATTAGGAATTAATCCTATTCAAATTTTTTTTAATAAAAGTCCAATTAAAAAGAAAGATCCAGATGATAATATTAATAAATTAAAAATCAATTATTATTCAATTATTAATTCTTATTCTTTAAACCAAAATATTGATTCAATTGAACTTTTATATTATATTTTACAATTAGAAAATGATATTTCATTGAAATTAAAATTAAATTTAAAAAATGGATTTTTCTTATATTCAGGTTATTTAAATGGACTCTCATATCTTTTAAATATTAATCAAAGTAATTATCAATTATTATATGCAAATACAAATAAATTTAAATCTTTACCTGATCATAGTAGGATTACAGCTTGTTCTTTTTATGAAAAAGAAAATAATAATTTAATATATTTAGGAAGTGAAAAAGGAAGTATTTTGGTATATGATGAAACAAAAATAAATAGAAATAGATATAAATTAATTAAAATGATTCATCCTCATTCAAAACAAATAAATTATATTCATATAAATTCTAATTTAAATATGTTAATTGATTGTTCAAATGATGGTTATGTTAATTTATATACTTTACCTTATTTAAAAATAGTTAGATCAATATATTCAATGAATGTGATTAATAAAGTTTTTCTTTCTTCTTCACCTCTTCCTTCATTTATTGTTTTTTCAAATAATAATGAATTAATTTCTTATAGTATTAATGGATATCAAATTTCAAATTATTTTATTGAAAATGATTTTGATGAACCTATGATTTTAAAAGGAAATAATTTTGAAGATTATTTAATTTATAAACAAAAAAATTATTTCCAAATAACTGCAATTAAATTACCTTATTTAACTGAAATCTAATTTAATATTAAAAATAAAAAGATTTTATTGAAAAAAAATATTTAAATTATAAATATTCAAAAATATTTAATTATTCACTTATTAAAATATCAAAATAAGTAATTTCTTTATCAATTAGAAATAACATAGAATCTTCTTCTTCTTCATCTAATTTCAAAGATAAAGGTTTATTATTATCATCATGTTCTTCTTGTTTAATTTCTTCAAATCCTTTAGATAACATCATACTAATATTTTGAGTTTTATGTTCTTCATTTTCATTAATATTTTTTTCAATTCCCAAATCATTTAAAATTTTTTCTTTATTATATGTTATTTCTCTTAACATAATAACATTTAAAAATTCAACAAAATTCATAGTTCCATCTGAACTTTGATTTATTTCAAATAAAAATTCTTTTAATTGTTTATTACTTCCTTCATTTTCAAACCATAATTTATTTGAAATAAAATCTTCTTTAGATAAATAACAATGAAATAATAATTTATTCTCTACATTTTCAAGCATTTCTTTTTCTTCTTTTTTAGAACAAATATTTAAATTAATTAAAGCCAATAAATCAAATAAATAATCTAATCTTACAATTTTTAAATCTTTATCAGTAATTTTAGTAAATTTATTAATTAAATATAATATATATTGACAAGGAAGAGAAATTAAATAAGGCATAAATCCTTTTGATTTAATATCAAATATATATTTCCTAAGAACAATATCAATAACATTATCTTTTAAAACATAATTAGGTTGAATTTCAAATGTTTTTAAATCAAGATAAACTTTTCTTAATTCACTTATATCAATTATTTTATTTTCTTTTGGAATATCTTTTAAATTTTTAATTTGGATTTTTTCAAAAGATAAATCTGCATTTTTATATATATCAAAATTATCTAATTCTTGATTATAATCTAAATGAATTTCTCCAGAATCAATTTGGGATTTTAATTGATTCATTATATTATTCATTGCTTCATTTTGAATTTTAACAGATTGAATAATCCATTCATCTAAATTATCAAAAGTTATTTTTGCAATATTTTTTAATTCTTTTATAAACTTTTCACCAAAATATCTCAAAAAAGTAACTCTAATTTTATATTTTATTTTTTCATTATCAATACAATTTTTAATTTCTTTATCATGATTAATTATTAATTTATCTTCATCTATTATTTGAGTATCACTTTTTTCTTGTAATTTCTTATTTTTTCTCTTTACTGCTCTTTTAGAAACAGAAGAACTTCCACTTGTATTTAAAGCTAATTTTTCTTTTTCTTTTATTTCTATTTCATTCATTTTATGGTCATATTCGAAAAAAATTTTAAAACAATTATGTTGAATTTTTTCTAATTTAGGAGAAAAATTTAATTGATTATCATATAATATACATTCATCTATATTTTTTAATATTTCATTCGGTTGGAATTTAAAAATAAAAGGATTATTATCTTCAATTTTATTAATATCAAATTGATAATAAAAGTCATTTATTATATTTAAAGTACGAATATATTTATCTGTTTCATAAATAAATATTTTTTCTATATTTTTATAAAAATATTCTATTTGATTTTCAATAAATCCACTTTCAATAATCATTTTTCTTTCATTAATTGCATCTCTCTTTTTCATTTCTATTAATTGCCAAAAATGTTCTGTTAATTCAGTTAAATCTCTTTGAAATTCTTCTTGAACTAAATTATGTTTTTTCACTGCAGTAAATTTTTCCATAAAAGTTTCATATTTTTTAATAAATATATTTATTAACTTTTTCTTATGAGAAGGTAAATTTAAAAAATTATAAAATCCATTTTGAATTATATACATTTGTTCAATCACATTTTTTTTTTGGTTTTCAACTTCAAATAAGAATTCTTTTATTGAATAAGAATATTTTTCATTTAAATTTTCCCATTCCTCCATAATTTTATCATTAGCAATATGATTTATTTTTTTTCTACATTCAGTTAATTTTTTAAAATATTTCATAGTCTCATTTTCTTCATTATCATTTTTAGGAATATCACCAATCCAATCTTTATTTTCTCTATCTTCATAATGATTAATAATATTAGTCATAATTTCTTCAATATCATTTTGAATATCATTTAAATTATTTTTATTGATTTTTTTTAAGTTTCTAAATAAATTAATATAACTTAAAATTTTAGGAAATTCAATATCATAATCTTTTAATTTATTTTTAACTTCTTCATTACTTGGTTCAACAACATCAATTAATCTTTCATTTAATTTCTTATCGTTTGGTGGAGGAGGATTATCTTCCATATGATAAATAATATTTGTATTTGGATCTAATTTTCTATTATTTACTCTTCTTAAAGTTTCTTCTTCATTTACTTCTAACCAAATATAATTATTAAATGTTCCTGTTGAATTTTTTTTTCCATTTAATGAATTTGCTATATTTGAACTTATATTATAATATGGTTTATCTAAAATAAATGTTAATTTATTTAAAATTAAATCTCTTTTATTTTCTTCTTTATCTATTTCTTGAACAAATCCTGTTGTTAATTCTTCAAAACGAATAAATTGTTCATATGTTTCTGGGAAATCTATTAAGAAAAAACCAGAATATTTATCTTTGTTTATTTTTTCTAATTCATTTTGATAATTTTGTTGTTCTTTTACTTTTGCTTTTGGCTTTTTTTGTTGTTCTTCTAATATTAAATTTAATTCATTTTCTATTTCTTTTATTCTATCATTTCTCTTTGTTATTTCTTCTAAAATTACATTTTCATCTTTATAAGGAAAATCATTTTTTATTTTCTTTAATAATAAATTTATTATATCATCATCATTTAATTTTTCTATTTCTTTCTTTGCTAAAGGCTCAATTATTGGTAATAAATCTTTAAATTTTTCTAATTGTTCTTCTTTTTCTTTTTCTAAAGCTTCAATTTGATTTTTTTTCATTGATTTAAATTTAGGATGATTTTCTATTGGTTCTGTTATTTTTAAATATTCTTCAACATAATTATTTATCATTTCATTAACTGAATAAATTTTAATATTTGGAAATTTTTCAGAAATTAATTTTCCTTGAGTTTTTCTTCCTGAAAATAAATGACCAATTAAACATAATTTAATTGGAATATATGATAAATCTGTTGTTTGGATTTTTAACATTGATTGAGATTTATTTTCTTTTAAAGAATTATTTATATTATTATTTGAGTTATTTAAATTAGAAGTATTTACCAATGCTTGTTCATTATTTTCTTTATCTCCACTTATTGAAACATTATTATTATTTGAAATATTTGAATTATCATCATTAAATTTTTCTTCCTTTGATATATCATTTATTTTATTTAATGAATTTAATGATATTTGATTAGGAAATTTCACAACTGAATTTATTTCATTTATTTTCATATCAATATTTAATTCTATTAATTCAGTAAATAAATTATTTTTTGCATTATTTTTTGGTATTTTTACATTATCCATTTCATTTTCTTTTAATTCAAAAGCTTCATTTTTCATTTTTATAATTGCATTAGGTTTTAAACCTTGTAAAAGCATTTTTCCACTAGAAATTAAATTCATAATAGAATTTCCTAAAATTTTATAAATATGTAATTGAGAATTAAAATTTTTTTTAGGAACAATATTAAGATTCCAATTACCTCTTAAGAATAAATAATCTAAAAATTCACTGATAACAAAAGGAGTATTTAATATTTTTTTTTTTTCTTCTTCATCAGCTTTTTGTAAAACATTTTCAATTTCACTATCTAAATAATTTCTATTATGTTTAGGAGCTTTAATACAAGATTTTCCATTAATAAAATCTTGCATCCAACTTCTCCATTCTGGAATATCAATTAAATCACATTTATATTCTGATTGATAATTATAACTTTCTTCAGATATATCTAAAATGAGATTAAATATATTCATTATATTTTCTTTTATTTCTTCTCTTAATTTATTTCTTTTTTCTATTTCTTTATTTCTTTCTGGAACTGTTTCTTTATCTAATTTAAAAAAAAAATTTGTTAAATCTGTATATTCTTCACCATTACTACTAAAGTTTTTTGTATGAGTGAAAAAATTCATTTTTGTAAAAAGTGATTTTGATTCATTATTATTTAAATAATTTGTTTTATTATTTTCTATAAATATATTTTTAGGAATTAAAGGATAATGTGTTTTTCTAAAATCTTCATATTCATATTGTTTAAATAATTTAGAATTTTGTTTAACATTTTTAGGTGCAATTTTTTTATCTTCTTCTACTATATTTCTATTTTTTAAAATTGAATTTTTTAATAATCTCTCTTGTTCAGTTAAAATTTTATGTGATTCTTTTTCTGCTTTTATTCTCATTTTTTCTTCATTAACTTTATTATATATTTTTTTCATTACTATATTAGTTGGAATAAATTGTTGATTTTCACCTTCTCCATATTTTTTTAATTTGGGATCAATTTGTTTTATATCAATTCCCAAATCAAACATATTTTTATCTAAAGAATTATATTTACAATAATCACTTGAATCATATTTATTTATTGGTGCTAAACTTTCTTTTGTTAATTTATTTTTTTGGGATTTTATACTTATATTATCTTTTTCTATAATATTATTTTCTTCTTCCATTATAATAGAACCTATTCTCTTTATATTTTTTTTATTTGATGTCAATGGTTCTAATTTAATTTTATTTTTATTAAATCCAATTGTTGTTGTTTTATATTTATTAGATTCAGGTAAATGTACACTTCTAAAACTTTGAGGTCCCATTGTTTTATATAAATTTTGTTCATTTTTATTATTTGAATTTAAATGGAGATTTAATCTTTCCATCATTTCATCAAAATTTATTCTTTTTCTATCTATTTGAGTTTTTATTCTATATATTATTTTTGCTGCTGAACCTTTTATTCCATTTATTATATCTTTTTGAGTACTTTCATCTATGTGAATGTTTAATGGCAATAAGGCATCTTCTAAATTTTTATAATTTGATTTTACATCAAAATAATTTGAAGCATCCTTTTTAAAAGATTTTAATGAAGATAAATATTTATTTTTATATAATATTTGAGCAAAGTAATATCCATTGGAAAAATCCTGCTCTATATCTTTTATTGGAGGAGTTAGTTTTGTTATATTATTTAAATAAAATAGTAACGTATCTGTCATTTTTTAATTTTAATAATTTATGTTTTTTAATAATTGTTAGAAGAAAATATGAAATAATTATTTTATTTTTTCAATTAATTTTAAATTTAAATAAGAAAAAAATAAATAATAGAAAAATAAAGAATAAAATCCAAAACCTTAAATAACCAAACTTTCTTTTTTAAAATTAAAAAAAATGAAATATAAATATAATATCAAATGTAAAATCCTTCCCTTAATCAGTTTTAACTTATAACAATAAATGAAAACCTATAAAAAAATCTAAAAAAAAAATAATTAAACTCAAAAAAAAATAAATATTAAATATAATAACTTAAAATGTCATCAAAATACATAAAAAAATATCCAATCCCGAAAGAATTTCCTGAAATATTGGCTCAATTTATAAAAGAGATTCTTCGAAATCAACCAAGAGATATAATAGATTTCGGGATAGAATTTTTCCGTTGTGTAGAAGAGAAAGTAATATTAGATTATGCAAATAGAGGTCAAAACATTCCATGTGACTTCAAGCCTAAAATTCCAACAATATCAAAGCGAGAACCTCGTGTTGTTCTTTCTCCAGAAGAATATAGGAAATTCCAAGAAAGTGTTTCTCAAGGTTTAAAATCAATGGATAATAAAGAAGATAATATTTTAAATAGAGCATTCGATGGGAAAATTACTGATAAAATCAATGATATTCCTCTAGATAATAGTATTAAAAGATATAATAGTGATGATAGTCATAAATTAATGGAAGGAGGAGGAGAAATCATTGAACCAGATGATACAAGAAGTATTATGGAAGGTGGTGGAGTTATGATTGATCACGAAGAAGAAAGTAATGATTATGAATTTGGAAGGAAAGAAAGTGAAGAAAGGAAAATTATTTATCAAGGGAAAGAAGATGAAGAAATGGAGTTAAATATTGAAAAACAAGAAGAATTAATCTCTAAATCACCTAAAGAAAGTAAGAGAAGTAGTATAAGTATAATGAAAGGAGGTGGTGAATTAATAGAACCAGATGATACAAAAAGTATAATGAAAGGAGGTGGTGAAATAATAGAACCAGATGATACAAAAAGTATTATGGAAGGTGGAGGAGAAATCATTGAACCAGATGATACAAAAAGTATTATGGAAGGTGGTGGTGTAATGATTGGTGATGAAGAAAGTGATAATATAAGTATTATGAAAGGAGGTGGTGTTATGATTGGTGATGAAGAAAGTGATAATATTAGTATTATGAAAGGAGGTGGTGAAATTATTGAACCTAATGATAGTATTAGTATTATGAAAGGAGGAGGAGTTATGGCTGATGATGAAGAGGTAGATGAAAATTTCGAAAAAAAATTATTAGCTACTGGTTCTAATATTGGAGAAATTAAAGAAAGTACTCCTCCTGTTACTTTAACAGACTTTAGAATAGATAATTATGAAGATTGTATTGATTTTAATGAAAAGGAAGAACAACTTAATAAATTAAAAGATACTAATAATGAAGGTGCTATTAAGTATATTGATAATGTTTTTATTCCTAATAAAAATTTAAATGATATTCTCATTGAGATGCAAGAAACTTTAATGTCTTATTATAAAAATAAAGGTACTGAAAATGAAAGTGAATACATTAAATTAAATGAAGATTTAAATAACAAATTATTAGAAGTTAAATTACAAATTTTAGAAAATGATCCTAAAACACAATCTTTAAATGATGCTATTGCAGATTTTAAATCATATGATTATTATCCAAGAGCAATTAGATGTTATTCAATGAAATTAAATGAACCTTCTGAAGAAAATAATGTTTATTTAGATGAATTTTGTTTCTTTTTATTTAACCATAAATTACAGAAAATTGTAGATGAAGATGACCCAAAAATTTTCGATAAATATCCTTATGTAAAAAAATACTTTATACATAATCTTGAATTACTTCAACCTGAAATTTATTCATTTGTACTTAATAGTAAATATTATCCAATGGATGAATTTTGTAATAATTTTTCTAGTTTCAGTGTAAGAAAAAGAGAATTATGTCAAAATTTCTATAAATTAATATATTTAGGTCAAAATTCAAAAGAAATAAATCAATGTTTAAACAATATGGAAAATTGTCATTATATATCATCTCCAAAACAAATATATGCTAAATTAAGTCAAGTAAACGATGATAATAAAGACGAAATAGAAATAACAGTAACAGAGAAATTACAAAGTAATTATAAGAAAATGTGGGATTTTATATCAAGAGTAATAAATACTCCTATAGAATTAATAGAACAATCATATTTTGATTTTATGTCATATAAACCAATAGAAAGAAATATAATAATAGATTATTTAAGTTTAAATTATGATTATCATGAAATACATGATAAATTAGCTTCTGTTGAAATTGATCCAGATGACTCTAATTTTTATCATAGAATGAAAGAATTATATATGGAATTAACACATTGTCCTGAATTAGATTATAGAAATATGTGTATATATAGAAATAAATTATTTGATATTCCTGAAAAAACAAAAGAATATATTGATAAATTTGATGATAAAAGTATTAGTTTAAATGATGATGAATTATTTAAAGAATATCAAAAAATGAGTCCACTTTCACAAGATGGTGTTTATTATTATTTATTAATTAAAAATAAAGAAGATGATAGATTAGGGAATTTAAATAAGTTAATTAAAACTGAAAAAGAAAAAAGAGAAGCTAATGGCTTTAAACATAGAGGACAAAATTTACAAGAAAATTTCACTCTTGATTCTGATGAATTTGTTGCTTTTAATAAAGATTATTTACTTTGGAAAGATAATTGTGCTCCTGAAATAAAAGAATTTTTCAATATTGATGATAATGAAAAAGATAATTATTTCAAAGAGAAATTAAACGAAAAAGAACAAAAAGTTATTTATGATATGTTAGAAATTGAAAATATTTTAGATGAAGAATATCCTTTAAGAGATAAATTAGATATTTATAGTAATATTGTTGGGGTTAGTAACAGAAATGAAAATGGAGAAGAAGATGATCAAGAAAGAGAAAAAGTTGAAGAAAACAAAGTTGAAGAAGAAAAAAAAGAAGAAAAGAAAAAAAGAAGAAAAAAAGGAGGTAATGAAGAAGGATTAGAATCTGATACTGATAATGAAAATTTTTTACTTGAAGATGAAGTGGATGAATAAAATAAAAAAGATTAAAAATATCTAAATATTTTTTTAAATATAATATCTTTATAAAAAGAAATACAAATTTTATCTTTATATTATTTAAATTAATCTATTTTTATTTATTTTTATTTTGTAAAAAAAGAAAAATTTAACCTCTTTTTCAATGAAAAATATTATAATAATCAATAATTAAAAATTAGAACTCAAAATAAAAATTTATATAATATAAATATAATAATGAAAATGAATTTTTAGAAGATAAAAAATTAAATGTCATATACAATAAAAATATAATTAAAAGACTTCAAAAAAAAATATATAATATGTGAAACACTTATTATTTTTTAATGCTTTATTTATAATTAATTTATAAATTATTCTTTTTAATGGATGTCACAAAAAAAGAATGTAACTATAATTTATTTAGATGTCCTATTTGTTTACAAATACCAATTATAAAAATATATTCTGATCAAGGAAATTGTTATATAGATGCAATTTGTTGTGGTTCTAAAAGTAAAATTCCAATTAGTGAATTTATATTAAAATATCATTTAAATATTTCAAAATGTCCTCATTTTAATTTATTAGATGTTTTTTACATTTGTCCAACTTGTAAAAAAATTTTATGTAATGAATGTAAAAAAATTCATGGAATGAATTTTAATTTACATCAAATAAATGATAATGTTACTTTTGATTCAACTTGTTTAATTCATCATCAAAAATTAAATGGATTTTGTTTAAAATGTGAGATAAATTTATGTGAATTATGCTTAAGCAATCACCAAAATCATCATATAAGTTTATTTAAAGATATATTTATAACAAATGAAAAATTAAATCAATTAGAAAAAGATTTTTTAGCATCAAAACAAAATATAGAAAATATAATCCAAATGAAAGATACATTATTTAAAATTATTCCAAAAAATGTAATAATATTATTGTCTGAAAAAATAGAAAGTACAACTAATGCTTTTAAATCAAAAAATGAAGATATATCTTCAATAATAAAAAACATATTTTTCATATATAAAAATTATAGAAAAAACCCAAATTATCAAATAATAACAAATTTACATATAAATTCCAATTTCAACTTAGATAAAATAAATTTAGAGTCTTTAACAAAAAAATCTTATATAGAAGCAATAAATATATATTTAAAAGCATTGTATTTTAATTCCATTTTAAAAAACCCAATATTTACAAATCAAAAAACATCATATAAAGAAATATCAAAAATGAAAATATCAAAATTATTAACAGAACATATTTCAGGAATATGTTACTTATTAATATTACAAGATAAGAGATTAGCATCAGCATCATATGATGGATACATTATAATATATGAATCTAAAAATTATAAACCTCAAATAAAAATTCCAGCACATTTAGATTGGATAATATCATTAAATCAATTAAAAAATGGTTATATTGTTTCTTGTTCAAGAGATACATCATTTAAAATATGGGAAATAGGAATAGATTCATATAAATTAATAAGAGAAGTTATAGGACATACTTCATGTACAGATGTTTTAATAGAATTATCAAATAATGATTATGCTTCATGTTCATTTGATAAAACTATAAAAATATGGAGAGCAAATGAAAATATGGAATTTAATTGTATTAAAACAATAACATATAATGATGCTTTAAAAAAATTAATAGAAATTCAAAACTGTTTGGTTAATAATGTATTTGATCATTCAATTCATTTTTGGTCAATTGGAGATTATAAAGAAGTAGGAGTAATAAGAAATATTGATTGTTGGAGTACAAATGGAATGGTTATTATAAGTCCAATTAAATTTATAGTTGGAGGACATAAATTTCTTTATATTATTAATGCTGTCACTAAACAATTAGAAAGTCAAATTTTTGCTCATGATGATATTGTTTGGAGTGTTTGCTTATTAAAAGATGGGACTTTATTAAGTGGAGGAAATGATAAATGTATTAGACAATGGGATTTAATTAATTTAAAATGTTTAAGTGAAAAAAAAAATGCTCATAAAAATGGAATTATTAGTATTGTAGAATTACCTGATGGGAGAATTGCTACTGGAAGTTTAGAACAGAAAGAAATTAAAATTTGGAAATAAATTCTATGAGTAGTTATATTAAATATTTTGAGTTTATTATTATATAATTTAAAAGGGATATTAGAATTATTTTTTTTTGTTTTATAAATCTTTAAATAGAATAATATAATTGGAATATTTGTTATTTGGGAGTAAAATAAAAAAGATTATTTTATTCAGTTCTCATATTCTAATAAAATAATTTACAAGTTAAACCAATTAAAGTATATAATCCTTAATATATATTATTTCAATTATAATTTTCTCAAAGAATACATAATATTTAAATTATGAGCCATAATTTATAAATCAATTAATTATAAACTCAAAAAAATAAAATTATAATTTTTTTGTTCTAAATTATTGTTTTTAATTATTGATTTTTATTATTTTTTTATTAAAACAAGTGAAAATAATAATTTTAGTTTTTCTCCTATCTTTTTTTGAATATTAAAAAAAATTACCAATTTAATTTTATCTTTCATTCATTGCTAAAAAAAATTAATAAGAAAAACGTAGAATATCACTTTTAATTTAAATAAATCTGGTTATTTATATTATTTTAATTATAACACTAATAGTTATATTTAAAATTATTCGAAAATCTAAAATCCACGTGAATTTATAATTGATTTAAAAATTATTTCAAAAACCAAATAAAGTTATTAAAAAATGGGTGTGCAAAATGTAAAAAATAAAAAAGATGAAGAATTTAGAATATCTTTACGTTTAATAGGAGAAAATATGGGAAATTTTTTAAAGACATTATCTGGTTCAAACAAAACTAATTTTAGTAAAGATAAAAAAGAAAAAACAGAATTGGAACATTTCTGGGATTATCATTATGAAGAAAATTTAGATTTTGAAACTCAACTGAATCACGTTTATGATATGATTAATGTGATGAAAAAAAATAATATCCAAAAAGGAGAATTCAAAGAATGTTTAATTATAAGAATTAAAAATATAAAATCTCCTGAAGTCGAAAAAGTATTAGAAAAACAAAATAAAGTAGGAAACAAAGACTTTAGACCTTTAATATTATTTCTTTCAGATGAATTTGATTCAAATATTAAATTAGTAATACCATCTAAATATAAAAAAGTAGAACCACGAGGAATTTTTTTATGTAAATTTCAAGAAAATAAAGGAGAAGAAGAAGATAATAATTTTGAAAATATTTTATATATTTTATATAGATTTTGTAGTTATCATAATGATTTAGGTGATGTAATAGAATTGGGTGATGGAGATAAAAATGTAAAAATATATGATTTAGTTCAAAGACATTATCCTTTTAATTTAAATATTTGTTGTGTAGGAAAATTTGGTGAAGGAAAAAGTACTGGAGTTAATTTTATTTTAGGAGAATTAAAAGCAAAAGAAAGTAATTTAGGGGCTGCTCAAACAAGAAATTTAAATTATTATTATCATAGTTCAATGCCTATTAGAGTTTTAGATATTCCTGGTTTTGAAGATGAAGTCACTGTTAATAATTGTATTGAGAAAATTAAAAAATCAACAGAAGAAGCTATTAAATATAAAGAAAAATTACATATTATTCTTTATTTTATGACTTTTACTTCTACTAGAACTTTTACTGAACTTGAAAAACAAGTTTTACTTGAATTAAATAATCATGAAGATACTCAATTAATTTATGTTATTACTCATTATGAAAAAGATGAAGATGATGAAGAAGAAGATCAAAATAAAAGAAATGAATTTATTCAAAAAATAAATAATGGATTAGTTCAAAAATTAGGAAAAATTTCTAATTTCAATGAAATTTTTAAAAAGTTAGAAGCTTCTGAAAAAAATGTTGTGTTTGTTAATTTTTATGAAGAAAAACATAAACCTCAAATTGGGATTGACCAATTATTTTTAAAAATAAGAGAATTTTTTAAAAAAACAAGTGAATATCAAAATTTTAAGAAAATGATGTTTCAAGTGTCTCAAATGGTTAGTGATGGTTCAGAAGAAAATAAAAAAAAAGAATTTGAAAATACTGTAAATTCGATTAAAGATTCATATTTTAAGGATATTGCAAAAATATTAAGAAAAAGAGCTGAATCTGAAGTAAGAAAATATAAAGTTAGTGGTTCATTTTTAGGATGTATACCAATAGTAAATTTTTATTCTCATAATTGGATTTCAAAAAAAGCTACAAAAGTATTGGGAGAAATATATGGAATTGAAATTAAATTTAGTGAAAAAGATCAAAAAAAAGAAAATAATAAAAAACACTTATATTTTGTATCAAATAATGCAAAATATGAATGTAAAAAAGATGATCCATTAATTGGAATAGAAATTGATTCTAAAATGTTAAATAGTTATATTGCTCAAAAATGTTTGAAAAAGGCTAAAAACTTTAGTATATATGGATTAGAAGTTTCTTTTTTATCTTATGTAGGAGGGATTATATCTTCTTCTTTAGAAGTGAGTATTCCAACAGCATCATCAGTTTTATCATTTACTTCAAGTTTTTTTTTTTCATTTACTATAATTGGAAGTGCTGTGGTCACAATTGGATTGTCTACTTATATGACTAATAAACATATTAATGAATTAATTGATAGTCTTGAAAATATGTTTTTAAATCAAAAAAAAATGGATATTTTCTTTTGTTATTATTTAATTAATATTTATTTAGATGTTAGAGCACAATGTTTTAATAAAAAAAAAGATAATAAATTAATAAAAGCAAATGTTTAGTATAATTTATATTATGTATTAAATTTACTACAAATTTAATTCCCAGTTATTATAAATTTTTGTTTTTTATTATTGAAGTAAAATTATAAAAAAATTGAAAAACTATTTATTTATGAGCAAAGATAAAAGATAATGTACATATCTAAAAAAAATAATAATAATTAATTGACTGAAAGAAAAGAGCAATAATGTTTCAAAAATTAATAAATTTAAGTCAAGAAAAATAATTCAATAATTAAATTTCCTTCAAATATATTCATTTAATTCCTCAAAAAATATATAAAACATTTTTTCCCTTTCATGAATTTCTTTTAATTTGTCGCATTTTTTCTCCTTTATAAATTTATATTGAATAATGAATCATTTTTTAGTTGATTGATTAAATAACATATCAAAATATAATATAAAGAATAAATAATATTAGCATCAACATTAGCATAAAATATTCTTTCAAAAAAATCTTTGTTTTTATCTTCAGTTTCAAGTGAAATAACATCTTCTTCATAAATTAATATAAAATAAAAGTATTCAATTTTATTAAAAACAATAATTATTTATATAACTTTTTTACATTTCTCTATTGATTGTTTTATCATTTTTAAAATATATATCCATTAAATTTCTGGTTAAAATTAAAAAAGATATTTTAAATATTAAAAGTATATTTCATTTCCAAATATGCTCCTCAAGGAATATTTATTATTTCATACTTTTTAAAATATTTTTTTTTATAAAGATAAAATTATTATTTTACTTTATCTGAGTATTTAATAATCTTCTTAAATAAAAATTTTAAACTACAATCAAAATCATGAAAATTTTCTTATAAAAAATAATAAAATTGTCATAATTGATTTCTTATATTATTGATTTCAATATTTTTTTACATTCAATATTATATTCTAATAATATTTTTATTTTTTCTCTAATCTGAAAGTATTTATCTGATTACAATAAATTTTTAACTTATTTATATTTTAAAATTAAATCAAATTCTACAATTTTTTTTTTA
>JAEEGK010006581.1_pt1 | contig 27941 bp, 22 predicted proteins | sample 8958771 | NCBI WGS metagenome assembly JAEEGK01 (sample SAMN16246547, study PRJNA631951) | gut metagenome | biome: gut microbiome; feature: rumen; material: SC-attached | host: Bos | place: Iran: Karaj | collected 2018-10 | reverse complement strand
AGCATTTCACCTTAACTGTCTTGTGCAGGGCGGAGCGGAGCGTGTTGTCTCCAATCTGGCTAATCAGTTTGCCAAGGAAGGCTACAAGGTCTACGTGGCAACCGAGTGGGTTGATGAGAATGAGTTTACTCTGGATGAGAGAGTTACAAGAGTCCACGTTGGACTTAGGGAAGGTGACGAAAAGAAGAACAGAATAGCCAAGTTCTTTTTGAGAGTGAAATACCTCAGAGAGTTTGTCAAAAACTATCATCCGGACGTTCTTATAGCCTTTGCCCAGAGAGCAAATTACAGGGCGCTTATGGCGGCAGGTAAGAGCGATGTTCCGGTTGTTATTTCCATAAGGACAGACCCGGTTGGACATTACGATGCTATTTCGGATAAGATACAGATAGCGTGGCTCTTTGACAGAGCTGCAGGATGCGTCTTCCAGACTACGGGACAAAAAGAGTTCTTTAAGCCCCACTTGCAGGACAATTCGGCTATCATACTTAATCCTATAAATCCCAAGTACTTTGGACTGCCTAAGCCGGGGCAGCGGGAAAAGGCCGTGGTTCATCACGCAAGGCTTGTTGACTTCAAGAATCAGCCAATGCTCTGTGAGGCTTTTATTAAGGTTCACGAGAAGCACCCCGATTACGTGCTTAAGATCTACGGTCCCGACTCTTTTGACGGAACCAAAGAGATACTCGATAAGATAATCGCTGACAATCACGCCGAGGATTACATCCTTCTTATGGGCGGAAGCGACGAGCTGGAAAAAGAAATCCCGAAGGGCGCGGTATATGCCTTTTCATCCGACTGGGAAGGAATGCCCAATTCGCTTCTTGAAGCGATGGCGATGGGAATGCCCATTGTGGCTACGGATTGTCCCTGCGGAGGTCCCAGGACCGTTATGCAGGACGGTGTGAACGGACTTCTTGTTCCCATAAAGGATCCCGATGCCATGGCGGAGGGTATCTGCAAGCTTATAGAGGACAGAGAACTTGCCGAGAGACTCGGAGACGAGGCAAGAAAGATTGAACAGATCGCCAATGCAGAGGCGGTATTTATACAGTGGAGAGATTATCTCGAAAAAGTAATAGGAGAAAAGAAGTAATGTTTTCATTTGATGATTACAGAGAAATACTTAGAATCGTAAAAGAGACGGGGCTTAATGCCACATATGAGGAAGCGCTTAACAGAGATTCTTTTATCATCTTAAGACACGATGTTGAGTATTCCGTAGAAAGAGCCTACGCCCTTTCAAAGGTTGAAGAGAGCATGGATATGAGATCCACATTCTTTTTCCAGTGGACCAACAACTCTTACAACATCTTATCAAGAAAGAACAGAGACATCCTTACCGACATGCACGAGAGAGGACAGCACATCGGTCTTCACTTTGCGCTTAACGGCATGACGGATATGGAGCTTATCAGAAAGAGGATCAAGCAGGAGATCGATATGCTCAGCGATATGCTTGGCTTTAATATCACATCTTTCTCCATCCACAGACCCTCACCTGACGTTCTTGCAGAGAATATCAAGCTTCCCGGTATTATCAATGCTTACCAGGACGAATTCTTCTCTTTTGACCCTCAGGCGAAGCCCGATTCCAAGCTTGATGTAAAGTATATGTCGGATGCCAACCACATCTGGAGATACGGCTATCCCGACGAGGAGACCATCAAGGCCAACAAGAGAGTGCAGATCCTTACACATCCTTTTGCTTGGACCAAGAAGGGCTATGACAACCTTGATAATTACAAGACACTTGTAAACGAGAAGTATATTGAACTCATTGATTCAATCGACAATGAGTGCAAGGACTTCGGACCACTTCGTGACAACTTCGAAAAACTTCCTGTGGAGCTTTAATACATACAATGTGCGGAATTTGCGGATATATTTCTAAAAAAAGAATAACTGAAGAACAGCTTCGCATCATGAACGATACCATGTATCACAGAGGCCCCGATGACAGCGGTGTTGAACTGTATCAGGGTGCGAACGATTATATCATAGGCTTTGCCCAGAGAAGACTTTCGATCCTTGATCTGTCGCCTTTGGGACATCAGCCAATGCACTCGGAAAACGGCAGGATCTCTGTCGTTTACAACGGCGAGATCTACAATTTCCTTGAGCTAAAAAAAGAGCTTTCGGATTACACTTTTAAGTCGAACTGCGATACCGAGGTCATTATCGCCGCGTACCTTAAATGGGGCATCGACATGGTCGATCACATTCACGGTATGTTTGCGATCGCTCTTTACGACAGAGAGACCGATGACGTTTATCTTATCAGAGACAGGATCGGTAAGAAACCTCTTTTCTATTGGGTAGACGGCAAGAATCTCGTGTTCGCATCAGAGCTTAAGCCTATCATGAAATGCCCCGGTTTTAAGCCTGAAATAAGAAAACAGGTGTTATCCAGATTCCTTCTTCAGCAGTACATCATGGCGCCCGACACGGTGTTCACGGATGTCTATAAGCTTGAAGCGGGTTCTTATCTTAAGTTCCGTAACGGCGAGATCATTAAAAAGAAATATTGGAACATCAAAGATGTCTATAAGAAGATGAGCGCAGATCCCGTTAGAACCTATGAAGAGGCTAAAGAGGGACTCAAGGAGCGCTTAAAGAAGTCTGTTGCGAACAGAATGATCGCGGACGTTCCGCTCGGTACCTTCCTTTCCGGAGGATACGATTCATCGCTTGTAACCGCGATAGCGCAGGAATTGTCGGATCAGCCCGTTAAGACCTTCTGTATCGGATTTGACGTTCCAAGGTTCAACGAGGCCGAGTACGCCAAAGAGATCGCAAAGCATCTCGGCACAGACCACACCGAGGTCTACATCACTGAAAGAGAGATGTTTGATCTTGTGAGCAGCATCCCTCAGTACTATGATGAGCCTTTTGCGGACAACTCGCAGATACCTTCAATGCTCGTAAGTAAGGTTGCCAAGAAGGACGTTACAGTTGCTCTTTCCGGAGACGGCGGAGACGAGTTCTTCTGCGGCTATAACATATATGAAAACGTAAGACAGGCGCAGCTCCTTGATATTCCGGGAGCGATCGTTCACGGTATCGGACAGATCCCTATGGGAGGCGGCAAGCTCCTTGATAAGATGCCTTTCAGGGTCAAGGTCGTTGCCAACAACAGAAACCCCGAGACCAAGACACAGCTCGTTTCGGAGGGCTATATCAAGTCCTGTCACGCATTTATCTCAGGAAAAGAAGAGCCGGATATTCCGATGAGCGCGCTTGATTACATCGCTACGGATTACAACCTTGGTATCAACAAGCAGCCGATTCTTTTCCCTGTTGAGAGCCTCTACGGAGTAAGGGACTTCCAGGTAAGGAGAATGCTCCTTGATATGGACACCTATCTTCCCGAGGATATTCTTGTTAAAATGGACAGAGCTTCCATGAAGTACTCACTTGAGTCCAGATGTCCTATAATGGATACGGAAGTTATGGAGTATTCGTTCAGGATACCGCATAAATACAAGTTCTATAAAGGGGATAAAAAGCATATCCTTAAGGACCTTGCTTATGATTACATTCCCAAAGAACTTTTGGAAAGACCAAAGACAGGCTTCGGCGTTCCGATGGATCAGTGGCTACGCGGTCCTTTGAAGGAACAGCTTCTTGATTACAGCAGCACGTCTTTCCTTAAGAAGCAGGATATATTTGATGTTGACTATGTATCCGCATTTATCAACAATTATGTGGTTAACGGCGACGGCGGCCCCGCAACGGGAGCCAACTACAGCAAGATCGCGTGGTCGTTCTACATTTTTCAGCAATGGTACAATTACCATATGACATGATTCAGGGGAAGCGGAGTGCGGATTCCTGTTTGAAGTAAAAGGAGTTTTTAAATGACAAGAGAAGAAGTTTTTGAGAAATTAAATGAAGTATTCAGAGATGTTTTCGAGGAGGACGATCTTACCGTTACCGACGCTACAACAGCGGCAGATGTTGACGGATGGGATTCACTTGAGCACATCAATCTTATCAATGCCATCGAGCAGGAGTTTGACATCAAGTTCAACATGGGACAGATCGTTTCCATGAAGAATGTAGGTGAGATGGCAGACATTATCATGAGCAAATTACAGGGCTAAACGCATGAAGATACATCACGTTGGATATCTTGCAAAGAGCATAGCAAAGTCCGAGAAGAAATTCTTGGAGCTCGGATACGAGATCGAGCGCCCGGTTAAGTTCGACGAGATAAGGAACATCAACATCGAGTTCCTTGTAAACGGCGATTACAGGGTTGAACTCATAGAGCCCATGGGTGAGGATTCTCCCATGTATCCTTTGCTTGCGCGCTATAAGAACACCCCTTATCATTTTTGCTATGAAGTCGAAGATATAGACAAGGCTGTGGAGGAGCTTTCCGCGCAGCGCTACACCGTGATACACGAGCCCAACATCGCGCCCTGTATCGACGGCAAGAAAGTCGCTTTTTTATACAATAACAGCATGGGGATAATCGAGCTTGTTGAATTCTGAGGTTAATAATAAAAAGCATATCGCTATGTATATAGGCTCCCTTCAAAAGGGCGGCGCAGAGAGGGTAATGGCTAATCTTGCGGATTATTTTTTTGAGCAGGGTTATAAAGTTACTCTTGTTACCACGTACCTTGCAGCCAACGAGTACGAGGTTAAACATGCAGCCTGGAAGAGTGTTCCCGCGGGTGCGCCCGGTGCTGAGCTTGTAGCGGACCTTGACGAAAATCCCGTTTGGGTTGATCCAAACGGCGGCGAAAAAGGCGGAATACAGCGCATTTTCTCGGCGCTTCTTAAGAATGAGCAGGAAAAGAGCCGTATAAAAAATTTCAGAAAAAGATCCGAGAAGCTTGTAAAGATCTGGAAGGACCTTAGGCCCGACATGGTCTTAAGCTTCATGGGAAAGAATAATATAATGGCGCTCTCAACGGCGACGAAAGAAGAGATCAAGGTTGTCGTATCGGTCAGAGCGGATCCGTCAATGGAGTATCCGAGCGCATCCATGAAGGCAGCAATGCTCACGAATTTCGGAAAGGCAGCCGGAGTTGTCGTTCAGTCAAACGGCGCCAAGGCTAAATTCCCGGGATACATCAGAAAGAAATGCATAATTCTTCCAAACGCGATCGATCCCTCTTTTATCAGACCCAGATATATCGGTGAGCGCGAGAAGAAGATCGTAATGGTCGCAAGACTTAACGAAAACAAGAACCAGGCTATGGTCATGGAAGCTTTCAAGGAAGCTACCAAAGATAAATTTAAGGATTATAAGCTCGTACTCTACGGAGACGGCCCCGACAGAGCCAAGCAGCAAAGGCTCGCGGCAAGTCTCGGAATAGATTCACGAGTTGAATTTGCAGGTAACGTCAAGCACGTCGCCGAGCATATAGAGAAGGCATATATCTTTATACTAGCTTCCAACCACGAGGGCATGCCAAACTCGCTTATAGAGGCGATGTCACTGGGACTTGCGTGCATATCGACGGATTGCCCCTGCGGAGGGCCCAAGGACCTTATAAATGACGGAGAGAACGGACTTCTCGTTCCCGTCGGAGACAAAGATGCAATGGCACAGGCAATCAGAAAGCTCCTTGAAGATAAAGAGCTTGCCGACAGGATCGGAACCGAAGCTGCCAAGATTCAGGAAAAGTGCAGCCCCGAGGTTACGAATGAAATGTGGAAGAAGTATTTTGACAAGATCATCGGAAATACGGATGACAGAAATTTTTAAAAGGACACTATATGAAAGAACTTGAATATCCTTTTGACAACAGCTACATAATGAAAAAGTCCAAGACCATCAAAAAGGCTCTTCTTTCTGACGGTGCGGACAGGATAAAAAAGAAAATAGCGGTACTAGGAGGCTCCACGACCCATGACATCATAAGGATACTGGAGCTTTTTTTACTAAATTACGGAATAGAGCCTACATTTTACGAGTCGGAATACGGTCAGTACTGGCAGGATGCCATGTTTCCTTCCGATGAGTTAAAAGAGTTTGCGCCCGATGTTATCTACATCCATACATCAAACCGCAACATCACAAACTTCCCGGAGATGTCTGATTCCAAGGAAGATATCGATGCCAAGTTTGAGAGCACATTTAAGCACTTTGAGACAATGTGGGACAATCTTTCGGAGCTCTACAAGTGCCCTATCATCCAGAATAACTTCGAGGCACCTTTTTACAGACTTCTCGGAAACAGGGATGCCTACGACATTCACGGAAGACTTAATTTCATAAACAGGTTAAATACAGCCTTCGCGGACTATGCTGCAAAGAAAGCAGATGCCGGCGAAAGCTTTTTTATAAACGACATCAACTACGTATCAAGTAGTTACGGTCTTGATGAGTGGTCAGACCCGCTTGCATGGCATATGTACAAGTATGCGCTCTGCATTCAGGCTATCCCCACGCTCAGCTTTAATATTGCCAATATCATCAAGTCGATCTACGGAAAGAACAAGAAGGGCCTTGTTCTCGACCTTGATAATACGCTTTGGGGCGGAGTAGTCGGTGACGACGGTGTCGACGGGATCGAGATAGGCCAGGAGACCAACTTGGGTCAGGTTTATTCAGAGTTCCAGCAGTATGTAAAGATGCAAAAAGATCTCGGAATAGTTCTTACGGTTGATTCCAAGAACGATGAAGAGAATGCGATCGCGGGACTTAAGCATCCCGACGGGATCCTTTCTCCCGATGATTTTGTTATGATAAAGGCTAACTGGGAGCCTAAGAGTGAGAACATGAAGGCGATTGCATCAGAGCTCAACGTCCTTCCCGAGTCACTCGTATTTGTGGATGACAATCCGGCCGAAAGAGCTATCGTAGAGGGGCAGATCCCCGGAGCTATCGCGCCTGCGATCGATTCACCGGAGCACTACATTAGGATCCTCGATCATTCGGGATTCTTTGAGGCGACAGCGATCTCAGAGGATGACAGGAAGAGAAATGAGATGTATATGGCAAACAAGAAGCGTACTCAGTTAGAGCAGAGCTTTGCCGATTATACCGATTATCTTAAGTCACTTGAGATGGAAGCTGTTATCGAGCCTTTTGAAAAGCTCTATATGCCTCGTATCGCGCAGCTTACCAATAAGAGTAACCAGTTTAATCTGACTACCAAGCGCTATACACAGGACGATATCGAAAAGACAGCGGCCGATGAGAGCAACATCACGCTCTACGGAAGATTAACGGATAAATTCGGAGACAACGGGATCGTTTCTCTCGTTATCGGTAACGTTAAGGGAGATGAGCTCCACATAGACCTCTGGCTCATGAGCTGCAGAGTACTTAAGAGAGACATGGAATTTGCCATGATGGATGAGCTTTGCAAGAAAGCTTCTGAGAGAGGTATCAAGACAATTTACGGCTATTATTATCCGACTGCCAAGAATAAGATGGTAAAAGATTTTTATTCTTTGCACGGCTTTGATATGATAGAGGAAGACGGTGACGGAAACAGAACGTACAAGCTTGAAGTTTCGGCTTACGTTCCCAAGAATAAAGTCATCAAAGTGAACTGATTCATAGGCGCCAAACCGTGGACATGCGGCGCTTAGGAGAAATATATGTGCGGAATTAACGGTCTTATCAGGTACAAAGGTGATATGCATTACGTCGTTTCCAGGATGAACGAGCGTATGCTTCACAGAGGACCTGACGATGAAGGAATTTACATAAGTGATGATAGGAAAGTGGCGCTTGGACATAGGCGCCTTTCTATTGTGGACTTATCCAAGAACGGCGCACAGCCCATGGTCTCACATTCGGGCAAGAGCGTTATTGTATATAACGGCGAGATTTACAACGCCGGCGAAGTAAAAGACAAGCTTATTAAAGACGGCAAGGCTACGACCTTTAGAGGAACATCGGATACCGAGATCCTTCTTGAAGCTATCGAGAGCTACGGAATGAAAGAAGCTCTCAGGCTCTGTAAGGGTATGTTTGGAATCGCGGTTTACGATAAGGAAGCCGGAACGGTTACTCTCGCAAGAGACAGAGTCGGTGAGAAGCCCTTGTACTACGGAACGGTAGCAGGCTCTTTTGCCTTTGCTTCCGACATCGGATGCTTGCGCGTTATTGACGGTTTTGACAACGAGATCAACAGAGAAGTTCTTGATATATATTTTACGGAAGGTTATATTCCTGCGCCGCACACGATATACAAGAATATTTACAAGCTTGAAGCGGGCACAATAATAACGGTTGATATCGATACATTAAAGACCAAGGAAGAGACCTACTGGTCGATGACAGAGGCTGCGATAAAGGGACAGAGCAATATCTTTACGGGCAGCAGAGAAGAGGCGTCATTTGAGCTTGAGAGGCTGTTAAAAGAGTCTGTTAAGGGCCAGATGATATCGGATGTTCCGCTCGGAGCTTTTCTTTCGGCGGGAATCGACAGCAGCACGGTCGTAGCGCTGATGCAGTCTGTTTCGGATAATCAGGTTCGCACCTTCACGATCGGAATGGAAGACGAGAAATACAACGAGGCAGTTAAGGCAAAAGAGATTGCTAAGCACCTCGGCACGATACATACGGAAGAGTACATCACGGAGAAGGACGCCAAGGCTGTTATTCCGCAGCTTCCCTTTATGTTCGGCGAGCCTTTTGCGGATTCATCGCAGATTCCGACTTATCTTGTAAGCAAGATGACGAGAAAGCATGTGACGGTTTCTCTTTCGGGAGACGGCGGAGATGAGCTCTTTGCGGGCTATAAGTCCTATGAATCCGTAGACAGAGTCTGGGGCAAGGTCGGAAAGCTTCCGTATTTGCTCAGGAAGCCCATAAGCGCCGCTATCCTTGCGACTAACCCCAAGGATGAGGTAAGAAGAAGTAAGGCTATTTATCTTGGAGCAAAGGGCCCCGGCGAGATTCACAGGTTTGAGCATGAGACGGATCCTTTGGTAAAAAAGATCGCGATCAAGAAAGACAAGCCTCTTTTATACAAATATGACGACATGGCGAAAGCTCTTTTGACAGAGCCCATTCATAACGCCATGCTTATGGATATGCTTGTGTATCATCCTGATGATATACTGGTTAAGGTCGATAGGACCGCGATGGCGGTTTCGCTTGAGACAAGAGTTCCGATGCTCGACAGAGACCTCTTGGAATTTGCGTGGTCGCTCCCTATCGAGTATCTTAGAGAAGGAAATGTCGGCAAGCAGGTTCTTCGTGACGTTCTCTACAGACATGTTCCGAAGGAGCTTATGGAAGGACCGAAGAAGGGCTTCTCGATTCCGATCGCCAAGTGGCTTATGGACGGCGAGATCAGGCAGTGGGCTGAAGACCTTCTTGATAAGGACAAGATGCGGCAGCAGGATATTCTTGATCCCGATGTCGTTGAGAAGATCTGGACCGACTTTACAGAGCGCGGGATTTACAGAATCCAGATTTGGTATATACTTATGTTCCGACAGTGGTATGAAAAAGAATATAAGAAAGAAAATCTATGAGTATAACTTCGTTTAGTTTTTTGTGCTTCGTTGCACTTGTTTTAATAGCATATTATGCGGTGCCTCTTTTGTTTAAGAAAAGAGGTCAGTGGGTGGTGCTCCTTATTGCGAGCATCATCTTCTATTTGTTTTCCGTAAAGGGAGACTATGTTCAGATAGTATTCCCGCTAGTGGCTTCGTTTGTGACCTGGGGACTTTTAAAGCTTTTGGCCGGGACAGGCGAAGAAGAGCTTGTAAAAAGAAGACTGATACTTGCGGCGGAGCTTGCGGTTCTTCTCGGAATACTTATCGTGTTTAAATTCTATAAGTTCATTACAGGAGGCGATGTTATCCCTCCTACGGGACTTTCTTTCTATACATTTATTTTGCTTGGGTATTTTATCGAGGTCTACAACGGCATTGGCGTAAGAAGAGACAGCTTTCTTCAGACGACTCTTGTCGGAATGTTCTTTCCGCTGATGGTTCAGGGACCTATCATAAAGACCCGTGACCACAGCGATCAGTTCTTTGAATATCATAAGCCTGACTACAAGAATCTTACCTTCGGAGCGCAGAGGATGCTCTGGGGCTTCTTTAAGTGGCTTGTTATCTCGCAGAGACTCAAAATAATAGTGGATGAGATCTACAACAACAATGCGCAGTACCCGGGAGCATACATTTGGCTGGGCACTGTGTGTTTTGCGTTTCAGTTATATACCAATTTCTCGGGCGGAATCGACATCGTTATCGGCCTTGCCGAGATGCTTGGAATTATTCTTCCAGAAAACTTTACGACTCCTTTCTTTGCAAAGAACATAAGCGAGTATTGGAGAAGATGGCACGCTACGCTCGGAATCTGGATGAAGGACAATGTCTTTTACCCGCTTCTTAGGACCAAGATGATAATGGGGCTTGGCAAGAAGCTTAAGAATGTATTTGGTAAAAAGAAAGGAAAGCAGATTACTACTTACGTTGCCATGTTTATCCTGTGGTTTTCCGTGGGTCTGTGGCACGGAGGAGCGGCAACGTTCGTTATCGGCTCGGGTCTTTTGCACTGGGCATATATCGTGCTCGGAGAAGTGACACTTCCGTTCTTTACATGGCTTTTTGAGAAAAAGCTCCACATCAATATGCAGAGCAAGTTTGCAAACGGCTTCAGGGTTGTGAGAACGTTTTTCTTTGTTTGCATAGGTGACTTGTTCTTTAGGTCAAAAAACATTCCGCATGCGCTCAGTCTTTTGAAGGGAAGCGTCAGCTCTTTTAACCCTCAGATCTTTGTTGACGGCAGTTTGCTGAAGCTCGGGCTAAGTATCTACGAGTGGGGAATACTGCTTGTTACAATGGCGGTGTTCATTACCGTTTCCGTTATTCAGTACAGAATGGAGCTATCGCGTGACGGTAAGATCACGGGCAGCAGATTTGAAGGCTATTCAAATATAAGAGAGTATATTGCTTCCAAGAAGCTTGTGATCAGATGGATCGTGTATCTGGCGCTGTTTTTCATGGTGCTTTTACTTGCGGAGTACGGACCCGGATTCAATCCCGCGGATTCTATTTATGATGATTTTTGATGCCGAGTACCCGGCTTATTATGGTATAAGGATTTGAGATAAAAATGACTAAGAAACAGATAATTAAGATTGGCATTTTCATACTGATAGTCATGTGGCTTATCCCTCATATCACCTACTGTATCAGGACCAACGGTGATGTGAAGGACAGGTTTGTCGGTTTTTACGCAGAAAAAAGAAACACGATAGACGCTGTCGTTATCGGCTCAAGCCCTGTTCCTTACTGCATTGCGACGCCAAGGATCTACGGCGATATGGGTATAACCATGTACCCTCTTTCAACAAATATGCAGCGCCCTGTTGCGGCCAAGTATCTTGTTGAGGAGACGCTTAAGACGCAGGATCCGGATCTTTTTATCTTTGAGATGAAGATGTGGCAGGCAGAGGATGAGGCTCTTATAAATGCCGATAAAGAAAAGCACATGGGCCATACGAGGGAAGTTACGGATAACATGAAGTATTCCCTTAATAGGATAAAGACCATAAATGCGATGGTTACGCCGGAAAATGCGGAGTATGACGAAGACGGCAAAATGATCTCCGATTATAAGCCTTTTAACTTTTATTTTGATATATGCAAGTATCATTCCAACTGGAAGACGCTTATAATGTGGAGCCAGCTTCGCACGTTCTTTTACGCTTATCCCGATGATCTGAAGGGTTTTGTTGCTTCCGATGAGGTGAAACCCGCGGAAAAAGAGAATTTCCACAGTGTATCGGATATTGAGAAGATGCCTGCCGAGCAGCAGGAGTACTTGGACGATCTGATCGCATGCCTTAAGAAGCACAATAAAGATGCGCTATTTATCATCACTCCTTTTACCGTAAACGAAGAGGAGCAGAGTAAGATCAATTACATCAGGGATTATGTGACCGAAAGAGGCTACAATTTCCTTGATATGAACCGGCATCTTGATGAGATAGGCTTTGATGAGACCGCCGATTACAAAGACGGCGGAACACATACGAATATAGTCGGCGCCGATAAGGTGACGGTGTGGTTTGAAGAATACCTGTCAGAGAACTATGTAAAGACCGGTAAGCTCGGTAAGCATGACAGAAGGCACGGGCATAAGTACAATTCCTGGAAGAAGTCCTACGATCTTTGGATGGAAGAGCTTTCCCGCGGTGAGGACAAGATTCGCGAAAGAATCGCAAACGGAGACTACAGTACTCTGCAAGGCGATGAAGAAGATTGACGGAGGTTCTTTCGAACTTAGAATTATGGTATAATTAACCATGTATGCGTTCACATAACGAGACGTTTATAGGTGGAGGGGATATGATAATAATTCAGCTTAAGGGCGGACTTGGTAACCAGATGTTCCAGTATGCGCTCTACAGAGCTCTTAAGAAAAAAGGTAAAGTTGTAAAGATAGATGATGTGACGGGTTTTATCAATGACAAGCTAAGGAAACCCGTTATTGCGGGATACGGGCTTGAGTATGAGAAAGCAAGTAAGGAAGAAGTCGTTGCACTGACCGATTCCAAGATGGATATTTTCAGCCGCATCAGAAGAAAGCTTACAGGTAGAAAGACCTTTAGAATAGATGAGGAGTCGGGACGCTTCGATCCAAAGATCCTGGAACTCGACGATGCTTACCTTGTAGGCTATTGGCAGAGCGAGAAGTACTTTACCGACGAATCCGTACAGAATGAGATAAGAGAGGCTTTTGAGAGAAGACCTCAGGAGCTTATGAACGATACAGTCAGCTGGACGCTGCTCCAGCAGATAGAGTGCTGTGAATCTGTAAGTCTTCACGTAAGAAGAACGGACTATATAGACGAAGAGCACAAGCACATTCACAATCTTTGTTCGGAGAAATATTACAAGAACGCCATCAATAAGATCAGGGAAGTTTATCCCAAGGCAATGTTCTTTATTTTCACCGATGACAAGGAATGGTGTAAGAACCACTTCAAGGGCCGCTGCTTTAGCGTAGTTGAGCTTGAAGAGGGACCTAAGACCGATATCGCCGAGATGATGCTTATGAGTAAGTGTAAGCACCACATCATCGCCAACAGCTCTTTTAGCTGGTGGGCCGCATGGCTCAACGATGCACCTGAGAAGATGGTCATCGCTCCTGCCAAGTGGATCAACAACAAGGATATGGACGATATCTATACAGAGCGAATGCTGAAGGTGGAAGTCTGAGGCGGTAGCGTCGGAAATATATGATACAAGAAAGAAACAGCAATATGAGCAATACGGATAATACTAAAAAGATCAGTCTTTTTAAGAAACTGAATTATATATTTGACAAAAAACAAAAAGGACAGCTGTTAATTCTGGCTGTCCTTATAGTCATTGGGGGTCTTCTTGAGACCGGCGGTGTCGGAATGTTGCTCCCGGTAATGGGGGTTATTACAAATCCTGAAAGCGTATATGAGAAGATCGCCAAGTTTGATTTTTTGCAGAGAATTGTTGATACTCTCAATCTGGGATATGAGAACAGAGGCAATATGATCAAGATCCTTATCATTACTCTGATCGTATTCTTCGTAGTTAAGAATCTATATCTTTTGTTCCTTATCTACAAACAGAACACCTTTATCACAAGGGCCAGAAACGACATGATCAGCAGGGTTATGAGAGAGTTTCTAAACAGACCCTACGAGGATTATCTCGGTGCTGATATTCCTACGGTTTTCAGAATTACAGACAGCGATATTCCCAAGACGTTTACGCTTATGCTGTCAATCTTGTCGCTGGCAACAGAGGTAGTTGTAACGGTATGTCTTAGTATCGTTGTGCTGGCGATCAATTGGCAGATGACAGTTCTTATGACTATCGTTTTCCTGATCGTTACATTGATCATTACCAAGGTATTAAAGCCAAGACTTAACAAGATAGGCCGTGAGAATCAGGAGACACAGTCCAGGATTGCCAAGTGGAGAATCCAGGCTATTTACGGCCTCAAGGATGTTAAGGTCCTCAACAGACAGGATTTCTTTATCCGCAATTACTATGAATCCGGTAAGGTTGGCGCGGACATTGCAAGAAACTACACTGTTATGAACAATATTCCAAGACTCCTTATCGAGACTATGTTCATAGTTGTGGTATTTTCATATATTCTTATATATATTCTTGGTGGCGGAATGCCCGAGACTCTTATGACTCAGCTCACTGCAATTGCGGCTGCGGCGCTGAGACTTATGCCTTCCGTAAACAGGATAAATACTTATCTTACAGAGATCGCATATAATCAGTTCAGTCTTGATTTTGTTTACAACAATCTCACAGAGTCTATGAAGATCGACAAGGAAATGAGAGCAGAGCGCGCTGCCATCGCAGGTCCTGAGCTTCATTTGGAAAAAGAGATCAGGATAAAAGATATCACATTTGCTTATCCGGACGCTGATACTAATATATTTACAGGCGCCAACATGGTTGTACCTAAAGGTAAATCCGTAGGTATCATGGGACCTTCCGGTGCAGGAAAGTCCACTGTTGTTGATATCATCCTTGGACTATTGCATGTTCAGAAGGGTGAGATTCTCTGCGACGGAAGCAACATCTTTAGTAACTACGATTCCTGGCTTGCTCAGATCGGATACATTCCCCAGTCAATTTATCTGGTGGATGAGTCTATCCGTGAGAACATCGCCTTTGGTATCGATGCTGACAGGATAGATGACGACAGGATCTGGGAAGTTATGGAGGAAGCTCAGCTTGCTGACTTTGTTAGAAGCCTTCCCGAAGGCCTGGATACCAAGATCGGTGACAGAGGTGTGAGACTCTCCGGAGGTCAGAGACAGCGTATCGGTATCGCGAGAGCACTGTATCACAATCCTGAGATCCTTGTATTTGACGAGGCTACGAGTGCTCTCGACAATGAGACAGAGGCAGCAGTTATGGAGGCCATCAACAGCTTCCACGGCAAGAAGACTATGATCATAATTGCGCATAGACTTAATACAATTGCCAACTGTGACATTATCTATGAAGTTAAAGATGAGACTATTGCAGAAACTACGCTGAATGGAAAGACGATAATACAGTAGAGCAAAATACGAACATACGTTCTTGTAATATGATCAGTACTGTGCTAGTATTTTATACGGAGCGGTGCCCTGCTTATACAGCAGGGAGGTGATGCCAATGGTGACTTATGCAGATATGTTTGCATATACGCTTGTTTTATTAGCAGTTATCACTTTGGTGATCAAGATAAAGAAATAACCGCCCCGTACTTTTAGCAGAGTGTAGGCGGTTACTTTTGTAACATAATACATTGAATAAAAGCGGGGTATCCGCTCCTTCTTTATCTAGATTATAGCATAGAATTTCTGTAGTTCAATATATTTTGATTTTTGAATTGAAAGAGCATTTGGAGCTAATAAATGATAGGAACAGAGTTTATTCCGGGATACGGTCTCGGCAATCAATTATTTTTTTATATAGTTACTCGTTGCATGGCGGCTGATAAAGGCGTCGATTTTGGCTTTATTAATCCCGGCCAGGTGGGCAATGTTTTTCATTCTCAGAAGGGCATGTACTTCATGGACATTGACATGGGAACCGAAATTCCTGCAGAAGATAAGAGCAAGTATACCATCTTCACTGAGCAGGACGATCGCCTCTACATGGGGAATTCCAGGCATGATATGAATAACGGCTGTTATATTAGCGGGCCGGATCCAAAGCTGTTCGATATCAGCGACAACACTCTTATCTACGGTAACCTTCAGGACGAGAGCTACTTCGAGAGATACAGGGACAAGATCAAGGACTGGCTCAAGGTTAAGCCCGAAGCGGAGTCCTATGAATATACGGCGGATGACCTCTGCATCATCAATATCAGAGGCGGCGAGTACACCAACCATCCGGAGCTCTACCTCGACAGAAAGTATTTCTTAAATGCGATAGAGCATATGAAGAAGATCAATCCGGATATGAGATTCATGGTGGTCACAGAGGATGAAGAGGCGGCTAGGAAAATACTTCCCGAGTACGAGTGTCACCACTTCGACATGGGTAAGGATTATGTGACGATCAAGAATGCCAGATATCTGATCCTCTCCAATTCATCCTTCTCGATCATGCCGGTTCTTTCAAGCACGGAGCTTAAGTATGCGATAGCTCCCAAGTACTGGGCAAGACACAATATCTCGGACGGCTTCTGGTCTTCCGAGCAGAACATATACAGCTTCTTACATTATCAGGACAGAAAAGGCAGGATCTTTGAAGCCGACGAGTGTAGGAAAGAACTCGAGGAATATAAAAAGAGATCGAGACTTTATGCGCGCAGGAATATAAAGCCCGGCAAGGTAGGAGTCTTTTTCCAGGTGATCAGGAGAAAATGCTTGTACGGAGTCTTTTACCTAAAGAAGATTGTGCGTAGTCTGGAGAAGAGAGTAGGGATTATCAAGAGGTTTGAGTATTAAGATGGAGAAAAAGATAAAGCTCCCGCAGGTTACTTTATGTGCCCTTACAAGTGTCAATGTCTACGAGACGGTGCAGGCGCTTAAGTACAGCATGAGGGAGATCGAGTTCGGAGATGTTGTTCTGGTGTCAGATAAAAAGCCTTTTTATCTTCCGAAAGATATCAGATTCAGCTATACATCCAAGCTCGACAGCATTGACAAATTCAATTACAAAATGGTCTATGAGCTTAAAGACCACATAAATACAGATTTCGTGCTGCTCGTTCACGCGGATGGATTTGTCATTCATCCCGAGAATTGGAACGATGAGTTTCTTAACTACGACTACATCGGTTCACCGTGGCCGCTTCCCAAGAACGACTACGCGTACAGAGACAGTAAGGGCAATATCTGCAGAGTCGGAAACAGCGTTTCGATAAGATCCAAGAGATTGCTTGAGTTCCCGGCAAAGCACAACCTTCCGTGGGTCAGAGTTGACGACGGATTCTACAATGAAGACATTTTTATCTGCTGCCATTCCAAGAATGCAATGGAAGAAGAGGGCATAAAGTGGGCACCGTTTGAGCTAGCGCTTAAGTTTGGAAGAGAGCATCCGCTTCCCGAAAATAAGGGAGTTGAGCCATTTATCTTCCACAAATGGTGGGGCGAGAATGCAGATTACCCGAGGTTCTACAGCCCTAAGAAGAGATTTAAGATGGCGGTCAGACCTTTTCTTTTCTGGAGAAAGACCAAGAAGTGGAAAGAGGAGCATAACATCACATGATTTTTTCGATCATTGTTCCGGTGTGCAACGGGCAGGATTTCCTGAAAGAAGCCGTTGACTCCGCGCTTTCTCAAAAAGTTCATACAGGTGACTCGTTTGAGATCATCCTTGTTGAGAACGGTTCAACCGACGACACACCGAGGATCTGTGATGAGTATGCTGCATCTCATGACAATGTAAGCGTCATTCATGAGGGCAGGATCGGACTTTATCAGGCAAGGCAGGAAGGCATCAAGATTGCAAAAGGAGATTATATCCTCGCGCTCGATGCAGATGATAAGTTAAAAGAGGATTTGCTGGAAACGCTCGGTGATGTGATAAGAGGTTATGCGGGGCCCAATGATCTGACAAAAGCACCCGATCTTATCTTCTACAACGCAGCCGATATGGATAAGCCCGGCAGTAAGCTAAGAGACTTCCCTTTTGAGGAAGGCAGGCTCTATTCGGGCGATGATAAGAAAGCATTTAAAGAGCTGGTCATAAAGGGCGATAAGCTAAACGCCATGTGGATCAAGTGCATCCGCAAAGACATAGCTTTTATTGATAACAGGATCGAGGGTCTCAACTACGGTGAAGACCTCTATCAGACCGCAGAATACGTCGATAGGGCTTCGGGGATAGCTTATATAGACAAGGTTTTGTACCTTTACAGAAAGAGCGGTGTGAGCCTCACGGCAAGCTATAACAAGGCTTTTCTTGATAATCAGAAGATTGTCTGGAACAAGGTCGATGAGCTTACAGGTAAATGGGGGATTGATGCTTCTCCTCTTAACGAGCGAAAGGCTCTTACCTGTGCGATCGCGGCGGTTAGGATAGTTTATTCCGCGCTGTCTTTATCTGATAAGAAAGCCAAGCTAAAAGAGCTTTTTGAGGATGCTTTTTACAAGAAATATTCGCGCTTCGATCTTCCGGAGTGGGCGCCCATCGAGGATATAAACATGCACGAGAAGGCAATCGGAGGCGGCGTCGGAGCTATTATCAAGCTACTTGCGGAAGCGGTTAAACATGACATCAAAGCAGCCGTGAAGAAGCGGATCTAAAGAGGATATTATGGTATACGATCTCATACCTTTTTTTAACGAACTGGATATTTTAAAGCTAAGACTCGGAGTGCTTGACCCCTACGTGGACCGCTTTATCATCGAAGAGTCCACGATGACTTTTTCAGGTGAAGAGAAAGAGCTTTGCTTTGAGAAGAACAAAGAGCTTTTTAAGGATCATCTTGATAAGATCACATATATAGTTGTTGACGATACTCCCGTTGAGGCCAAGTCTCACGAGAGAGATTATTTCCAAAAGAACCGTCTTATAGAGGGACTAAAGGAAGTCGGAGCAACAGAGGATGACGTGATCATCTTCGGTGATGTGGACGAGATTCCAAATCCCAAGGTGCTGACACAGATAATAGATAACTTTGATAAAAACAAGGTTTATCATCTTGCACAGAGAAATTTCTATGTGTACATGAACAACGAGGAAAAGTCAGGAACTCTTAAGTCTATCACAGGAGAGTTTCCGGATGTTCCTCAATCCGATAGAAAGTGGCTCGGGACCAAGATCACTTCGATGAAGAATATTCCTGAGGAGGGAATCGTAAGACTCCGCGATCTCATTTCCGTTGCCGATGAGCGATCTGTCAGAGTGGCTGACGGCGGTTGGCATTTCGGATACATGGGAGGCTACAAGGAGAGCAATCCCGCCAAGAGGATCGGAGTTAAGGTAAAGGCTGCGGCGCATCAGGAGTACAACGACAGAGAAGTTCTTGCAGAGACAATGGACCATCTTGTTCTCGGACAGGACATCTTTGGAAGAAATGCTAGATTCGAGCGCGGAGAAGTGGATGATACTTATCCAAAGTATCTCCTTGAACACCTTGATGAATACAGACACCTTGTGATGCCTAAGATCACGGCATTTTCCAAGGCTTATCATTATATTGATATCACGGCCGGAAGATTTATGAGAAAGGCCATACACAAAATAAAGAGGATGATCGGACTTGAGCGAAGATAAGCGAACCAAGCTGAGCAATTTAATATTTTATATCGCACTCACGATTGAGCTTGTCCTTATGATCGCGGAAAAGAGCGAGATAAGCTTACATGATTGTGAGAGCATGGTCTTCAAATGTACCTTTGCGCTGACGGTTCTGGCTGTCATCATCATGGAGCATGGAAAGCGCGAATGGATTGCGATCGGCGTCATTGCGGCGTTTACATTTATCTGCTGGAGGTTTTTCTCCGGTAAGAATGAGCTTCTTAGATTTTCAATGTTTATGATAGCTGCAAGAGATATAGATCTAAAGAAAGTGATGAAATATATCTTTTACGTGTCACTTGCGGGCTTTGCGCTGATAGCTCTTTTGTCTGTTGTCGGTGTACTCGGCAACATCTATATGATAACTGACTACGGAAGAGATAATGCGCAGGAACTTAGATATGTATTTGGATTCGGACATCCCAACACGCTCTACGGCTGTGTTTTTGCACTAAGTGCAATGTGGATGTGGATCTACGGTCAGAAATCCAAAATTATAAGCTGGCTGTTTGCTTTAGCTTTTAACGTGGCAATATGTCTTTTGTCCAAGTCCAAGACCGCACTTGCGATATGTATCATCATGTTCGCGACGGGACTTTTGGTTCGATATTGGAATAAGATCGCAGAATGTAGGATAATATATATATTAACAGCACTTGTGACACCGGTATTCTGCGTGGCGTTCTCTGTTTGGTCTGCGTGCGTAAGCTACATACCAAGATATCATCAGGAGATGAAGTGCCACGATTTCATCTGGAGGATCGATGAACTTCTGACAAACAGGATCCACGATCTCTACAGAGGAAATGAGAGGCACGCCGGTGCGATCGAAACCTGGAAGCTTTTCTCTGACAGAATGAGCGAAGAGACTTTCGACATGGGCTGGGTAAGGCTTTTTTACTGGTATGGAATAATACCGACTGTTATCATAAGCCTTTTGGTGATCCTGCTTATATACATCTGCTATAAGAAAAAAGATGCAATGACGTTGGTGATCATCTTATCACTTTCGATCTATACTGTCGTTGAAGCAACATTTGTATCCAGATTTATCGGACGTTTATTTATATTCCCGATTGCTGCGGTATATCTTTGGGAGTTCTTTTCCCGGGATAAGATAAAAGAAGAACGATCATAAGATCGTAGACAGAAAAGGAGCACAAGATGCCTGATAAAAACACAAAGAAAATTTTTTACGGACTGGTATTTTTGGCTTTTCTTTCCGTTACCGTTTTTTGCTTTTTAACACCGGCCATGTCCGATGATCTTTTTTACGGACATACCGTCATGGGAGCCAATAACTTTTTTGATTTATTCGTACAAGAATATGAGCATTACATGACACACACAGGTAGGAGTGTGGCTCATATCATACTTAGGATCTTTTTGTATATCGGATCAAAGGGGCTCTTTAACGTCGTTGCCGGAGTCGTGTTTACGATCCAGACACTCCTTATATATGCCAATATCGACAACAGGAAAAAGTACGACATCAGAATGTACTCTCTTGTGATCCTGTTTTTGTGGTTTTTTGACGCCACGATGAGTGATTCGGTATTTTGGGAGACGGGCGCGTGCAATTATCTGTTTACCACAACGATAATGCTTGCGTTTATAACAATTTACAGGAAAAAGCTGTTGCTGGGACTTCAGGAAAAACCGATCACTGCTGTAGGCATGTTCTTTTTGGGACTTATCTCCGGATGGTGCAATGAAAATACATCGGGAGGTGTGATCCTCTTTCTTCTGATACTTCTCTATCTCAAATACAGAGAAAATAAGAACTTCAGCTTTGTAAAACCATGGATGATCACGGGACTTGTAGGATGTATCATAGGTCTGGGATTTCTTGTGCTTGCGCCCGGTAATTCAAGCAGGGCAGAGCAAACTGTCGAAAGCGATGCTCATACCGGAATTACTGCAATGGCGGCGAGATTCCTTAAGATCACGATCAATATCGAAGACCATTATCTTATTCTTGCTTTGATGTTTGCTGTGCTTTTGGTGGTCATCGCTTATATGATGGCGTCAAAGAGTAAGTTTCTTGAGATGACGGGATACATGAGACTTATGGGATTTATCGCCCTTGTGACGGTATATGTGCTTGTTGCGGTTCCCAAAACTCCTGAGCTTAGAACGTTCTACGGTGCAAGTATCTTTTTGATGATAGCTGTACTAAATGGGATCGCAGTTGTAGCTAACACGGTCATGCTTGATAGCAGCGACACGATCCCGCAGGGGTTAATGCAGGCATTTATCACATCCTGCACTGTTGTCATGGGTATACTACTTTTATTTACTTATATCAAGCAGGGCGCTAACCTTGCAAGGATCAAAAGAGAGTTTGATGAAAGAGATGCGTATTTCGCAGAGTGCGCAGAGAGAGGCGAAGAAGACATAACAGCGCCGCTACTTAGACCCGGTTGGGAAAACAGGTTTAGTAAGGCTTATGAATCGGATATCTCGGATGTTCCTTTTGACCCCGAGAATCCTAATGATCCTGTGCGCTGGATCAATAAAGCCTATGAGGACTATTACGAGATCGATACAATAGACGGCGTACCAAGAGAAGGCTGGGATAAATATTGACAGATAACAACGAAAAGCTTGTGAGCATCATAATCCCTGTTTATCAGGCAAAAGACACACTGCGTGAGTGTGTCTTATCTTGTTTGGATCAAAAGGATATAGGTGACGGCGAGTTTGAAGTTATTTTGATAGATGACGGTTCTACGGACGGAAGCGATAAAGTTTGCGATGAACTTGCAAGCGAATATGAGGGCAAGGTTTTTACTTATCATATAAAAAACGGCGGTGTCTCCAATGCAAGAAACCTCGGTATAGAGAAAGCATCGGGAAGATATATCGCATTTGTCGATGCGGATGACAAGGTTTCCGAGAACTACCTTGAGAACATGCTGAGAGTCCTGGACGATGCCACTGTTTTGGTCGATGAGATCGGAAAAAACATTGGAACTGGAAAGCTTAGCGGTTATCAGTACCTGGAGAACTATCTCATAACAGGAAATTCCCACGTCTGGGGAAAGCTCTTTTTACGAAAGACAATCAACGATGAGAACATCAGATTTAAGGATGGTCTCACGATCGGAGAGGATCTTCTTTTTCTCATGGATATAGCCCTTTCTCAGGGAAAAGAGCATACGATAAAATGCATAGATAAAGCGGATTATATTTATACCGACAATGAAAACGGCGCGATGAAGACCGCATTTAAAGAAAGCTTTTTAGACCAGCTCACCTGTTGGAAGCTTGCGGAAGAAAGGCTCATTAGCGCAGGCAAATATGTTTCAAGATATGCTCATGTAAGCTTAGGCGTATCAATGGTGCTTACGGCGCTTCTTGTTGTCGGAAAGGTTGCGATGCTGGATGAAAAAGATCGCGACAACGACCTATCAAGACTTGCGATAGATGAATCCAAGAAACAGATACTTCACGCACTTAAGATAAGAGGCGTGTTCGCAGGGCTTTCAATGGGACACAAGCTTAAGGTGATGATCTTTAGGATCAGCCCGAACCTGTATATTAAGCTGTATGGAAATTATAAGCGCGGCTAAAGTGCGTACGAACCGGGCACAGACAATATTTTAGATAAAGGGTATGGACGGAATATGGATATAAACGTAAACAGACCTATAGTTTTATACATGCATGCGGGAAGCGGAAACCACGGCTGCGAAGCGATCGCAAACACGACGGTTAAGATGATCGCGAAAAAGAGAAGGCAGGAAGGCGTTTCAACTAAGCTCCCTGTTTTTATCGTGACCAATTCCGCAGAGGAAGACAGAAAGTATTCCCTTGGAAAGCTTGAGAAAAAGGGACTTTGCACGATCGTTGAAGAAAATCACATCGACAGACACTTTTTTGACCATCTCATATACTATATTTACAGAAAGCTTTCGGGCGATGAGGAGTCTTTTTTAAGATACAGGTTTAAAGATGCAGGTATCGCATTTAACGAGGCTTTGGAGAGATGTGAAGGGGAATGGGACAATACTCACAGACCGCTTGCAATCTCCATCGGCGGCGACAATTACTGTTATCCCGAGATGCTTTCTGATCTTATCCTTGCTCACAACGTCTTCATTGACAGGGGCTTTAAGACGGTCCTTTGGGGCTGCTCTATAGAGCCGGATTCGCTTGAGGATAAGAACCTTTTGGATGACATGAAGGCATTTGATCTGATATACGCAAGAGAATCGATCACATACAACGCACTTAAGGATGCGGGAATCGAGGAAGAGATCTTATTCCTTGAAGAAGATCCGGCCTTTAAGCTTGATACCAAGGAGCCCAAGGAAAAAGAGGGCTTTGTACCCGGAAAGACCATCGGCATTAACTTAAGTCCAATGGTGCAGGATAGGGAGAGTACGCCCGGTATCACAATGAAGAATTACACGAATTTCATTGACCATGTGCTTAAAGAGACAGACCTTAACATTGCGCTTATTCCGCATGTTGTATGGCCTACAAACGACGACAGGAAGCCGCTTTCGGAGCTCTTTTCCCTGTATAAGGATACGGGTAGAGTTGTGATGATCGACGATTGTTCCGCTGAGGAGCTTAAGGGCTACATTTCAAAGTGCTGCTTCTTTATAGGGGCGAGAACGCACAGCACGATCGCGGCGTACAGCAGCAAGGTTCCGACGCTTGTAATCGGCTATTCCGTTAAGAGCAGGGGCATTGCGACAGATCTTTTCGGCACGTACGAGAACTACGTTCTTCCTGTGCAGGAGCTGAAAGAGGAAGATTCGCTTATTAAGGCTTATGAATTTTTGAAAGAGAGATTGGCATGATAATCATTCAGATTGCGGGCGGTCTGGGCAACCAGATGCAGCAGTATTCTTTATACAGAAAGCTTGTTGAGATGGGCAAGGAGGTTAAGCTTGACCTGTCTTGGTTCGCCGAGGACATTCAGAAGAACATGCTTGCAAAAAGAGAATTCGAGCTCTCTTTATTTGAAGGCCTCCCGTATGAGATCTGCACGGATGAAGAGAGGGAGCGCTTTTTAAAGCAAGGTCTTTTGTCCAAGGTTATAGGAAAGATATTTAAGAAGCTAGGAATTTGGGAATCAAGTAATCCCAAGGTTTTCGAAGAGAGTAAGATGTACCATGATGAGATCTTTGATCTCGACGATAAGTACATCACGGGCTACTTCGCTTGCCAGAAGTATTACGGCGATATTATGCCGGGACTTAGGAAATTATTTGTTTTTCCTAAGAGTGAGAATGCTGAGCTTGAGAAGAAAAACAGCGAGCTTGCGAAAAAGATGGATAACGAAAACAGCGTGAGCGTCCATATAAGGCGCGGCGATTATCTCGATCCGTCCAACTTTGCGATACTTGGAAACATCGCGACGGACGAGTATTATAAAGGCGCGATGGAATATTTTGAAAAAAAATATCCGGATGTTCATTTCTATATTTTTACCAGCGATCATGAGTATGCGCGCGAGAATTACGGCGACGAGAGTAAGTACACGATCGTTGATTGGAACACCGGAAAAGACAGTATGTATGACCTCATGCTGATGAGTCACTGCAAGGGCAATATCTGTGCAAATTCAACCTTCAGCTTCTGGGGCGCAAGGCTAGGCGACAGGCCGGATCATGAAGTAATCCGCACTTTTAAGATGAGAAACAATCAGCCGGTTACTCCCGAGATCATGCATGATTACTGGAAAGACTGGATACTAATGGACAACAAAGGAAACATAGTTTAATGGGAAGAGTTCAGGCAGCTAAGAAAAACATAATGTTCGGTACGGCGGGAAAGATCGCGACTTTGATCTTGCCCTTTATTCTGCGAACTCTTTTTATAGTTGATATGGACAAATATCTCGGTATTAACAACTTATACACCGAGATTCTTTCGTTCCTTAATATGGCGGAATTAGGAATCGGAACGGCAATTAATTTCAGCCTCTACGGACCGGTTGCAAGGGGCGAAAAAGAGAAGATAAAGTCCTATATACAGCTGTATAAGAAGGCGTATTACTATATTGCGCTGGTAGTGACGGTTGTGGGACTTGCCCTTGTTCCTTTTCTTGATAAGATAGTTAATCTTCCGGATAATATGTATATCCCGCATAGGGATATCATTCTCTTTTATCTGATATTTCTTTTTAATACGGTGAGTTCGTATTTTGTGGCGTACAAATACAGCCTTGCCAATGCAGAGCAAAAGAGCTACATCCAGGAGAATGCATACAACGGAACCAAGATAATATCTGTAATATTTCAGATCATCGTAGTGGTGCTCACAAAGAGTTTCTACATGTTCCTTATTACGGATGCGATAATTCAGCTCATTCAGAAGGTTATTATCTCAAGATATCTGGATAACAAGTATCCTCTTTTAAAAGAAAAAAATGTAGAGCGGCTCAGCAAGGACGAGGAAGATACCATATGGACCAAGACCAAAGCGCTTGTCCTTCATAGGGTCGGGGATGTCTTCAGACTTCAGACGGATGCCCTCATCATTTCCAAGATAATCGGAACGGACAATGTCGGATATGTAGGTCAGTACACTATGGTCGTCGGGTCTGTATCGGGTGTTGTGGATACGCTGTTTAATTCGATCACTACAAGCTTTGGAAATCTCATCGCAACAGAAAGCAAGGATAAGCAGTACAGCATGTTCAAGATATACAGGTTTGTTGCTTCTTGGATCTATGGTTTTGCAGGAGTAGGCTTCATGCTGTTGCTTTCACCGCTTATTGAAATATGGACCAAGGGCGCCAAGGGCGCTAAATGGGATACTGCATGGCTCCTTACGCCGATCGCAGTTTTTCTGTATATAACTGATTTTTATTTTAAGGGCGAGAGAAAGGTTCTTGTGAACTTCAAGACGGCTGCGGGCGTGTTTGAGCAGGATAAGTACCTTGCGCTTATTCAGGGTATTGTCAATCTCATCCTGTCGATCTGGCTTGCGATCGCATGGCGTGATATCTCGAGTATCTCAGGTATAGCCGGTGTATATGTCGGAACCGTTGTGTCGGGACTTATCGCCAATATAACCAAGCCCATCATTATTTACAAGGCATGCTTTGATAAAAGCGCGTGGAGCTATTTTGTTGACTCTTTCAAATACTTGGGATCTTTGATAGCTGTTATGGCGGCATGTTATGCTATTAAGAGACGCGTTATGCCGACGACCAACATTGTAGGATTTGTCGTGATGGTTGTGATCATCACGATTATATTTAACGGAGTATATCTGCTTCTGTACGGAAGGACAGAGGAGTTTAAGTATCTCGTTGGTAAGATCAAGAACAGAAAGGCGTAAGTTTGACTGAGGAGGCGTGTGAAATGGATAATTCTACATATTTCGAAGTCGTAAAAGTGACTGTGAATCAGCTTGAAAATATCATGAACGTGAGCCTTTCAGACAGGGCAAAAGACACGGTGAAAAAGGCGCTCGGAAGAAGCGTGCGCACAAAAGATCCGTTGTTTTGGCCTGCAGGAATGCTGATGCTGGGACTCGTTAGCGCACTTGAGTATCTTGATGCGATGAGCGATGATGAAGCGCGCGGATTGCGTAAGCGAATCGAATCCGTTATCGGCAAACATCTTGATATGTGGCTTTCAAGATACGGCGGCAAGATTGATTATATCGACGACGCGCTTTCAGGCTTTTGTTTTATCAAGATGTATGAGAGAACGCGAAATACCAAGTATAAAGACGCCGCTGACAGACTCGCGGAGTTTATAATTGGCTATCCCAAGGATGCTGCGGGTTCTGTTATCTACAATGCATCTCGCGGAAACAAAAATATCTTCGCCGACGGAGTCGGACAAGTAGCTATGTTTGCGGCGGAATATATTAAGGTATTTGGAACCGGTGAGGATTCGAGCGAGGGCGTAGAGAGCAGGCACAAGACCGGACAGAAAAAGCTTGCCGAAGGCATGAGTTCTGTCAGGGACAAGCTTTTAAAGAATTATTATGATTTCGGAAGAGATTCTAAGAGCGGACTTATCTATCACGCGTATGAATTACAGGAAAATGTGAGATACGTGATCGATGGTGTAAATAATGAAGAGCAGCGAAGACATACCGAGCTCTATGCAGAGAAGAAAGGTCTCATGTGCTGGGGCAGAGCCTTCGGATGGCTCATCATGGGAGCCGCAGGCGCTGCAGCGGGGGGAAGCGGTGCAACCGGACTTGGCTCAGATGACGGCAGAGGAGCAATCGGCGCGGGCGATTGGTTCAAGGAGCTTGCCTTGGCGGCAGTTGATTATCAGCGTGAAGACGGCGGATGGAGCTGGCAGCTTCAGGCCGTTGACGGACACATCGACATGTCTGCTACAGGAATGATCGCATATGCGCTTTCTGTGGGATTAAAGAGTGATATCTTTTCCGCAGAAGAGCAGACTAAGATAAAAGAAGCAGTGCAGAAGGCAGCCGAATGTATGGCACATCACATCGACGGAGGTGCAGTTCTCGACGCGCTCAGCTCATGCGATGACTTCGGCGTTCACTACCAGACTTACGGCAATTATCCCTGGGGACAGGGGGCGGTTCTCGCCGCAATGTCTTTTGCCAAGGCGAACTGAATACGACGCGGTTCTCGCCACAATTTCATTGGACATAAAAATACTGCCCGGATAATTTTGATATGTACCCAGAATCCTGGACACATATTTATGAACTAGGCTGAACACATGGATGCTATCCTGTATTGTACAGGTGGCATCCATTTTGTTTTTGCCTGAATTCTTTTG
>JAEEGK010006580.1_pt1 | contig 27942 bp, 15 predicted proteins | sample 8958771 | NCBI WGS metagenome assembly JAEEGK01 (sample SAMN16246547, study PRJNA631951) | gut metagenome | biome: gut microbiome; feature: rumen; material: SC-attached | host: Bos | place: Iran: Karaj | collected 2018-10 | reverse complement strand
TCCTACTATAAATTAATATAACTAAATTTTATTAATATTAATAAAAAGTTAAAATTTAAATCAAATATTAAATTATTAAATCTCTATTAATGGAATACATATTAAATTTAAATAAAAAAATATATTAGGTACATTATAAATTATATTAAAATATAAAATTATTTTTTAATATATTATAAGCAACAAATATAATTCATAATGGTATATCTTTTTTTTCTATACATTTCCGTTCCTCTTCCATCCTCATTTAAAAATAATTCTTTTTGATTTTTTTTGAAATATTTTCATTTAATTTATTAATAAACGTCAAAATTTCAACAAAAAATTTTTTAAACAAAAAAACATTATTTTCTTCATTTTTATTCAATTTAATATCAAAATTATCTTCTAATAAATTAACAATAAGTTTCGATAAATAAGGACTATAAATAATTTTATTAAAAAGAAAAAAATCAGTTTGGGCATCTATATTATTTCCATTATATTCATCATAAAAACACGATTTCATCTCCAAAAATTGCTCAAATATTTTTTGATTTTTTTGATATATAATCAATTTTATCCAAATCTTTCGAGATTTTAATTATATCTATTTATATTATTAAATCTATCCAAGACAAACAAATATTTTGTTGCTGGATAATTTCTTGAATTTCTTCAAAAAAATTAAAATTTAAATTTGTATTAGGATTTCCATAAGAATTTATTAAATTTTGACACAATGTGATAATTTAAAATTTTTTTGTGTATTTATTTTATTAATAATATTAAATATTTTTGGTAATGTTTCTATAATATATTTATTAAAAATAGTATATTCATATTCTTTTTCGTTAGAGAATAATTTACCTGAAATCATTTGAGTTAATAATTTTGATATTATATCTAAATTATCCTTTGATATTTTTGATAAAACACCTTTTGTTATAATTCCATTAAAATATGGATTTGATATAAGAGGTATAATCATATTTCCTATTAAAAAATGAGATAAAAATATTAATGTATTATATTCTGAATTTTCTAATTTTTCTTTTGAATATTTTTCATTAATTAAAATATATAAAATACTATTTATTGATTTTATTATATACGGAAGTGATATTGTATTTTCTTCTAAAGTATTTATTATATTATCAATACATTTAATAATCATATTATAATTTAATTTAATTTTTTCATTTAAATATTCAATTTTATTTCCATATTTTTTTAAATTTAAAATTTTTGTATTATTAGAAAATATTTCTTCATTGGCTTTATTTATATCATTTATATTATTAAAAATAAAAGTTCTCATTGCTAAAGTAACATTATCATTTCATTTTTTTGTTCAATTCTGAAAATTTTTCTTGTAAAAATACTAAAGTTATATTGTTCTCTTTAAAAAAGGGATTTATTTCTATATTATTTATATCTGATTCTTTTTGGAAATCAGAATCTTCATCGGAATTATCTAAGACATCTTCAATATTTCTTTTTTGATTATTCTCTAATAAGCTTGAATAAGTAAATGTCTTAATAACATCATTTGGTTCTAAATTATTTTCTTTAGCTAAAGATAATGATTTATTTCTATTATCATTATTAAATTTTATATTTATAGAACTTGTTCTCCTTTTATTAATATTATTAAATCTTTTAAGTATTTTTGTATCTATAGAAAGTGATTCATTATATTCTTCAAATTGTATAATATATTTAAATAATATAGTATAAGTAAAACTCCTTACATCAGGTTTTCTAGTTAAGTATTTAAATATATAATGAATTAATCATAATTTTGAATAAATAAAATTTTCTCCTTTTTCTTCCTCAATATTTATATCCTCATTTAATATATATTTTTCTATTATTAAATATATTATCATTATTAATTCTTCTTCATTAAAAGAACTATCTATTGTATTATTAAAAAAAAAATTTACTAAAAAATCAGCAAATTGATCAAAGGAATTCTTTGGGCAATTTGATATAAGATTTAATAAAATATCATTATTATTTCTTATAAGGAAAATAATTTTATGAATAATTTCGTAATTTTTTTTACCAAATTTATCTTCATTATTTTGTACAAGGACATAATTATAATATTTTTCTGGATTATTTGATCTACAATAATCATAGATAGCTTTCATCCCTATTTGATTATTATAATATTCTTTGCAATTTTTTTCTATTCTTTCTAGCATTATTATCTTATTTTTTTCGAATCTTTCTTTTATTAAAATTATTTCCTTAAGTAATATTTGCATTATACGAATTTTTTCATATGTTGGTAATTTTTCAATGTATTCTGTTGGTTTTGATAAATAATTATTTTTAGATTCGGATTTTATTTTATCATTTGGATAATTATTTGAAGAATTTTTATCGAATATATGTAAAATATTTAGAAAATTGTTACTTTATTTAATATTTTTTTCATACATTTTATTTTTTCTATAATCAAATAAAATTTTAATCAAATATTAAATTAACTAATTATCAATGTATATAAATATTTATTTTATAAATTAATATATTATTAAATTAATTGGATTTTATTTATGTATTTTTGGTAATTTTATTTTTAAATAATCAAATAGTATTATAATAATTTATATTTTTTATTATTTTTGATAAATCTTAAATAAATCCTCCTCACTTTTTTATAAAATTTAAGTTGTTATATAATATCATGTTGAATAAAATAAAATTGAGTTGTCATTATTCATAGATAAAATATATTATATACAAAATAAAGGCTTCATTATTTAATATTTATAATTATTTATTATCGAAACTATATAATAATGATTGATGATAAATTAAATATAAATTCAAAAATAGTTATAAAACTCCGTTGAATTAAAATATTTTTTAAATAATAATAAAAATAATACAACATATTACAAAATATTAATATATATAATAATTATATTTCATACTATATTTATATCTAAAAAAATTCAGTAATATTTTTCATTTTAATTTTATACAAAAAAACATTATATAATAAAATATTTATAATATTTATTTATATCAATCAATTGTTCCACAACACCCATAAATTTTTCTTTACCCGACAATTCTTTATTTTTATTAATTTTTCCTTCTCTTTCTTCCAAAATTTTTTTCATTTTTAATTTATACACCGGATTATTAAAAGGCTGAGATAAATATTCCTGTAAAAAATATTTAAGCTCTATACTTATTTCTTTATCTTTAAAAAAAATATTTTCATGATTTTCTTATAAAAATTTAAACATATCTTCTTTATTATTTGCGGCAGTTAAATATATCGGAGTACGACCTTTAAAATCTTTTTGATTATGATGCATACCAAATGATAATAAAATTTGCATCATTTTAATATCATTAAATTTCGCAGCCCAATGATATGCTGTTTGACCAAAATAATCTATGGCAAATAATAATTTATTATTATATTTTAATATATTTTTAACATATTCATATTTATTAAATTTTACTGCACGAAGAAATTCTTGACTTCCTGGAATTGAATATGGTTTTGATTGAAATGGATTATTATCTATTAATTCACAAATAGTTATACTATTACTTTCTAAATATTCTTTAATATGTTTATATATAGTATATCTTGTTTGTTTTCCATAAAAAAATTTTTTTATTTTTGGATTCATATTTTTTGTTTCTTTTTTTATATTAGTATTTATTTTCGGAAAATTTATTTTATTTATTTTTTTGATTGATCTTCCGTTTTAAAATCATTTTTTATTTTTTCAAATTTAGGTTTTGTTTCTTTTAATATATCATCTATACTTTTATAACTTAATAAAATTGTACGAGTAAAATGATGTCTTTTTTCCGGTCTTTGTTTATTTCGTTTATTTTTATTTTTATTTAAATATATAGTTTTTAAGAATTTTATTTCCTTAAGACATTCTTCTTGATTTATTAATTTATCTTTATTTTTATCTACAGCTTTTATACATATATCATAAAATATTGATTTATTTCTTGGTTTAAATGCATCAAAATTTTTCATTGAATTACTAAGTGATGTTTTGCATAAAATTTTCATTTTATTTTTATTTATTTATAAACTTTTTTGTAAAAGTGAAAATATTTTTGTTATTAAATTATATATGAATAAAATTAAGTTTTTTAATTTAACTCAAATTTTTTTTTTTGTAAAAAATAAATTCAAAAAATTTAAATTAATTAACGATGGAAAATTTAAATTTGGAAGAAAAGATTGATAATATATTAAAAAAATTGAATTCTTTATTAGAAAATTTATCATCGAATTTATCCAAAGAAAAAACTGAAAATGCTTTAAATGATGGTTATAATTATATAGTTTTTCTTATTTATTTTATTAATATATGAAAAATATTGATTATATTTTTCTAAGTTTAAAATTGATAAATATGATGAAAATTTTAAAGTATTTTGAAAATAAAGTATAATTATTATATTAAAGAAATAGAAAATATAATAGATATAATGGAAAAAACAAAAAAAGAAGAATATAATAAAACTTATTTATTTATGATAAAAGGTGATTTAATCAAAAAGAAAGAAAAATTTGAAAATATTAAAAAAAATATATAATAAGGTTATTTTATTTAGAGATAAAATAAAAAATAATAATTTAATTAAAATATTTAAAATAACTGAAAATAATTTAAAGAAATTAAAAATGTCTTCTTTACCTTCAAATATTCCAACTAATAATTCAAATCATGATGAACTTCGTCTAATGTTCGAATACGAATTACATAGAAAAATATCAATTCGTGCAAAAACATCAACAGCCGAGCAAATGTTATTAGTAAATGCTTTTAGATTTAATGATATTAAAAACACAGGATTTGTAAATAAAACTGATTGGATAAAAGTTTTTGGTAAAATTGGTTTAAGTGGCTTTGATGAAAATAAATTAAATATTTTATTTGATATTTATGATTCTACTCAAAGTGGCTTAATTGATTATAAAAATTTTACTCAATATTTGTATAATTTAAATCAATTAATTCCTGTTTCTAAAGAAGCTGCTAATCATATTAATAATATTAATAATAATAATGTTAATAATAATGTTTATATTAATCCTAAAGAAGCCATTGCTGAAAAAGCTATTCAAGATTCTAAAATTAATATTAATTTAAATAATAATAATAATGTTATTAATCAAAATAATAATAATTTGAGATTTCCGGCTAAAAATCAAAGAAATTCGAGTAGTATTTCTTTTATTTTTGGAGGAGATGAAAATGAAAAAAAAAATAATAATACTATTAATAATAATACTATTAATAATAATAATAATACTATTAATAATAATATTAATAATAATAATATTAATAATAATAATATTAATCAACCTGTTGTTAATAATAATAATAACAAATTAAATAATAATATTCAACTTGAAAGAACAAATTCATTGAATTTTACATTTAATAACAATAATAATAATAATCAAAATCAAATTAATAATAATATAATTAATAATGAAAATATCAATAATAACATTAATAATAATATTAATAATAATATGAATAACAATATGAATAATAATATGAATAATAATATGAATAATAATATGAATAATAATATGAATAATTTTAATAGCTCACTTCAAACTCCAAATTCAATAAGAAAATATTTTCAAACTCTTCTTTCAGAATTTCGTTCAAAAATTAACACAAATTATGGTTTAACTTATTACAACCTCGTAAATAAACTAAAATCAAACGAAGATCCTTTAAAAAAATCAATTTCTTTCTCTTCATTTTTAAAATCTCTTTTAGATTCAAACATTCAAATTCCAGAATTAACAATTCAACATTTTTATTCATCAATTGATTTAACAGAAAGTAATAATGTGAATGTAGAAGAAATTTTGCGTTTAATTCGAGGAGAATTGAATGAAAAAAGAAAATTAATTATAGTTGAAATTTTTGCTGGAATTGATTACGAAAAAAAAGGTTTTACTGAAATTAATAATATTAAAAATATTTTTAATAGCAAAGGTCATCCTTTATGTGTAATTGGAGTAAAAAATGAAAATGACGTTTATGATCAATTTAATTTCATGCTTGATTCTTATTTAAATTTTAAAGATGTTAATGGAAGATTCATTGATTTTGAACAGTTTATTGAGTTTTATGAAGGAATTAGTGCGAGTTATTTTAATGATGAAGAATTTAAAAATTACATGAATGGCGTTTGGAGCAATGTAAAAAATTTGAATAATAATAATAATAATTTGAATAATAATAATTTGAATAATAATAATAATTTGAATAATAATAATAATGAAAATAATGTTTTTCCTTTTCAAAATAATAATAATGAAAATTCAAGACCACATAAAAAATATTATAATAAAAGTAATATTAATATTTTTTCAGATGAATACAATAAAAAAAATGTTAATCATTTAGGAAAAAGAGTTTCAAATAGACAACAATCTTCTCAAATAAAAGATCTTTTACAATTTGAAAATAATCTTAATTTAAATGATGAAAATTTATTTAGTAGAAGAAGACCACTTTCAAATAAAATAACTAATATTAACATTAATAATAATAATAATCAAAATAATTATAATGAAAATAATAATAATGAAAATCAAAATAATTTCGCTAATTCATTTGCTTTAAGAGGAAAAAAGAGTAATAAACCAACTTATAATCCTATTACTCAAGAATATTTTATTCCTGATAATTTAAATAATAATAATAACAATAATACTAATAATAATAATAATAATAATATTAATAATAATAATAATAATGTTAATGACATTAATATTGAATCGATCAATAATAATATTAATAATCTTATGAAAAATAATGATTTTAATATTAATTACAAAATAAATCATGAACTAAATAATAAAAATATCAATGAAAATTCAAACAACAATTTCAAATCAATTCCAAATAATAATAATAATCAAAATAATAATAATCCAAATAATAATAATAACAACAACAACATTAATATTAATAATGAAAAATTCGTTCCTTCTCCTCAATTTATCGAAATAAATAATAATAATAATAATAATAACGAATTTAAAGATTTAAACAGCGACATTAATCCAATAATTGTTTCAAATTCAAACATCAACGAAATTCCCAAAATTTCAGTTCCAGATTTTGGAAATATTTCAAACAGCATAAATTCAATAGAACAAATATTAAAAAATCTCAGAAATATTTTAATAACTCGCGGAACAAAAAGCATTTTCACTCTTCAAAAAATGTTTAATTTATATGACAAAAACAACAAAGGTTTAATAGATTTCATTAATTTCGAAAAAATTTGTCAAACATTGAAATTAAACATTTCAAACGACGAAATTACAAATATTTTCAAAACATTTTCAATAGATTACAACAATCGAATGAACTACGATAATTTCATTTACACTCTTCGAGGTCAACTTTCGCCAACGAGATTAGAATTAATTCGTGCAGCTTTTAATAAATTGCCTGTTAATAATTTCAATAGCATTAGAATTGAAGATTTAAAAAACAGTTTCAAAGCAGAAAATCATCCTGATGTTATTAATGGAAATCAAATAAAAGAAGTTGTTTTTAATGAATTTATTGAAGAATTGGAAATTTTTAGAGAATATGAAGAAAAAATACAAAAAAAACCTTTGATGTTTTTTCAATTTCAAGATTTTGTTAATTTTTATACACAAATTAGTATGGGAATTACTGATGATAATTATTTTGAAAAATTGATAAATTCTGTTTGGAATGTTAATAATAATATTGTTAATAATAATAATAATCCATATTCAAATTATAATAATTATTATAGTAATAATAAAAATGTCAATCAAAGATTAAGAACTGGAAGTCAAATTGTAAGTTCTTTTAATAGATTATTTTAATTATTATAAATTATTAATTTTAATAAAAAAATATTTTTATAATTTTAATTTATTTTTTAAATATTTTATAATTAAAATATCCTTTTTTTTATTATAAAACTCAATTTTATATAAATAATAATTTAAGTTTAAAAAAAAATAATTAAATGGAAAATTTAAAATCTGAAACTGAAAGAAAAGAAATTCAAAAAAACGATGAAAAAAATGAGTTTGTTAATTACATTACGCCTCAAACAATAATTGATGATTCTTTAATGAGTCAATTTTATAAAATAAAAGTGAAATTATTGAATTTTAAAAATGTAAAAAAAAGTAAATTTTTTACAGAAAACGAAAAAAAAAATTCAACATTAAACACAAAAATTGACTTAATTGAATACAACATAACAAACATTAATGATTCATTATCGAATTTAAAACAATTTGGATTTGGAATTTATGTTTTTTTTTATTATTTACGTTCATTATTATTTTCATTTGTTTTTTTAATGATTTTAAGTTTGTTTTATATAAGAGAAATTAAAAATTTAAATTTATTATTTTTAGATGATTTTGATGATTCTTCAAATGAAGAAAATGAAGAATACACAATTTTAATTTACATTTCAAGTTCGCCAAAAATTGGCTTAAAAATAGCAGGATTTTTTATATTTATTTTTATTATAATTTATGTTGTTAATATTGGTTTTATTTCTTATTTAATTTATAGTTATAAAAAATATAAAAAATACAATAAAAAAAAAGAAAAATTCACTTTAATTTTGTGCGGAAAAGATTTGAATTTTAAATATTTAAATGATGAGTTTACTTTAAATGAAGATGATAATAATTTTATTGTTGATAAAATTAATAATATTATTAATGAAAATAATAATGAAAATAAAAAAACTGTTGAAATTGATGAAATTATGTATACATATAAAATAAGTGATTATGTGAATTTAATTGAAGAATTTGAAGAAAAAAAAGAAGAAAAATTCAAATCGCAATTAAGAATTAAAAAAAAAAAATGTTCTTTATGCTATTGTGATTTTTCTTATATTATTTGTTGTTGTAATAAAAAAAAATTATTAGAAACTGATAAAAAAATCGGTTCAGAATTATTAGAAATTCGAAATAAATTCAACATAAAAAACAAAAAAAAAGATTCAAATGAAATTTTAACAATCATCAACGAAAATAAAGAAAATGAAACTGAAAATAATAATTTAAACACAAATTCAAAAGAAAAAGAAAATTTATTAAATTCTTGTTATTTTTTATCATTTAAAACAAAAGAAGATTATGATTACGTTTATAACAAATTTCCTCACAATTATTTTCAAAAAAAAAAAGAATCTAAATCAATTTTTACAAAAAAAGCACCAAAACCAGAAGAAATAATTTGGGAAAATTTAGAAAACGATTTAGAAGAAAATTATTTCAACATAAAAAAAATAATATTAATTTTATTTATTTTTATTCTATTTTCATTTATAATTCAATTCGTTCAAGAAATAATTTCAAATGTAATCGACGATAAATTATCAAATTTAAACTACATTTTATACAAAATTTTATCAATTTCAATCGACATTATTTTCTCATTTCTAATTTCATTACTAAACGATTATTTTTGCGATTACACTCAAGATTCAATACAAAATTTATCTAATTTCTGGAGCACAACCGATGTTAAAATTTATTCAATAGTTTTTGGAATAATTTTCAAATTCATAAACGAAGGTTTGTTTCCATTCATAACATTTTTAATAGTAAGTAAAATCAATGGCGAAAGAGATTACAATGATTTTATAGGAAAATTGTTTACTATTTTAGAAATGGAAGGTTTTGGCTATCCTTTAATTGATTGGTTTTATAGTTTGTATATTACAAAAGGAAGAGAAAAATATAATATAACTCAAGATTTAATAAAAGATAAACAAATTCAAAACTCAATTTCACATTTTTTTCAAGATGATTATAGCAATCTCAGTTCATTTAAAAGTCTTTATGAAAGTAGTAAAAATTTGAATGAAAATAGTAAAAAATTGAATGAAAATAATAAAAGTTTGAATGAAAATAAAAGTTTGAATGAAAATAAAAAAAATTCAGATGAAAATAAAGAAAAATCTATTACGAATATTATTGATTTCGAAGAAATTTATGAACATTCAGAATTTGATTTAGTTAATAATTATAGTTACATAATTTCTACTTATTATATAACAATGTTTTATTTTAGTTTGTATCCAATCGGAATTTTTTTGAGTTTCATTAATTTATTATTTAATTACGTTAATGAAAAAAGTTTTTTAATTAACAATTACAAACGAAATACTTTTATTTCTCCAAAAATTGGATTTTTTTTTGTAAATTGGTTTAATTTTGGTTATTTTTTTTTTATTTTAGGTTATTTAATTATTTTTTATGAAACCGTTGATGAGCATATTTTTTTAATAATTTTTTGTTGTATTTTTTCTTTAATTCCGAATTTTTATTTAGGAAATCCTTCTTCAAATTGCTATGAAAAATGTTGTTGTTGGCTGAAAATTTTTTATGATTGCAAAAAAAAAATTGAAGAATGTTTGTTAGAAATTAAAAAAAACATTGGACAAAATTTGAATGTTTATAATTACGAAAATGATTATGATTTATCAAAAGATGAAAATAAAAAAAATTATGAAGATATTTATTATAATGTCGATGTTAGTAATAATTATAAATTATTTAATCCTGTTTATCAAAAAGATGAAATTATAAAGATTTTTAATATGTTTTTTGAGTGTAATTTTATTACAAAAGAAGAATTTGATTTATTTATAGAAAAATTAAATAATTTCAATGGATTAGATTTTTATTATTTTAGAAATAAAATTTCAATTCCGAAAATTATTACTTTCGTTATTAAACAAATTGGCGATAAAAAAAACGATAATTTCAAGAACGAATTTGAAAAAATAGACGAAAAAGACAAAATTAATTTTTATTTCGACGATTTCGAAAAAAACAGTTTTTTACAAGAAAGTGATTATAAAAACGAAAATGAAGAAAATAACATAAATTCATTACGAATTCAAGTAAATAAAAAAAACACTAACAACAACAACGAAAATAATAATAATAATAATAATAATGACATTTACATTCAATACGAATCAAAAACATATTTTTATTATTTTTTATTAGAATTAGGATTTTTAGATTATTTATCATATCAAAACAAACTTCGATCAAAATCATTCGAAATTGAATCAGACATTGATTTTCACTCAAATTCCCTCAAAAATTTATCATTACAAGACATAATAAGCACATCAGCTTCAAATATTTATACGATTTTCCAAAAAGAAAATTTAACTTATTTAGTTTATGTTTATGATTCATACAAAATTGGTTTTTTCGATTTAGAACATGAAAAATTTTTCAAAGAAAAATCTTTCTATTCAGAAGGAGAAAAAATCATTTGCATTGACACATATTCAACAGAAAAAAAAGAAGAAGAAAATATTAATAAAACAATTTATGAAGGAAATGACATTAATAATAATAAACAAAAAAAACACACAAGAAATTATTTTTTAGCAAAAATCGTAGAAACAAAAGAAAATATTTTACTTAAAGTTTACAACATAAATTCAAAAACATTAATAAAACAAATAAAATTAAAAGATAATTTAAATTATTATAAAAAAATTTTTTCTTTAAGTTGCATTAATCATGAATGCGAAAATAATAAAAATTCTGATAAAACAATCGAAGGAATTTACATAATAATAAGCAACATTAATGATTCGAGTTTCAAAATTTTTAATTCAATCGATTCAATTCACATCAACAACGAAGAAATTAAAATTTCACATGGAGAAAACATAATTTCATTAGAAGGAATGTTTCACACGCTTCAAAACACTTTCATTGCGGTTCGAGCGGAATCAAACATTACTCTTTATTTAAATGAATATAAAATTTATAAATTCGAATATTTTAGCCAAAATTTCTTTTTGAATTTTAAATTATGTAATTTCATTGATGAAAATAATAATAATCAAGAATTTGAATATATTTTAATTTCGAAAATTAATAAAGATTTTTCTGAATATTCTATTGATGTTTATGAAATTGGTTCAATGTTGCCGAAAAGTTTTCATATGAAAAAAATTTTGAATGGGTTTAATTTTGGGAAAATTGAAAATAAAGAAGCGAAAATTAAATATAATGAAAAAGTTAAATTAAATCCACCCGTTAAAATTAATGATTCGAGAGATAATATTATTAATAAAGGAATTAATAATATTCTGCAAGAAAAAAAAGTTTTTAGCTATTCATATCCGTTTATGTTCAATGATGAAGAAACTTTAATTTTAAATGAAACTAATGAAAATAATAATAAAAATAATGATGAAATTATTTTAATTAATGAAAATAATGAAAATAAAGAAAAAAATGAAAAAAAAAATGAAAAAAATAAAAAAAAAAATAAAAAAAATGAAAAAAATGAAAAAAATAAAGAAAATAAAGAAAAAAATGAAAATGATAAATTTTCATTTTTATGGATTAGAAAAGAAGATGAAAAAAAAGAAAAAGAATTAGTTAAAAAAATTTATTTTTCGAATTCGTTTGATAGATTTTTTTTGGGAAAAATGATTTTATGGGATAATAATTATCTTTTGTTTGCTACACCTTTTAATCAAATTGATATTATTAATTTTAAAAAAAATATTAAAATCGGGTTTATTAGAAATGTTATTAAAGAAAATAATGTTAAAAATTTTTATCAAATTTCTAATATTTCTGATAAAATTTTAAATAGATATTATGGAGAAAGTTTTGTTTATTCTTATGTAAAAAAATTATTCCCTGAAGATAAACAAAAAATTAAAAATAATAAAACTAATGAAAAAAATAAAAATTCTAATATAAAAACAAAAAAAACTGAAGAAAAAAAAGAAAATGAAATAAAAACAATAGAAGATAATAATAACATCACAAACGAAAACAACATCGAAACACTCGGAAACGAAAACAACGACAATTTACAAGAAAATACTCCCCTCGAAAAAAAACTCGACAACATAAAAATAAAATACATCCGAAAAAAAGATTTAAAAGACTTTTTAAACTACAAATTACTAAACAACGCAAACACATACAACAATTTAATCGAAAAAGAAAAACTCGAACATTTATATTTTTCAATAGAATTTCATTACATTTTACTAATAATTTCCTTTTTAATTCCATTTATAATTTCCCTAATTCAATACATAAAAATAATAAAAAACGGAAATTCATACGAAAACGAAGAAATTCCAACTGTTGTTTATGTTTATTATTTTTTTTACATAATTTTTGGAATTTGGTTTAAATTATTCGTTTACAACGTTGACGATGAATCACACACACAAAGAATTTGTACAAAAATCACAATGATTGTGTTTTTAATATTAAAAATTTACATTGATTGTGTTTTTTTTAAATCAATAGTTAAAATAAATGAATTGCATTTTCTTTTATTAGCAGCGATTTTTGTGTTTTTATTAATTCAAATAATTTCAAATTTCATAATTTACAAACTAAAAATTTATTTTCTTTTAGAATCAAATTGGATCACATACACATATTATCAAATTTCAAAACTTGTTTGTTTAGTTTATTTTACAATAATGTCGTTTATTAAAAAAAAAACACCTGATGATTATTCAGTTTTATTCTTTGATCTTTTGATTTTGATTGTTATTATGGTTTATATTTATTTAGTTTTATTATACAATGCGTTTCAATTTAATTTTCCTTACACAATAATTTATCAAATTATTTTTAATTTTTATTTTGAGTGGATTAATGTTATTTTGTATATTTTTGATGATCCGATTTTTGTTATTAAATACATTGATAAAAAATGTTGTTTTTGTGATGGTTTTTTTTATAAAATATTTTTGTATTTGATTATGTTAATTGTGCTGTTTTTTGTTTTCATTGTGTGTTTTATTTTACAAATTGTGGAATTTATTGTGAATCAATTTAATAAAAGTGATGAAAATAAAAAAAGAAAAAATTATTTTAAATGGATGAGTGAAAATTTTGATATTTGTAATAAATAAAATTTTTATTTTTAATATTAGTTTTAATATAAATTTAATATAATTTTAATATAAATAATATTAATTAATAATAAATAATAGAAATTTTAACATAATTTTAATATAAATAATATTAAATTAATAATATAAAATTTATTTTAAATATTATAAAAAATAAAATGAAAAAAATTCTTTTATTTTTAACATTAATAATAATAATAAATAGTCAAAAAAATACTTTACTTGAAGATTTATTAAAATATGATGATGATTCAGATTCATGTGATTTTGGAGAATATTACATAAACGGAACATGCACAAGATGTAAAATGGAGGATTATTGTGTAATTTGTGATTTTGATACAAACGAATGTCTTGCTTGTGCTCCGCCTTATAAATTAGATGGAAAAAAATGTAAATTATCATCAAAAACAATCACATGGATTATTTTAATGTATTTGTTAGTAATTATTATAGTTTCAGTTTTAATAATTATTCTTGTTTTACCAAAATTAAATTAAATAATAATAATTTAAATGATTTTAATTAAATATTTTTTTTTAATTTTTATTTAAAAATGTTGGAAGAAAAAGATAAAAAAAAAACATTAAGTTTAGAAGAAATTATTCAACGTGCGCAAGATTCAGAAATTAATAGAAATTTTTTAATATCAGCGAATTATTATTTTATGATTTTCACTATTCATTTTGATAAAATCGTAACATTAAAAAACATAAACGAAATCGAAACGAAATTTATTTTTAGTACGATTCTTTTACCAGAAAATAATCAAAAAGAACGAATGTTGCTTTTTTTAATTCAAAACGAGCAATTAAATATTTTTAAATTCAAACCTTTATTAGAAAAATTCGCTAAATTTCAATTAGTTTATATGAATGATTTAAATGAACTTTTAAAAATTTGTCCAAAAAATTATAAAAACATAAATTTCGAAAAAAGTTTATTTGAACATAATATTTATTCATTATCAAAAGTTTTTGAAAATATTTCATTTGATTCCGCAGAAAAATTCTTCAAAATGAAAATCGATTTGATTTTAAATTACACATTGAAAATGATCGTCGAAGGAAAAATAAAAGCATCAATCGATGAAAAAAGAAAATTTATCATTTTAGAAAAAGAAAATTCAATTAATTTAAATTTCGATAAACAAATTCAAAATTTTTGCTTAAAAACTAAAAATTTAGTTGAATTTATAAAATCTCATTAAAAAATAAATTAATTAAAATATTTATAAAAAAAATATAATTTAATTATAAATTGATAAAATATGATTTCCATTGCTTAATAAACATCCTTCAACATGATTTGCTTTATGACAACAAGGAAATTCATTAATATTAATTTTTTTTTTACAATTTTCATGTTCGCATTTATTTGTAATTTGTCTTTGAAACGTAATAAATTTTTTCGGATGATAAAATTTAACAACGCAATTCATTGAATTAAATTCTTCAACATTTTTTCCAAATTTCCCACAAATTTTACAATGAATTTTATAATCATTTTTTTCAACATATTTTTCAAATAAATAATTAAAATCTAAAATCGGAATTAAATGCGAATAATTATTTTTTATTTCATTTAATTCATTTAATTTTAAATTATAAATCAAATGATTTTTTTTAATATAATCTTCAACTAAAAAATATTCTTTGCTCGTTAATAATTCAAGTTCTTTATTATTCACATCTTCTTCAAAAATATTATTATTAACTTTAATTTTATTATCAAATTTCAACCACGATAATAACGCACTAATTTTCAATAAATAATCTTTTTCACACATGAAATTCAACAACTTCAACAAAACATCAAAATTAAAACAAAATCTTGACCATAAATTATTATTAATTAAATTCAAATCTAATTTTACTTCGCAATTATTTAAAATAATATTAAAAAAACTTTCATTTAATTCTAAAAAAATCCCCAAATTCAAAATAGATAAAAAATTATCAGGCTCATCCGCAATCATAATCAATCTTTCTTTGTCTTGAGAATAAATCCAAGTTAAAATGTCAAAAAAAAATTCACTTTGAGGAACATTAATGTACGTTTTTATTATTTTATTTTCTTCGATTATTATTTCTTCTTCTTTTTGAGATTTTATTGTTTTTTTATTAAAAAGATCATCGAAATATTTCGAATATTGAATTAATAATGAATCGTGAACCCAAAATTCTTGCGAATTGTTTATTATTAATTTCCGACTTGCGCCAATGAAATTATTCAAATCACTTATTGAAAATGATGAAATGTCCGTTTTTTCATCAAATCTTTGAGTTAAAATTTTTTTCCCTAATTCTGAAATTAAACTCATTTGCGAATCATTTTTATCAATAGTCGAAGTAGAAAAATCTTCATTTAACATTTTAATAAATTAAATTAATTATTTTCAAATTTAAAATTAAAATAATTAATAATAAATATTATTCTGAACTTTTTGTATTAAATCATACCCATTCGTTCTCCAATTATCTTCCGCATTTTTAATCAAATCTTTCATATAATTCGCAGCATCTTCTTCATTCATATTTAATTTAAACCTATCAACAAAATTTTTAATACTATTATTTCTAAAACAATCCAAACCAGAACTAAACATCAAATAAACAGGATCTAATAAATTATTCATATAATCTCTGCAAGCTAAAAACGCTCTTATAGTCAAATCAACAAACGTACTATAAGCTTCACTTTCAGTTCCTTCCATAATTTTTATCATTTCCTTCGTCAATTTAAACGCTGCCTTTTCAAATTTCATATTACCACCCGGACTAATATCGAAAATAAACCCAAAATCAATGTGAATTAAATGACCCGCATTGTCAACTAAAATGTTCCCATTGTGTCTGTCTTTTATTTGTAAAATATATGAAATAATCGCATATGCGGCCAAACTTTCAATTAAATTTTTACGCGCTAATCGAAATTCATTAGAATTTTCTTGCCCAAAACTATATTTATAATACTCATATAAATTCGTTTCATATGTTTTTCCTATTTGATCTCTACTATCTGTGTCTTTAACAACTTCGATGTAACCACCTAATTCGTTGAATCTTTGGGAAATTGTTGAAATTGTTTGGTAAGGATATGTGTATAAATTAAGGTTATTTTCATTAAAAATTTCTTGGAAAATTTGAATTACTTGTAATGCTAATGAATCTTGACGTAAATCATCTCCTACTTTAAAAATACAAGGCATTCGAATTTGTTTTGGTTTGTTTGATTTTGTGTTTGCGTTTGTGTATTTTAATTGATTTTTGTTGTTTAGTTTATTTGAAAAAATGTTTTCTTCGTCGTTTGAAATGTCGCTTAATGTGCAATTGTTTAAATTATTTAAATCATTAATAAAAATATTATTATTATTATTATTTTGATTTGATAAATTTAAAAGATTAAAACCTTGTTTTTCATCTAAAATAAAATTTTCAAATACAATTGAATTTCTAAAACTCGATTTTGAAAGTCCTTTTTTTAAATTATCATAACTTTCTTTTAATTTATTTTTTGAATACAAAGCTTTCGGCTGAAAAATCGGAATAAACAATCCATTTTTTTGTTCAGTTTCAATAAAATTCACATCATTTTTTTCTTTAGTTTCTTCTTCATTCAATTCAAAATCATTTTCATCATTATAATTATTAATAATATCATTCCCAATCACAATATTATTATTATTAATATTATTATCAAAATTAATTCCATTGCTTTTTAAATTCGAATCACTTTCTTCATTTTTTTTAATATTATTATTACTAAATTTCGTTTTATAAACACTCAAACTCGCATTTTGATTATTATTCAAAATTTCCCTTTCAAAAAACGTAGTAACACTCATATTATTAATACTAAACTCTTTATCAGGCCCAGGATATTCAACAGCTTCAAAAGAAACAATAAACGGAACTTTTTTCGCACTTTGTAACGTAACCGCACTTTTAGGTAAAATATTAGATAAATTATATTCAGGATTTGTAGGTAAATAAATATAAGGCAAAATTTTCCCTTGCAATTTTTCTAATTCTTTCCTAACAAAATCCGTTTTTTCTTCTTTTGTCATACTCAAACTCAAATGCGCATATTCACCTTCGGGATGTAAAAAACACCCAGAAACGTCGTTTATTTTAGTGAAAATGTCGTTTTCTTCAAACCAAAAAATTCGTTTTATATAATTTAAATTTTTTAATATTTTAAATCGTAAAATTTTACAAATTTCGCCTGATTTTATATTATCATTGTAACCTTTCGGAAAGAATCTTTTATTCGTTTTGGGATCCATCACTTCTTCAACATTCAATGCCCATAAAAATTGATGCGCAATCATTGTGCTTTCTTTGCATTTGTGTAAAATAAATTTTGCTACTTGATCGTTTGTGTTCGTTCGCAAACTTTGAATCAATTGCGGTAAATAAAAAATAATCGCTTTCGTTAAAGCATGTTCTAACATATGAATACAAAATTTATGAAGATAAATCATATTATTATAATTTAAACTTATGAATTTTAAAGCGTAATTTAAAGAAGGAAATTTCCAAAATAATAAACTTTTCATTATGTTTTTTTCTGATAAATCGTTGAATTTTTTTTTCAAAATGTAATCTACTAAAATATTTAATGATAAAGGTTGATTATAATAAAGTTTTTTATTTTTGTAAATTCGTTCACTTAATTTGTTTATTAATTCTGGATATTTTTTTGTTATCCAAGGAAAACGTTGAATTAAATTAATTGATAATTTATCCGATGAAATAAAAGCTGTGTTTAACATTAATTTTATTTTTTCGTCAGAAAATTCTATTTTATTTGAATTATGTGAATTTGAAGGATTGTTCCAATAAATTAAACTATTCGATTCATTTTTAATTAAATAAATTAACAATTCTTTAAAATTCGATAGAATTAATTCATCATTTGCACTTTGATTTTTTTTATCTTTTATTTTATTCACTAACGTATAAACTTGATTTAATTTGCTTTTTTTTTTGATATTTTTTTGCTGTAATTTCATCATTGATTCTTTTAATTTAGAATCAATTTTTAAATATTCAATACAATTATTCAAAGTTTGTTCAATTTCATTCAAATAAAACTTCGAATTTATTAATCTTCTTTGTTTATAAAATTGAAAATATTTCAAACCAAATAAATATAATAAAACTTTAAATTCTGAATATTCATTACTTTCAATATTAAATAAATTAATTCTTTTAGACATAATATCATACAATTCAATAGATAAATTAAATATCAAAAAATGTAAATAAATATATAAAGGATGTCTATATAAATTTTTATCTATTTTTAAATCAACGAACATTTTTATTATATTAAATATTAATTTCAATTTTTCCATGTCACATTTACAAAATTCATTCATACATTCTTTTAAAAATTTTAATAATATTATTTGACCGTTTATGTATTCTGAATAAGAAATTTCTTTACATTTTTCATTTAATTCTTCATTTATAATTTCTATGTTTTCAAACATATTTTTGTTATTTAATTTATAATTATTGTTTTTCTTTTTGGAATTTAATAAAATTTCATTTAAATTTTCATTATTTTTATTATTATTATTATTATTTGTAAAATTATAAATTTTTTTCGCTCTGTTTATTGAATCTTCTAATGTATTTTCTAAATCAAAAATTACACTTTTTGATTTAATGTCGTCTTTAGTGAAATAAAATTTAATTGATTTATTTTTTAAATTCGCTGTAATATTTCTTAAAATTATCGGAATTTTTTCTTTATTAAAATATAATATCCATTCCCAACAAAAAGTAGCAGCTTCAAAAGCATATGAATTATTTAATAAAAATGGAACATTAGTTAAAATATTAATACATTCATCAATAACAATATTTTTATTAAAAGTTGGAATAAAATCTTTTCTTTCAGTAAAAACAATAAACGCTGATAATTCAATTAAAATCGAACTTAAATTTTTAGATAATTTTAAAATATCATCATTTTCATAAAAACAAATAGAAATTCTTTGAATAATATCATTTTTTATTTTATAATAACAAATATCATCATTATTATTAAATTCTTTTCTTAAATTATTAATTTTCCCTTCAATAATTCCAATGTATTTATTTCTCAATTGCAATTTTGTACTTTTTGTATAATCACTGGGACTATAAATGTCATTAATGCTACTTAAAGTTAAATATTTATCATAGTTTTTTTTAACATGAGTTTTTAAATAATTTTGAAATTTTTCTGGGTCTAAATACGCAGTTGTTTTTAATGTAGGTGGAATTTCAATTTTTTTAATATTGTTATATAATTTTTGTAATAAATTCACACTATAATTCATACTTTCATTTTGTAAAATAGGATTTATTGTATATCGATTCATATAATTACTCATATTATAAGCGATATTATTATTGTTAATCATATGTGATCGTTGTAAACCCTTTTCGAATTTTTTATATAATCGAAAATAAACTTCTTTTAAAGTTTTTTTTTCGCTTGATAATTCTAAAGGAATATTATCATTAATTGAAATGTCTTTTATAAAATAATCGTAATGTTTTAAACTTTGACTTATTAAAATTCCTAAAATATTTACATAATATTCAAATACATCGTATTCATTTAAAATGAAAGGAAAATATTTAAAATAAGTTGATATTAATTTTATTGATTTTTGTCTAATGTCTTTATGAAAATAACATGCAAAATTAAGAAGTAATTTAAGATCGTATGAAATAATTTTTTGTTTAAAAATTGTATTATAAGATTTTTTTAAAATTTGAAAATATTTCTCAAAAAATTTATTAAACATATTTGATAAAAAATCAATATTTTTTGAATATTCAATAAAAATATTATCAATCATATAATTAATTAAATTAATAATAGAAATTTTTTCATTTTTTAAATTTTTAATTCCAACTTTATTTTCCAATTTTTCATTTAAATTCAGCCAAATTTTATCTTTATTAAAAATAACATTAGTAATGAATAATTTACTAATAAATTGATAATAAATAACTATTAAATAAATTTTAGTTTCAGTGTCTAAACTTGAATATTCACCAAAATCAGTAAATTCACTATGTAATAATTTTTTACTATCGGACGAAATATTTGATAATAATAAAGGAGAAATTTCAATTTTAATTGGATTAGTCATAAAACTATTTTTATTAAATATTAATTCAGGTAAATTATGAGCAAATAATATTAAATAAATAGCAAATTCTTCTTCATTTTTTGGTAAATTTTGTAATGTTGTTTTTGAATTTAATTCTATTTTTTGAAAAACAAATAATTTATAAATTATAAAATATGAAAAAACATTTAATAAATTTTGATATATTTTTTGATCATCTAAAATGTTTATTTGAGAACTTTTTATTGCTAATAATTTTAAAAATGAAATTATTATTAATTGAATGTTTTCATCATTATTTTTTATAAAAAAATCGTTTTCTTGTAAAAATCTAAAAAATAAAGAAGAATATTTTAAAACTAAAGAAAAATATTTATCATTATTATAATTTAAATTTTCTAAATAATCAAAAAATTTATTTAAATCGACTTTTTTTTGAATTAAATGTTCAAATAATAAATCAAGATAATTTTCATAAAATTTCGAAATTTTTTCATTTTCAACAAAAAATTTAATAGAATCTAACAAATTTTCTAAATAATTAATATTTTCTTCTAAACTAAAAAAACTAAAATATGAAAATGTCATTTCTTCTAAACTAATAATTTTTATATCAATTGGACAATTTATAATAATTTTACATATTAAATTAATATCAATCATTTTTTTTGTTTGATTTTTGAAATTTTTTAATATTTGTCTAATAAACGAAATTTCGCTTATTTCATTTTCTCTAAATTGCATTTCATATTTTAATATTTTTTCTATTGCTTCAGTGTACAAATCATTTTTAATTTGATTATTATTAGAATCTAATAATAAATTATAAAAATAATTATAATATAATAATAAATTTTCTTTTCGATTTAAAACATAAAAATTAATTTCTATAAAATCATCAATAATTAATTTAATAAATTCAATTGGAATGTCTTTTGAAAATAAAGGTTGAAATTTTTTATCAAAAAAATTTATTATTTTATTATTTTTTTCATGTCTTTTATTATATAATAAATACATAATTCTCATTGAAATTCTATACAATTTTTTTACTTTCATATTTTCATTATTTATATAAATATCAATTATACTATGACAAACTTCACATAATTTCGTAATAAAAAATTGTTCAATATTTGGCAATTTTATTAAACATTTTTCTATTATTTTAAGAACATATTTATTAATCCAATTTTTATTTGAATTTTGATTAGAAATTAATTTGTATAAAACATCTTTAAAATTTTGAGCAAAAGCTTCAAAAAATTCAAATTTCGATTCAGTAATTGCTTTTAATAAAACTTTTTTTTTATCATCTAAATTTTCATGTGGTTGAGTAAATAAATTTATTAACCATTCAACAGTTTTTTCATTTAAATTTTTACATACAATTTTTTCAAAAGTTTCTTTTTTTTCCTTTTTAATTAACTTATTATTTATAATAATAGAAACAGTTTTATAATATTGAGTTAAAAAATTTCTAATTTTATATTTAGAAATTTCATTAAAAAAACCATTTACTTCGAATGTATTAAAAGAAGAAATTTCAGCAATTTGTTTTATAAATAAAGAAGGAATATAATCTATTAAATTAGTAATATTAAATAAATGCATCATAATATTATATTTAAATTCATTCATTTGAATTTTACCTTCAGACATTATTGGATTAATTAATTTCAAACAATATTTAAAATGTTCTTTTATATGTTCATGATATTTAACAGAAGTTTTTTTTTTAAGAATTGTTAATAATTTAGATTCAAGTTGTTTAATAACTTCTTGCATCATTAAAAAATTAATTATTTAAGAAAAAAAATAAATAAATTATATTTTATTAAATATTTATTATATACAAAATACCTTTTTTTTTTAAGAAATTTTTATTATCCATTCATCATCTTTTGTTGATAGATTTTGACTAAATTCAACATTTTGTTTTTTTGTAATTGGGTCTTTATAAAAATAATCTGAACATAAAAATTTTTTTCCTCCTTCTTCATTATATAATCCTAATAATATAATATCATTATGATATATTACATTATCTTCACTTTTATTTAATTTTTTTATTTCATATACAAATTCTTTATTTCTTACAGCTAATTTAATCATGTCACCATCTAAAATATCATTATTTTTTTCTTTATCTTTTAATTCAATTTCAAATTTAAATCGTTTTTGACTACAAATTAATTTATTATCATTATCAATATTTAAATATTTTAAAGTATTTAAATTAATAATAAATACTTGATCATTATTTTTTATTTTTATTTTTTCTTTTTTGTTATTTATTAATAATAAATTTATATCATCTGTTATAAAATTTTGTTTTATTAAATATTCAATTAAATCTTCTCCCGGAAAATCTAATAAAACAAATCCTAATCTTCCTTTATATTTAAAAACTTCTTTATTAGTATAATAAGCACAATATTTAGGTGTTATTATTCCATAATCACTAACACCACTTAAATAATTAACATATATTTTTCCATCATTTATTAATGTTACAGAACGATTAAATAATCTTTTTATTTTCCTTTTTTTATCTATAATATTATCTGAAAAATTCACAACATAATCATTTTGTACTATATATAATGGAGTTAAATTTACTTTTTTATGAAATATATTTATAAAAAAAATTTTTCCTCTTAAATTTTCTATAGTTATGTTTTTTCCTTCATAATTAACTATATAATTTTTATAACTTTTTGTATATTCTTCAAATAATTCTTCCATTGTTTTTGTACAATTATAATCTTTATATTCTTTTTGAACGGCCATAAATATAATTTCAGTATTATTTTTATCTAAAAAATCAATAAAATTATCTAATATTTGATCAAAAGTTCCATATTGATACATTATTCCATGTTGTAAATATAAAATATTATCATACATTCTTAAACGTATATCAAAATATCTAATACCTGCTTCTAATTGTAAAGGAATTGTCCATGTTTGAGTTATTGCTATTACTCCTCCATATAATGAACAAGAATTATGAGTTCCAGGCAATGTTAAATCAGTTAATTTTGTTGTATTTGAAAGAGAAGACATCCAATTTGGAAATGTTTTTTTAGGTTTAGCTTCATTACAAAAATGAGATTCACAATAAGATGAGCCCATTTTAATGTGTATTTAAATATTTTATTTTATTGAAAAAAATAAATAAAGTTTTAAATTAATTATATAAAATATATTCATAATACTATAATGATTCAGGATTTTAATATTAAATATATAAAAGAATCTTATGAATCATCTGATGATTTATATAATATAATTAAAAAACGTGTAATATATTGTAAAAATTTTCAAATTTCAGAAAATAATACAGGTCCTCCTGATTTATGTTATATTGTTAGAGAAAATACAACAAAATCATTTTTAGGTTTTAGTAAAAAACATGATGGTAAATATGGTTCATATCATTATGTTTATGGATTAGATACATCTAACACAATTTGTATATATAAATATATATTATCATATATAAATACATTTAATAATCAAATTCTACAAAATAATAATACATCTAATAAAAATAAAATAGAAACTTCACAAAGTATTTTTTGTTGTTTTGATATATTTTATGAAAAAGATTTAAGAATATTAGTTAAGTTTCCAGGGGGTGTTAAAAATATATTTTATATAGATGAAAGTCAACCATATGAAGCAAATCAAGAAGATTTGAGAACTGCATTTTTAAGTTCTATGATTCGTTCATGGTGTTTTAATGATTTTTTACATCAATCAAATTGTGTTTTTTTAGAAGAAATTAATACACCTGAATTATTTGAATATTTAGTTGATTCAATAACATATATTGTAACTGAAAGAGCAGAATATAAATATCCAAATTTCGAAAAAAAATTAAATTTCGTTTTAACATATTTCGTTAAATATTTAATGTCAACAAGAAGATTTAGTTTTTTAGTAACTTATTTTTCAAAATTATCCTATAGTGATTCAGGTTTAGCAAAATTTGTATTAAAACCTTTAAAATTTTTAAAATGTTATGGAGATGCATTACAATTTATAGCAAATTTATTATTAAATACTTCTAGTCCAATGTTAATTTGTCATGAAATTGAATTATTAACTATATTAAATAAATTTGCTCCTGCTTTAGAATTAGCTAAATATGTTACTAGTATTAATCCTGAATGTGCTGATACTTGGTTAAGTTTAGCTAATTTATATTTAAATCAAAAAAAATATGAAAATTGTTTGAAAGCTTTAAATAATATTTATTATTTAAATGATATTTTAGAAAAAGATTTAAATGCAAAAAAAAATTTTAAAAATAAGAAAAAAGAAAATAAAAATAATAATAATATAAAAATTAAAGAAATTCCTTTACAAAAATTAAAATTAGAAAATGGAAATAATACTCATATTATTACTTCAAATGATATTTTATATTTTAATAAATATGAAATTGATGTTTTTTATAATTCTAATCAATTTTTTTTATGTGAAAATTCAGAAGTTTTACAAGATGTAATAAATAAAATTTTAACATCTTCATATTATAATTTTAATGATATATTAAAAAAATCTTATAAAATTATTTTAACTATTATAAAAGAAATTAATTTTGATACTTTTATTGATTTAAAAAATAAACTTTTTGTTTCTAAAAAAAAGAAAAAAGAAAATGATAATAATTATAATAACACTGAAAATAATAGTTTTTCCAATCAAAATAATACAAATAATTATGATGAAAATTATTATAATTTTAATAATAATGAAAAAATTCCTTTAAATCCTCATTTAGAAGAAATTTTTTCTAATTTAATAAATGATTTAAAAATTTTTTCAATTACTATTTCTCAAGAAGAAAATACATATAATTATTTTCAATCTATTGCAAATAAAAATGAATTAGCAATTGCAGAAATAAAATTTTGTATTTCTTTTGCAATAATGAGTGAGAGATTAAATTATTATCACACAGCATTAAAATATTATTTAAAAGCTTTAAAATATTGTTTTAGTAAATATATCTATATTAGAGTAATTAAATTGAATGTAAAATTAAAAGATTTTAAATCATCTATTGTTTATTTAGGAAAATTTTTAAATTATACAATAAATGAACAATTAATGGCTTGTAATAAAACACCTTTATGGATGGATAAAATTATACTAAAAGTTTTATTTGAATATCAAGCAAGTGAAATAATTTATTGGTTAAATGGGACTAATAAATATATTTTAGAATTCTTTAAAAAAATTATTAATAAATATAAATTTTGGGTTGAAGCAGGACATGAATTGCATTTAATTAAATAATGTAATAAAATTATAATTTTTTTATATATAATATTAATAAATTATATAATTATGTCTAACAGTGAAATTAGAACATATGAAAGAGATTTTATATCTGATAATATAAAAGATTATCCTCATTTAACTTTAGTTAATAATAAAAAGGCAACTGGATTTCCAAATGATATAAATAAAACACAATTTGATAATTTTGTTTTATTTAAAAAAGCATGTAGAGATGAAAAATTAATTCCTAATTTTAATTATTATGATGATTTTTATTTATTAAAATTTTGTAGAGCAAGAAAATTTGAATTAGAAAAAGTTTTAATAATGTTTAGAAATTTTTTAAATTGGAGAAAAAAAGAAAATATTGATAATATTGATAATATATTTGTAATGAAAGATTTATTTAAACTTAAAGAATTATATCCTCATGGTTATCATAAAGTAGATAAATTAGGAAGACCAATTTATATAGAAATATTAAGTAAAGTCAAAATTGATGAAGTATTTAAATTAATTTCAGATGAGAATTTAGTTAAATATTATGTTCAAGAATATGAAAGAGTTATGAAATTTAGATTTCCTGCTTGTAGTAAATTAAAAGGAACAAGAATAGATCAAAGTTTTACCGTTTTAGATGTTAAAGGAATTGGCTTAAGTCATGTTTTTGGAAAAACAAAAAAATTTTTACAAATTGCAACATCAATTGGACAAGATTATTACCCTGAAAATATGGGAGTAATGTTTATTATTAATTGTGGAAGTTTTTTTGGATTATTATGGAATTTAGTTAAAGGATTTCTTGACCCTAAAACAAGAGAAAAAATTAAAGTTGAAGGCTCTAAATATCAAAATAAATTACTAGAGTTTATAGATAGTGAAAATTTACCATCTTTTTTAGGTGGTAGTTGTACATGTTCACATATAGAAGGTGGATGCTTATTCAGTGATATAGGTCCTTGGAATCCTGAAGGAGGATTACCTCAACAAAAATATATTTAATTTATAATAAAAATTGGTGTTTTGTTTATTTAATATATATTATTTTATATTTTTTTTATTTAATGTTCAAAAAATATCAATTAATATTTATATTATTAATTATTGTGAAAAATATTCATTTATTTAATTATTCCATATTTTTTAATATTTTTTTGTTCTTTTAAAATATTAAATATTTAAGATTATAATTATGATTTTGTTTTAATATATAAAAACATTATATATTATAATTAAATGAAAAAAAATATTTACATATATTTTCAAAATATCTAATTTTATAAAATAAATATAAAACCTTTTTTATAAAATATATTTTGAATTATATTTTTCATATATTTTTTAATTAAAGTTTTGATTTTCTAATTTCATCTTTTTTATATAGGAATGAAAAATATCTAATAAAATTAATTCAATTTTTTTAATATCATTCATATATAATATATTAGATTTATTATAAATATTATTAATTTCATGATTTTTAATATGATTCATGATAAAATTTTTAATTTTATATTTATAATTTTTATCAATTT
>JAEEGK010006576.1_pt1 | contig 27944 bp, 26 predicted proteins | sample 8958771 | NCBI WGS metagenome assembly JAEEGK01 (sample SAMN16246547, study PRJNA631951) | gut metagenome | biome: gut microbiome; feature: rumen; material: SC-attached | host: Bos | place: Iran: Karaj | collected 2018-10 | reverse complement strand
CTTCGTTCACGGCGTTGAAGTAATGAGAACGGATGATGTGCAGATCCACGATGGCACGCAGGTTGTGCTTGCGGCTCCAGTCGAGGGCGTTGTTCAGCAGATCCCAGGCCTCAGTCAGCTTGTTGCCCTTCTCATCCCAGAACTGCACCTCGTCGATGGGGATACGCACGAAGTCGAAGCCTAACGACTCAAGACGTGCGAAGTCGTCCTCCTGGATGTGGAGGCGACGGGCCTCGCCACGCTGCTCTGACTGTGACAGCCAGTGGCTGATGTTAGTACCGCGCTTGATGCGGAAGTTATTCACTTTGCCTGCTTGGGCAAAACAGGCTGTTGAAACGAAAAGTGCCATTACGATCATGGCGAGTTTAAAAACATTCTTTCTCATAATCACTTGGTTTTAAGTTATTGATAAAGATGACTATTTCTTTTTCAGTGTCAGGATCACGATTTCGCCTGTCGCACCAAAGCGGAAGGGGATCAGACCACCCAGACCTGCTGTGACAAACAGCTTCTGGTTGCCTTCCTCGTACCAGCCCCAGAACTCTCTGCCTAAGAGCGACATCGGGCACCAGCCGAAGATATTGAACTGCATGGCGTGGGTATGTCCGCTCAGGGTGAGCTGCGCTCTTCCGTCAGGAATGATCTTACGTCGCCAGGATGAAGGGTCGTGCTCCAGCATCAGAATGAAATCACTGTCCTTCACGTTCTCCAAGGTCTTGTTGATATCGCCTTTCTGGGGGAAGTGCTTGCCGTCGCCGTCATTCTCCATACCAGCCAGGATGATATGATCCTTATCACGTGTAATCGTGCGATTCTCATTGAGCAGAAGGGTCCAGCCCAACTGCTTCTCCAGACTGATGGTCTCCTTGATGTTTGCTGCCTTGATGGCCTCGTCGCAACCTAAGTATTCAGCGTAGTCGTGATTACCAAGAATGGAGAATACACCGTCTTTAGCCTTGAGTTGACTCAATTTCTTGAAATGAGGATAGAGGTCTGCAGGCTGGATGTTTAGCAGATCGCCTGTGAACACGATCATATCCGGCTTCTGGGCATTGATGCTGTCGATGGCATCATTGAGTACATCGGTGTTGCGCTTCTGGTAGCTGCCCACGTGGGCATCCGAGAAGATCACGATGCGATAGCCGTCGAAAGCCTCAGGAAGTGCTTCGGATTCATATTCAATGTGGTTCACCTCAAACTGATTGAACCCTGGGAATGCTCCCCAGAGCACAATAAACCAGACGACAGGAATCGTCAGCACACCAATGAAGTTGCCGTAGTTCTTACGGGGCTTCTCTTGCTTCTTGACGCAGTATTTCCTAACGAGTGAAGAACAACCTCTTCCTGCTAATGAACAGAGAATAAAGATCCACATGGGAGCTATCACCAGTCCGATCAGCAATAGGTAGAAATACAGAATAAGAATACGATCATTGTTGGGAATGAAGTTGGGTTCCAATGTCAGATAGATGGTATAGGCCACCATCAATACACAGGGAAGCCACAACAACACTTGCTTCCACCCTGCCGACTTCTTAAAGAAACGCAGGTAGAAATATAGGAACGGTAGGATGTTCAGCAACAGAAATACTATAAAACTTCTTGCAATCATTGATCAGGATTTTCTATATAACCTTGGTATTCAGGCACCAACCCCGACATCACAGAGTCGTAAGCTTGGCGCATGGTAGCATCTACATTGTCAGGCCCCTGTCCGATAGGATAGATGGGCTGGTGGATCGTCAGTGTCAACGGGTGCCAGTTGATGAGATTGATGAATCCCTTCGTACGTGGCAGCACATCAAACGAGCCATTGATGGTGAGGGGTACTACGGGCAGCTGCAGCTCGTCGGCTAGTGCAAAGGCGCCTTTCTTGAATTTGCCCATGTGACCTGTGAACGAACGGGCTCCCTCAGGGAACACCGTCACGCTGTAACCCTCCTGCAGAATATCACGGGCTCGCTCGTAAGTCTTTTGGATACGTTTCGGACCGCGTTTGTCAACGAATATCTGGTGTGACTTCCTACAGGCATAACCGATAAACGGAATCTTGCCCAACTGGTATTTCATCATCCACTTGAAGTTGCGACCCAGATAGCCGTAGATCACGAAAATATCGAAGATGCCCTGATGGTTGGCCACAAACACGTAGCTCTGATCCTTCTCCAGATTCTCTCTTCCCTCAATCTTAATAGGTAACAATAAAGTCCTTACAATGATCTTTGCCCACCATCTTCCAGGATAATAGCCCCAGAAGTGGCCGTTGCCGATGGTGGTACCGATACCCACCTCCAATGCCGTGAAGATGGTGATGAATAGCAGCACCGGCAGTCCTATGATGATCTGATAGACCTTATATAATAGAGATAACATAATTGTCACTTTTCACTTCTCATTCCTCACTCCACTATCTTCGGATACTTCCTCGTCCAACCATCCCAGCGGAGTCGCATCACGCCGAAGAACGCCTCGCCAAAGATGCCGCCTGACATCTTGCTGGTGCCCTCGCAACGGTTCACAAAAATCACGCTAACCTCTTTAATCTTAAAGCCGATCTTATAGGCGGTGTATTTCATCTCAATCTGGAAACCATAGCCCTTGAAGCGAATCTTGTCGAGTTCGATGGTCTTCAGCACGCGACGCTTGTAACACACAAAACCTGCTGTCGTGTCGTGAACCAGGAAACCAGTTACTATTCTGACGTATTTTGAAGCGAAGTAACTCATCAGCACACGTCCAATGGGCCAGTTGACGACGTTGACGCCTGTGACATAGCGTGAGCCGATAGCCACGTCGTTACCCTCATCATGACAGGCCGCATAGAGTCTCGGCAGGTCGTGAGGATCATGACTAAAGTCGGCATCCATCTCAAAGATATACTCGTAGTCGTGCTCCAATGCCCATTTGAAGCCTGTGATATAGGCGGTGCCCAGTCCGAGTTTACCAGAACGCTCCAAGATAAACAGACGATCCGAGAACTCGTTGGCAATCATCACTTTCACGATGGCAGCAGTCCCATCAGGTGAACCATCGTCGATGACAAGAATATGGAAATACTTATCTAAGGCAAACACCGCACGGATAATCTTCTCGATGTTTTCCTTCTCATTGTAAGTCGGAATGATGACTATACTGTCGCTTTGATGCATCTTTTTTTCAGAATTATGGTGCAAAGGTACGAATAAGTGCGTAAAAAACCAAATATTTTTTGTACTTTTGCACCCGATTCGCGATGAATATACAGGAATTAGAGAGATTATACGTCCAGTTGCCACAGGTGTCGGCATTGGCAAAACTGTTAGGGAAATCTTCTGAAAAGAAAATTTTCCTCGAAGGTTTATTGGGTTCTTCGGCCCCGATGCTCTTTGCGAGCTTGGCTCGCAAGTGCCAGTCACAGCTGCTTTTCGTGCTTCAGGATGCTGAAGAGGCAGGCTATTTCTATCACGATCTCACCCAACTGATGGGTATGGATCAGGTGCTGTTTTTCCCTTCGAGCTATCGACGTGCCGTGAAGTATGCCCAGCGCGATGCTGCCAGTGAGATCCTGCGTACCGAGGTGTTGACTCGACTTGGGGGACAGTCCCTGGGCTTGTTTGTTGTGACTTATCCTGAGGCCTTGGCAGAACTCGTGGTGTCGAAGCAGAAACTCGATGAGCGAACCCTTATCCTGGAGAAAGACCAGACCATCGCCGTCTCTGATATTGAGAAGACGCTTCGTGACTTCGGCTTCCGAGAGGTGGATTACGTCTATGAACCAGGCCAGTTTGCGGTACGTGGTTCTATCCTCGATGTCTATTCCTATAGTTGCGAGTATCCTTATCGCATCGACTTCTTTGGCGACGATATCGACTCCATCCGTACGTTTGAGGTCGAGGATCAGTTGTCGAAGGATCAGCGTACCCATGTGGAGATCGTGCCGGAGTTAGTGGCTACAGGCGACAAAGTGCCCTTCCTCTCGTTCCTGCCGAAGGAGACATTGCTGGTTACCAAAGACTATTTCTATGTGCGCGATGCCATCGACCGCACCTATCAGGAGGGATTTTCGGCTCAGGCTAAGGCCGAGCAGATGAGTGGGGCCACAGAGATGGAACAGCATGAGATAGAACTACAGTTGCGCAAGGAACTGCAGCTCATCACGGGTGCTCAGTTTATGGAGGCTGCCAACACGTTCCGTCGTATCGAGTTTGGCCATCGTCCTTCGGCATCAGACTTTACGGCTCTGCAGTTTCATATCACGGTACAGCCGCTTTTCCACAAGAACTTCGACCTGCTCACCAAGTCCTTCGAGGACTATCTGTTGCAGGGGTATCAGATCTATATCCTCGCCGACAGTCAGAAACAGAACGAACGCCTGAAGGATATCTTTGCCGAAATGGCTAAGGATATCGTCTTCACCCCCGTCGATAAGACGCTTCACGAGGGCTTTGTCGACGATGATCTCCGCATCTGCTTCTTCACTGATCATCAGATCTTCGACCGTTTCCATAAATACAACCTGAAGAGCGACAAGGCCCGCAGTGGTAAGATGGCACTTACGCTGAAGGAGATCCAGCAGTTTGAGATTGGCGACTATGTGGTGCATGTGGATCACGGCGTCGGCAAGTTCGGCGGCTTGGTGAGGATGCCAGTCACCACCCCGAAGGGTGAATCCTCCTATCAGGAGATGATCAAGATCACCTACCAGCATGGCGACAGCATCTACGTATCGATCCACTCTTTATATAAGGTGTCTAAATACAAGTCGCAGGATGGTGGCGAAGGGCCTCGTCTCTCAACGCTGGGCACAGGCCAGTGGGAGCGTATGAAAGAACGCACCAAGAAGCATATCAAGGATATCGCCCGCGACCTTATCAAACTCTACGCAAAGCGCCGTCGAGAGAAAGGTTTCGCCTTCAGTCACGACACCTATCTGCAACATGAACTTGAGGCCAGTTTCCTTTATGAGGATACCCCAGACCAACTTAAGGCCACGCAGGATGTGAAGGCCGATATGGAGATGGCCAAGCCGATGGACCGTCTGGTGTGCGGCGATGTGGGATTTGGTAAAACGGAGGTGGCTGTCCGTGCTGCCTTCAAGGCTGCTACCGATGGCAAACAGGTGGCGGTATTAGTGCCAACTACAGTGCTTGCCTATCAGCACTTCCGTACGTTTACGAGCCGACTGAAGGATATGCCTGTGCGGGTGGAATATCTCACTCGGGCCCGTAGCGCCAAACAGACGACTGCTATCCTGAAGGATCTGGCTGAGGGTAGGGTGGATATATTAATAGGTACCCATAAGATCATCAGCAAGTCTGTCAAGTTCAAGGATCTCGGATTACTCATCATCGACGAGGAACAGAAGTTTGGTGTCTCCACGAAAGAGAAACTGCGCCAGTTGAAGTCGAATGTCGATACGTTGACGATGTCGGCAACGCCGATTCCCCGTACGCTTCAGTTCTCGTTGGTTGGAGCCCGTGATCTCAGTGTCATCCAGACACCGCCCCCTAACCGCTATCCCATCCAGACGGAGATTCACACCTTCGGCGCCGAGATCATCACCGATGCCATCAACTTCGAGATGTCGCGCAACGGACAGATCTACTTTGTGAACAACCGCATCAGCGACCTGACCCATATCGCCGAGATGATTCATAAATATATCCCTGATGCCCGTGTGGCTATCGGACATGGACAGATGAAACCTGAGGAACTCGAGAAGATCATCCTCGATTTCTCCAACTACGACTACGACGTGCTGCTCTCGACTACCATCGTCGAGAATGGTATCGATATCCCTAATGCCAACACCATCATTATCAATGCGGCTCATAACTTCGGACTCTCTGACCTTCATCAGATGCGAGGTCGCGTGGGCCGTGGTAATCGTAAGGCATTCTGCTATCTCTTGGCACCGCCTCTGGCAGATCTCCCTGCTGATAGTCGTCGCCGTCTGGAGGCTTTGGAGAATTTCTCCGATCTTGGTTCTGGTATCAACATCGCCATGCAGGATCTTGACATCCGTGGCGCAGGAAATCTGTTGGGCTCCGAACAGAGCGGTTTCATTTCCGATCTCGGCTATGAGACTTATCAGAAAATCCTCAATCAGGCGATGGCAGAACTGAGGAATGAGACTATGCCCCCTGAGTTAGGGGGCGACAGGGGTTTGAACGAGGGACGGACTCGCACAGGTTCAGACCCCCAACCCCCTAACTTAGGGGGCTCGTATTTCGTTGATGATTGTGCCCTCGAATCCGATATCGAGATGTACTTCCCTGATCAGTATGTCCCCAGTGCCTCCGAACGTATGCTGCTCTATCGCGAACTTGATAATCTGGCAAACCGTCACGATCTGGATGCCGCTCTTGAAGCCTATCGGACACGCCTGAGAGACCGCTTTGGCGAGATCCCAGATGTGGCTGAAGAACTGATCCGTGTGGTACCTCTCCGTGTGTATGGTAAACAGTTGGGTATTGAGAAGATCATGCTGAAACAAGGTCATATGTTCCTCTTTTTTGTCAGCAATCAAGACAGTCCTTACTTTCAGAGTGAAGCCTTTGGCAGAATACTCAATTACGTTTCGAACCATCCGCGTCAATGCAACTTCCGTGAGGCTAATGGTAAACGCTCTGTGGTGATTTCTCCTGTTGCCTCTGTGGGTGATGCTCTGACAATTTGTCGTTCAATCGCGACAGATTGACATATACAATCCTCCTGGCATCTTTATTGCCAATTGCATAGTGAGCACCGAAAGGTTCTCGCTAAAATAGTTAACATGTATAATTAATTAAAAATAGAATTAGGAGGTAAAGATTATGATGCCAGTAATGAGAAGTAACAGTTGGATTCCCAGTGTATTCAATGATTTGTTTGATACAGACTTTATGCCGAAGGCAAACTGCACGGCACCTGCTATCAACGTGAAAGAAAGCGACAAGGCCTACACCGTAGAACTTGCTGCACCGGGTATGAAGAAGGAGGACTTCAATGTGCATATCAATGATGAGGGCAACCTGATTATCAAGATGGAGAGTAAGAATGAAAAGAAGGAGGAAGACAAGAACACCCGCTATCTGCGTCGTGAATTCTCTTATTCAAAGTTTGAGCAGACCCTGATCCTGCCTGATGATGTGAAGAAGGAAGAGATCTCGGCAAAGGTTGAGAATGGCGTGCTTACCGTAGAGCTTCCGAAGCTCGTTGAAGAGAAAGTAAAACTCTCACGCCAGATTGATATCGCATAAGTTGTTTTAGGTTTAAGGTAAAAAGAGCCCCGCCAATCGGCGGGGCTTATTGATTATGACTGTTTGTCAAGTTCTGCAAGGTTTTCTGCAATCATCTCGTCGGTGACGGTGTAGTTCTGCAGATCACCCTTGATGAAGGCCTCATAGCTAGGCATGTCGATGAGTCCGTGACCTGAGAGGTTGAAAAGGATCACCTTGGCCTCGCCTGTCTCCTTGCACTTCTTCGCCTCGCGGATAGTGGCTGCGATGGCGTGAGTGCTTTCAGGTGCAGGGATGATACCCTCTGTGCGGGCGAAGAGCATACCGGCCTCGAAGGTCTCGAGTTGAGGAATATCCACACCATGCATATAGCCATCCTTGATGAGCTGGGAGATAATCATGCCGGCACCGTGGTAGCGCAGACCGCCAGCGTGGATGTTGGAGGGCTTGAAGTTGTGGCCCAGCGTGTACATCGGGAGCAGCGGTGTGTAACCTGCCTCATCACCGAAGTCGTAGCGGAACTGACCACGTGTGAGTTTCGGACAACTGTCTGGCTCGGCTGCGATGAACTCGGTGTGACGCTCACCACTCAGGTTATGACGCATGAAAGGGAAGGAGATACCTCCGAAGTTGGAACCGCCACCGAAGCAGCCGATCACGATATCGGGATATTCGCCTGCCATCTGCATCTGCTTCTCAGCCTCCAAGCCGATGATGGTCTGGTGAAGACCTACGTGATTCAGTACGGAGCCGAGTGTGTATTTACAGTTCGGTGTGGTAGTTGCCAGTTCTACTGCCTCAGAGATAGCGGTGCCGAGAGAACCAGAGTGGGTAGGATCCTTCGTCAAGATGTCCTTACCTGCACGGGTTGACATCGAGGGAGAACCCTCAACGACGGCTCCGAAGGTGCGCATGATGCTGGAGCGGTAGGGCTTCTGCTGCATGGTGATCTTCACCTGATAGACAGCACAGTCAAGACCGTAGATCTTGGCAGCGTAAGAGAGGGCTGCGCCCCACTGACCTGCACCCGTCTCGGTGGTGACATTGGTTGTACCTTCCTGCTTGGCATAATAGCACTGGGGCAGGGCAGAGTTGATCTTATGTGAACCTAAGGGGTTCGTACTCTCGTTCTTGAAATAGATGTGGGCAGGGGTGCCGAGGGCCTCTTCGAGGGCATAGGCACGTACCAACGGTGTAGAACGGTAATACTTGTACTTTTCGAGCACATCCTCAGGGATGTCGATCCAACGATGTTCGGTGTCCAATTCCTGAACGCAGCACTCACGTGGGAAGATGTGTGCCAAGTCATCAACACCTAATGGCTGCTTGGTAGCAGGATGGATAGGCGGCATGGGTTTGTTGGGCATGTCGGCCTGAATGTTGTACCACTGTGTAGGGATCTCACTCTCTTGGAGGATGAATTTTTTCTGTTTAGCCATAAATTAAAATGTTTAGATAGGTAATATCCGCGTGCAAAGATACACAATAAATATGAATTGACCGCGTCAATTCGTATTTATTTTCAACTTTTTTGTTTCAGACTGTCAAGAAACTCCGTCGGTTGCATGCCAAAATGCTTTTTGAAGGTGGTTGAGAAGTAGCGTGGATCACGGAAACCCACGCGATAAGCGAGGTCGCTGATGCGGATGTCAGGGTTCTCGGTGGCGATACGTTTGGCCTCGTCCATCCGGATGCTACGAATGAAGGTGGTGACATTGATATTGGCGATGGCACGCAACTTATTATATAAGGTAGAGGCACTGGCGCCCATGTCGGAGGCCAGGGCATCGCGATCATAGTCGTCGTCTTCCAGATGGTTGAGTACCTGCTGACGGGCTCGTTGCATGAATAGTTCATCAGGGGTGGGCGCGTACAACACTTCCTCCTGCAACTCTTCCGGTTGCTTGTTCTCTACCCTGATGCGTTTGCGGTTCTGGATGATGTTATCCACCCGGATCTTGAGTTCTTTCAGTTTGAAGGGTTTGGTCAGGTAGTCGTCGGCTCCCAGAACCAAGGCTCTCTGTTCATCATCCAACTCGCGCTTAGCAGTGAGCAGTATAATGGGCAGGTGGGCATAGTCGGGATCTTCTTTCAACTGCTTGGTAAGTTCGAAACCGTCCATCTCAGGCATCATCACGTCGGAGATAATGAGGTCGATCTGTTTTTTGTGGATGATGTCGAGGGCTTCGATGCCGTTTTGTGCTATATATATATTATAATAGGTACTCATGAGCTGGTGCATCAACATGAGTAGTTCAGGATTATCCTCCACAATCAACAGATCCGTGTCGTGATCCTGTGGCAGTTCGTTGAGGTTGAGGACGGCATTGATCTCCGGCTGCGGCTCTTTCTGTTCAATGAGTGGATTCTTTGAACTGGTAAAGGTGATCTGGCTGTCTTCGTAGATCTGATCAGATGAGTATGCCTCTTTGTTGATGGGCAGTTCGATGGTGAAAGTGGTACCTTTGTTAATCTCGCTCTCGCACTTGATAGTGCCTCTATGCAGATATACAAGGTCGTGGGTAAGGGCGAGTCCCAGACCTGTGCCGATGTTCTTGTTCTGTCGGTAGTCGCCATCTTGGAAAGGGTGGTAGAGTTTTTTCATCCTGTCCTTGGGGATTCCAAATCCTGTGTCACTTACCACGATGCGGATGCGGTCATAGTTATGGTTGGTGGACACACGTACGCTTACCTCACCGTTCTCCCTGCAGTATTTGGCTGCATTGGATACGAGATTATAGATGATTTTGTCGAGTTTGTCAGTATCGATCCAACCCATCATACTCTCAGGCTGGCATTCGATAGTGTATTTCATCTTTTTCTTTGCAATGAGAGGCTCCAGGTATTGGGCTGTCTCTCGGATATAGCGCATCACGTCGCCCTGGGCACAGAGCAGTTTCAGTTCCCCGGACTGCGACTTACTGGTCTCCAGAATCTGCTGGAGCATCCTTACCATACGTTGGATGTTGATCTGCATGAGGTCATAGTCGTGCGACAATTGAGGTGCTTCTTCACGCATCTTGTCAACAGAGGCAGAAAGCACAGTGAGGGGAGTGAGCAATTCGTGGGTGATATTGGTAAACACATAACCCATGCGAAGTTTCTCCCTGAGGCGCTTACTACGCATATAGATGAGCCTGCCGAAAAAGGCGAAAATGATGGCAAACACCACGATGGCAAGGTTTAATAGTACGTATAGGTTCATCTTGATTATGTTTAAATTCCGTGCAAATATATGTTTTATTTCCCGAACCTGCAAGTTTTTGACGATAAAATTCTTCTGTTTAGGTCGATTTTTGTTTAAAAATCGTGATTTTGTGTCTAAAAAACGTGAAATCACGCATTTTAAACATAAATTAATTAAAAGTAAACAGCAATTTGAGAAATGTGTGTTATCTTTGCAGCAGAAAAAGATTTTAATGGTTAAGGTTTATGGTTGATTAATTTAGTTTTTTAAGTAAGTAAAAGGCTCGTTGTGAAACGGGCCTTTTATTTTTTTTGTTAGTATGAAGATGAAATCGCTTCCTATTTCAGCAACTCCTCAATCTGCTTTGCTATGTTCTCAATCTTCTCTGTGGGCTCGAAACGGGCTACCACCTGTCCCTTCTTGTTGATGAGGAATTTGGTGAAGTTCCACTTGATGGTGGGCTTCTGCTTGTAGTCGGGATCCTCTTTCGACAGCATGTCGTCGAGAATCGGCGCAATCTTATGGTTCATATCCCATCCGGCGAAGCCTTTCTGCTCCTGCAGGAACTTGAAGAGGGGATCGGCATCGTCGCCATTCACCTTGACCTTCTTGAAACGTGGGAACTCTGTACCGAAATTGAGCTTGCAGAACTCGTGAATGCTCTCGTCGGTACCGGGGGCCTGCTGGCCAAACTGATTACAGGGGAAGTCGAGGATCTCGAAACCCTGTGCATGGTACTTCTTGTAGAGTGCCTCCAGTTCGTCGTACTGCGGGGTGAATCCACACTTGGTTGCCGTATTGACAATCAGCAACACCTCGTTGGCGTACTCTTTCAGAGATACGTCCTTACCTTTTCTGTCCTTGACAGAGAATTCATAAACGGTTTTCATTCTTTGTATAAAATGTCTTGTAACGATTAAAATGCATACTTTGGGGCAAAGATACAAAAAAGAAGTGAAAAGAAGCGTGTTTTTACTTTTTTTCACTTCGAGAAATGTGAAAAGGTGCGCTTTGGCATATGCAACTACCAAGAACGCACCTTTTCTAAATCCTTAAGAGTATCTCTTATTTCTTCGCAGCCTTACCGTAGCGGCTCATGAACTTATCGACACGACCTGCGGTGTCAACGAGCTTGCTCTTACCTGTATAGAACGGGTGAGAGGTGCTTGAGATTTCGACTTTTACCACTGGGTAAGTTTCGCCTTCGAACTCTACGGTGTCATTTGTCTTTGCAGTAGACTTCGTAAGGAACATATCGCCGTTGGACATGTCCTTGAACACGACGGGGCGATAGTTTTCTGGATGAATACCTTTTTTCATTTTGAACTTAAAAAATTAATTAAAACTAAATATTTCTCTAAAAGCGGACTGCAAGAACCGTGCAAACCAAAGGCAGAAAACTTGCTTTCTGCTGAGGTGCAGCCGGTACTCGGGCCAAATTTGGCCGCAAAGGTACAAAGTTTTTTTGGATTCTACAAACTTTTTGCCGATTTTCTTTGCATGCTCGGATTTTTATCTTATATTTGCAGACTAAAACAACGATATATGAGAAAAATAACCTTTTTGATCCTTAGTCTGCTACTGATCTCTTTGACCAGTACGGCACGTAAACCCTTGAAAGGCAGTAATTATGCCATTGGCTTCTATAATCTTGAGAATCTCTTCGACACTTGTCATGATGAGGGGAAGAATGATTATGAGTTTATGCCTGAAGGTACGTTTAAGTGGACTACGGAAAAATACACCAATAAGTTGCATAACCTTGCCCGTGTACTCTCAGAGATGGCTTCCGACCGTCTGGCAGAAGGCTGTGCAGCCATCGGTGTGGCTGAGGTGGAGAATGCCAAATGTCTGGCAGATCTCTGTAACGAGCCACCTCTTAAACAGCGTCATATCCAGTATATACATGTGGAAGGACCGGATCAGCGAGGCATCGATTGTGGTCTGCTCTATAACCCCTCGCTCTTCTCAATTCGAGATGTGAAACTCGTACCTTATATATATAAGCAGCCAGAAGACTCGTTGAAAGCCACTAGAGGTTTCCTGGTGGTAAGTGGTATGCTGGCCTGTGAACACGTGACGATTATCGTGAATCACCTGCCGTCACGAGGTGCCACCTCTTATTATCGTGAAGAGGGTGGGCGCCAGTTAAAGGCCGTGAAGGACTCGCTGTTACAAGAGGATCCTGATCAGAAACTCCTGATTATGGGTGATATGAACGATGATCCACAGGATGCCTCGATGTCAGTATGCTTGGGTGCCAAGCGTGAAATCAGTGAGGTGGGAGAGGGCGACCTCTATAATCCCTGGTGGAATGTGCTGGCTTCAGGTCATGGTACGCTGAGTTTCAGAGGTGCATGGAATCTGTTCGACCAGATCATCCTCTCTCCCTCGCTGCTCCATCCGGAGACTGGTACGTTGGGTTTTGACTCGTGCGAGATCTTCCGTCGCGACTATCTGATCCATCAGGATGGTCCTCATGCTGGTACGCCTTTACGCACCCATAGTGGAGGTGAGTGGCTCAACGGCTTTAGTGATCATCTGCCTACAGTTGTATATCTCAAAATAAAACAATAACGAATGATTATCATCGGAATCGCTGGCGGTTCTGGTTCTGGCAAGACCACCGTCGTGAAGCGTATTGCCAAAGCGCTGCCTCCCCATTGTGCAGCAATCATACCTTTAGACTCGTATTACAACGACACCACCGACCTGACGCCAGAGGAGCGGAAGCAGATTAACTTCGACCATCCTGACGCCTTTGACTGGAAACTGTTGACTGAGCAGATCAAGAAACTCAGGAATGGCGAGGCAGTGGAACAACCCACCTATTCTTATGTGCTCTCCAATCGTCTGCCTGAGACGGTCCATATTGAGCCGAAGCCCGTTATCATCCTGGAGGGTATCATGACGCTGCACCATAAGAAACTGCGTGACATGATGGATCTGAAGATCTTTGTGGATACCGACAGCGATGTACGTCTGATCCGAAACATCCGTCGTGATGTGGTGGAGCGTGGACGTACCGTTGATATGGTGCTCGATCATTATGAGAATGATGTGAAGCCCATGCACGAGCAGTTTATCGAGCCCACGAAGAAGTTTGCCGACCTGATTATTCCCTGGGGACGTGAGAACAAACGAGGTATCGACATCCTGCGTACCTATATCTCTGGCTTCTCCGAGGAAGTGAGGGAAGAAATGAAAGAAGTGAAAAGTGGGAAGTGATGGAGGTAGAGGTCCATCCTTTTGAGCCGTTTCTCCCGGAAAATGCCAGGCTGTTGATGCTTGGCACCTTTCCGCCATCGGAGAAACGATGGTCTGTGAGATTCTTTTATCCGAATTATATCAATGACATGTGGAGGATCGCGGGACTGCTTTTCTTCCGCGACAAGGATTATTTTGTAGATGCAGCCCAGAAACGTTTCCGTCTCGACTTGTTGATCCCGTTTCTGAAAGAGCAGGGGATAGCCCTCTTCGATACAGCCACCCGTATCCGTCGCACCACGGGGACGGCTTCAGATAAAGACCTTGAGATTGTGGAGGAGACCGATCTTCATCAGATGTTACGACGAATTCCTTATTGCGAAAGCGTAGTTACAGCAGGACAACTGGCCACAGAGATAGCCTGCAGCCAGTTTGGTGTGATACCTCCAAAGGTTGGTGAATCAGTGCCCTTCGAGTTCGAAGGGCGTCAGTTGCGACTCTATCGGATGCCCAGCAGTTCTAGAGCGTATCCGATGAAGTTGGAACAGAAAGCTGCGTATTATCAGAAGGTTCTTCTGCCTTGATAACCTCTGCTGTTGCTGATTCCTCAATGATTTCTTCTGCTACAGGAACCTCCTGCGCCTGTCTGAACTTCCGCTTGTCGGCATGGAACTTCAGTGAATTAACCAGTTCCGTTACACCATAGAGTAATGAGCACCAACCCAGAATGAGCATTGCCATACTGGCAGGTACCATTGGCTTGATAATGACGTAGAGTCCAATCAGAAGAACCACTGACGGGAATATCCAGAAACCAAAACTGACTTTGCCGTATCTGCGGGCATTCACTAAGTTCATGAACTGGTTGATGGCACCCAGGATCAGAATACCGCCGATAATATACATCAGAGCCGTGATAAACACGTTTGGTGTCAGTGCCAGCATCGCACCGAGAATCAGACTACCCACACCCACAATCGGGAAAGTGGGCTTCTCGCCGGCAATCACATGGCCTTCACTATCCATTATCTTGAATTCCGATACGTTCTTGCGTGCATGCACATATACAATCAGCGAGATGAGTCCAGACAGGAGGAACAGTATACCAATAGCCACCGTGATCCACGTCACCGTGTTATCTGGATACTTGATAAGCAGACAGCCGATTGCGATGGCGCTGATGGAACGGAATACCGAACTTTGTAATATCTTCATAATCTTTTATGGTCTTTTTAGGGGTTTGCGACTGCAAAGATACAAAAAGTTTGTAGTTTATAGTTTATAGTTTATAGTTTTTTCGTATTTTTGCAAGAAATTTATAAAATATGACAACTTTATATTTAGTAAGGCATGGTGAGACGGTGGATAATGCTAATCAGATCATGCAGGGACAGACGCAGGGGGAACTTAATGAGAACGGCATCCGTCAGGCTCTGGAAGTGAGTGAGGCGTGGAAAGACCGCCCCATCGATGTGGTGATAGCCAGTGATCTGAAACGCTCCATTGATACCGCCCGTATCATAGCAGAGCCTCACGGTCTGGAGGTTATTACTATGCCTTTATTGCGTGAACGTGACTGGGGTGGCTTTACAGGACGCTTCATCCCTGATCTTAAGAACGAAGTATGGCCCGATGATATCGAGACATTAGAAAACCTTCTTTCCAGGGCTGGCGAATTCATCGCTTATGTCAAGAAGACATTCCCAGGAAAGAAGGTGCTGGCTGTAGGCCACGGCATTATCAACAAGGCCGTACAGGCAGTATATTATGGCAAAACTATGAGCGAGATACAGCGCATGATGAATGCAGAGGTACGTGTGCTGGAACTATAATCTTATCGACGGCCTCCCAAGCCACCATGTCCGTGAGAACCACCACCGTGAGAACCACCTCCACCATGAGAGAACGAACCACCGCTATGAGAACCTCCGCCATGTGAGAATGAACCTCCGCTGTGAGAGAACGAACCGCCTCCGCGTGAACTACCACCACTAAATGAACCTCTACTGTGTGTTCCGCCGAAAGATCCTGTGCTGCGGGTGCTACTGCCACGGCTGCTGCTGAAATCTACAGAGCGTCCTCTGGACATCCCGTGGCTCTGACCTACGCGATCATTTTGCGTACGGTTCACATGACCCTCGAAGCGTGAGCTGTTGGAGCGCTGGTTGTCGAAGCTGCCGCCTCCACCGGTGCCGTTACGACGTCCGTCGAAGCTGCCGCCTCCACCGGTGCCGTTACGACGTCCGTCGAAGCTGCCGCCTCCACTGTTACCATTATGGCGTCCATCGAAGTTACCGCCTCCGCTGTAGCCGTTATGCCTGCGTCCTGAGAAGTTTCCGCTGCCACTGGTGCCGATTCTGTTATGTCCATCGTGATGACCTGTGATGCGGGTAGAGCTGTGGCGTGGGCCACGGAAATCGCCACGGTGCCAACGGTCGTGCATGCCGAAATGCTCTCTGTGCGGGGCGCGGAAGTGGTCTCTATGTCCATGATAGTAACCATGTCCGCCTACACGATGCCAGGCATGTGCGCCATGATAGGTCACATAGAAGTGAGGACGACCGAAGTAGAAGTAGTCACGATGTGGATAACGACGATAGATACCGAAGTGCCAGTAACCAGCCTCCCAGTAGAGTGGACGATAGAAATAGGTGGCTGCGACAAAGGTGTTCCACTGCCACTCGAGCAGAATGTAGCTCAAATCGAGGTTACGACGCTCCCAATAGGTTCCGAACACATCGTTGCGTCCTGTCACCCCCATCAGGTAGTCGAGGTTTATCTCATAAGCTGCCTCGTACTGTTCGTCAGTCAGATTCAGCTCATAAGCCATCTTATCAGTGAGGAAGAGGGCCTCGTTGCGGGCCTGCTCGTAGCTCATTGCGTTTACTGAGATGCTGACTGTCAGCATGGTCATCAGTGCGAAAAACATCTTCTTCATAATCGTATCATTTTAACTTGTTCGACATTCGTTTTGTTTGATTCTCGCTGCAAAGGAACGACAAAAACGGGAGGTTTGCAAAGGATTTTCCCTAAACGGATAGGGGAAAATCCCTATATCCTTATTTTTAGGCTAATATTTTTGGTAAATTGAGCTTTTTACCTTACCTTTGTCCGCAGTTATGAGACGATTATTACCTCTTTTATTATGTCTGTGCAGCGTGGGGGGTGTTTCTGCTCAGGAGCGTTCACTCTTTGATTCGTTGCAGTATCGGGCTGAGATGCAAGGCACCTTGGCTGGTGGCGATCATTCTCCCCTATGGCTGAATGCCAACAAGTATGGTATGAGTTCCTTGAAGAAAGCCAATGGCTATATCAGGGGCGCCATCATGCGTCCCCTCTCTAACGATGATGGACGTCGCTGGGGGGTGGGCTATGGTGTCGATCTGGCATTGGCAGCAGGTTTCACCAGTACACTTGTCATCCAGCAGGCCTATATCGAGGCACGCTGGCTCAAAGGCGTCCTCACCGTCGGCGCGAAGGAACAGCCGATGGAGCTGAAGAACCAGGAGCTGAGTTCAGGTTCACAGACATTAGGCATCAACGCCCGTCCGGTGCCTCAGGTAAGGATAGCCCTTCCTGACTACTGGTCGATTCCCGGCACCCGCAACTGGCTGGCTTTGAAGGGTCATATTGCTTATGGTATGACTACTGATGACAGGTGGCAGAAAGATTTTAAGGCCCCGAATACCCGTTATACCGAGAATACCCTTTACCACAGCAAGGCAGGCTATCTGCGCATCGGTCCAAAGAATATCACCTTTGAGTTAGGTCTTGAGATGGCGAGCCAGTTTGGTGGTAAGTCTTATGTTGAAATCACCCCCGGTAATTGGGGATGGGTGTCAAATGAGAGTGGATTTAAGTCGTTTTGGCATGCGTTTATCCCAGGTGGTGGAGAGTCTGATGAGACAACGTACCGTAATGCCAGCGGTAACATCTTAGGATCGTGGGTTGCCCGATTCAACTATGATGCCCGGAATTGGGCTATCAGTGCCTATATTGATCATTATTTCGAGGATCATTCAAGTATGTTTATGCTTGACTACGACGGCTATGGGGAAGGTGAGGAATGGAATACCCGCAAGAAGAGCAAGTATCTGTTGTACGATTTTAAGGATATGCTGTTAGGGCTTGAGCTGAAACTGAAGCAGAATGACTGGCTGAATGATATCGTGCTGGAGTATATCTACACAAAATATCAAAGCGGACCAGTGTATCATGACAGGACAAAAGCCTTTAGTGATCATATAGGTGGCAATGACAACTACTATAATCATCATATCTTCACTGGTTGGCAGCACTGGGGACAAGTCATGGGTAACCCCTTATATTTATCTCCATTATATAATGATAATGGTCATATCTATGTGGCTAACAATCGTTTCGTAGCATGGCATCTTGGAATAGGCGGAAACCCCGTCTCATCGTTAGGCTATCGGTTCTTAGCCACATATCAGACAGGACTGGGAACATATGATGATCCCTATACGTCCCCTCAGTATGACCTGAGTTTACTTGCAGAAGTCTCATGGCGACTGAAAGGCGGTTGGAGTCTGAGTGGTGGATTCGGCATGGATAAGGGAAAACTCAGAGGAGAGAATTACGGCGTTCAGTTCACATTAGTTAAATCAGGTATTATTAGAAAATGAAGAAGATACTTTTTATATTCTCCACACTGCTATTGTTCTGTTCATGCGATATAGAGTCGTCAAAGAATGGTGATCTTGATGGCTATTGGCATTTGGAACGTGTTGATACGTTATCAACATCAGGAAGTTTGGATTTGTCGCAAGAGAAGTTGTTCTGGGCATTCCAGAAAGATTTGCTTCAGTTAAGAGGTGATGAACAGGAATTCTATCTTCGTTTCAATCACCATGAAAACCGGCTCGATCTGTCGGATCCTCATCTGAGGGATCGTGAGAAGGGGGATCCGGCGATTAGCAGTTCAACGATGTATCTGATTCTGCCTTATGGCATCAATGAAGAGCAGGAGTATTTTCAAGTTATAACCCTTAATGGTGATGATATGGTTCTGCGTAACCAGGACCTGCAACTGTGGTTCCGTAAGTTCTGATTAGAATTTCTTTCCAGTGATAATGTTTGTAAAGGTCTCAATCAGGATCTTTGCGTCGAGCATGATGGACTGGTGTTCTAAATAGTCCAGATCCATTTCCAGGCGGATCAGCATCTTTTCCATGCTGTCCGTATAGCCATTATGGAGCGTGGCATAACTGGTAACACCTGGGCGTAATTGATACAAAAGCTCGTATCTTGGATCGTATTTGATAATCATGTCGATATAGTATTTCCGCTCCGGACGCGGTCCTACGAAAGCCATATCACCAATAAGCACATTCCATAATTGTGGCAGTTCGTCCAGATGATGCTCTCTTAAGAACTTGCCAATACGGGTCAGCTTTTTCTTCTTTTTAGCTGGTCCGGAGAACAGGTCCTCCTCGTTTCCTCCATCAATAGTGAGACTTCTGAATTTGTAGATGTAGAAAGGCTTCCCGTATCTTCCGATTCTTTGTTGCTTGAAAATGACAGGCTTCCCGTCTTCAATGCGGATGGCGATATAGCAGATCAGGAAGAGGGGAGAGAAGATGATCAGACCGATCAGTGCCAGCAGGAAGTCTATAAGCCTCTTCATGATATGATCTTTTTTAGGGTAAGGAAAATGATCTTCAGGTACTCACTGACACAGTAATGCTCCAGATATCTCATGCTGAGTTTGATTTTGTGAGGCATCACCTTCTCAATATAGGCTCTGTCAGGATCGTTTGCCTGACTGAGGATCTCATTCTCATTCACATATTCGATGGAGGCATAGTCAGTAATACCTGGTCTGACGCTGAGAACCCTTAGCTGTTCCTCCGTATATAGCCGAACATACTTTTCCACCTCCGGCCTTGGACCGACAATGCTCATCTCGCCTTTAAGCACATTCCAGAGTTGTGGCAGTTCATCAATCTTTGTCTTCCGCAAGAAACTGCCCACACGGGTGATCCGCTTGTCATGTGTGCCAATGGTAAGAAGCCCATCAACGTCAGCACCGCATCGCATGGTGCGGAATTTTAGAATCCCAAAGGGCTTGCCGCCTTTCCCTATCCTTTCCTGGATAAAGAAACAGCCTCCCTTACTGTCTGCCTTGATGATCAGGCAGATGATTATGAAAAGCGGGAGCAGTATGATGATTCCCAATGTGGAGAAGATGATGTCTAATAGCCTTATCAATGTATAATTTCCTTAAAGTTCCTCAGCAGATAATCTACCTGCTCATCTGTCAATTTCGTATAGAGCGGGAGCGTGATCTCATTCTCGAAGAAATGATATGCATTAGGATAATCATTAATGTCAAACCCAAGACGCTGATAGGCCGTCATCATAGGTAACGGCTTGAAGTGTACGTTGGTTGCTATCCCCCGCGAAGCCATATTCCTGATTATCTCATTGCGCTCTTCACTCGTTCGGCCCAGCAGTCTGACCATATACAAGTGCCCTGAGGAAGCATACTCGTCAGTAAAATGAGAGAGTATATCGACGTTCTCATCCTTTAATGCTTCATTATAATGCATTATCAGTTCCTTTCTGCGTGCCAGCATGCCGGGGAAACGCTTCATCTGCGCCAACCCGATTGCTGCAGTGATGTCGGTCATATTACGCTTGTATCCAGGATAGATGATATCATACTCCCATGAGTTATGCTCACTTCTCTCAAGTGCATCTTTGTCTTGTCCATGGAGTGACAACAACTGGAATTCCTTATAGAGACTGTCATTGTCAATGCCAGCTATATTTCGCCAAGTTAGTGCGCCTCCTTCACCGGTAGTGAGATTTTTTACGGCATGGAAACTGAATGCTGTAAAATCGGCAATGGCTCCCACCTTCTGATCTCTCCACTGAGCACCGAAGGCATGGGCGCTATCCGCAACGACAGCCACGCGTCCGATAGCTTTCTGGATCTCGTTTTCAGGATGGAACAGTTCACGTCTGCTCTCAACTGCAGCAAAGATTTTCTCGTAATTACAAGGTACGCCAGCGATATCTACGGGAATGACTGCTTTTGTACGTTCGTTGATACATTCTGCCACTTGTTCATAATCCATCTCAAACGAATCCTTCTGCGTGTCAACGAATCTGATCGTGGCACCAACATGACATATCACACTGGCTGTTGCCGTATAGGTGTAGGGTGTTGTGATAACCTCATCTCCATTGCCTATGCCAAGAATCTGAAGGATCGTTTCCAGGCAGGCAGTAGCAGAATTGAGGCACACGGCCTTTTCTGTGCCGCAGGATTGGGCAATCTCTTCTTCAAACAGCTTGGTGCGTGCCCCTGTTGTTATCCAACCGGAGAGAAGGGCTGCAGTTACTTCCTGGGCTTCCTGCATGGTGATATCTGGTGGCGAAAATGGAATAGTCATAATATATAATATCTATCTATTTGATTTTGCTGAATACTTTTCGTTGATGAACAGGTTGAAGATTCCTATCATGTAACCTATACCATAACTAACGTGTATATTAAAAAAAACATATGGCATGACCAGTGTTAAGAGTAACTGATGCGTTCGGATAGCACTCATACTGCCAACGACGACGCCGATGAAAGTATAGAGCATTAAAACCGCCAGGTAAACATACATGATGAATGGCGAGAAGAAGCTGCCAATACCTCCTAAGACCAGCCATAAAAGGAAGGCAATTGGGAAAAACTGCCTGATCGTAGCAGGTGCCCCCAGCTTCTTGCTGACCAAAGGCTTGTAGAGCCCATATTGATAGTACATCTTACACATCTTTGAGATGGTGTCACGGGCCGTATAGTTGATGATCACCTGTGGGATCAGGAATATCTTTCCGCCCAATTTCAGTAAACGCCCATTAAACTCATCATCCTGGTTCCTGACCAAATCGGTATCAAACAGGCCTGTCTTCTCAAAGACCTCCCGTTTGTAACAGCCGAAAGGCACTGTGTCGGTCTCGATAATCTTGGAACTGCCAATCTTATGCATGGAACCACCAACACCAAAGGGGTGACTTGATGCCTGGGCGATGGCTTGGCAGATAACCGTGTTCTTGGCAGGTTGAGTGTTCCATACACCTCCTACATTGTCCGCATCCAGCAGATAGAGGTATTTCACTAATTCGGAAATGTAGTTCGTCGGATAGATGCAATGACCGTCAAGTCGCATGATAACTTCCCCTGATGCCACTTCAAGGCCCATATTCAAGGCGTAAGGCACATACCGCCTGGGATTGTCTAAAAGCCTGATAAAGGAATATTCGCTTGCGTATCGGCTAACAATGTCACGTGTCTTGTCTGTACTGTTCCCGTCTATGATGAATACCTCAATATACTCCTTGGGGTAGTCTTGTTCCAGTATGGACATCAGGCATGGTTCAATGAATCTCTCTTCATTGAATACAGGGCAAATGACTGATACCTTCCGAATCTTCATTTATATTATAAACGGCGTTTGTTCCTTAATCGTGTGCAAAGGTACAAGTTTTTTTTCGATTATGAAGGGGATTTGGGGTGAAAGTTCAATAGAAGGTCTTAATTATGTACTCTATGGCCTCAAGATTATGGCGGCAATAGGTGCGATGCCCCATCTTCCCTGTTGACACATGCTCAAGGTCAATCACCTTTATTTCCGGAGCATAAACAACCTTTAGTCCAGCCTGCAAGCACCGTTCTGCCAGATAGATTTCCTCGCAGAACAGGAAAACGGGATAGTTCACCTTGCCACAACGGGCTATAAACGATCTCGTCAGTACGATGAAGGAACCATGCCCGGAATACACCAGTCCAGGTCGCTTCTTATCCATCTTCTTTCTTTTATAAAGTGTCTTGGTATAAAGCGTGTCGAGCCAGGGATACTGGTACCCTAATCTCAGAAGTTTGAGTTTTCTGAGGGAATACCTCGCTGTCTGTCGGGGATTCTTGTCTCTTTTTTCTTTTTCCGACCATATCTGGGGGGCTATCCATCCGATATCTTTCTCACATTGATAGTTCGCCAGTTTGATGAAGAAATCCTCTTCAATCACCAGATCCACATTGCTGATGATCACATAATCATAGGTGCCAAGATCCACCTGGTTCATCAATAACCTTACAGCTCCAAAATAACCTGGATTGTCGTTTCGGGTATTACATGCCACAAACACGTCAACTGAAACAAGCTCCATGGCTATCTTCTTTGCCTGTTCTATGGATGACAGAAACTGATCCTTCTCCTTATCGGATTCAAATGATACACAAAACACTGCAATTCTGATCATACGCCTTTGTGCTTTAAGATGGTCCATGTAAGCCAGGAAAGTCCTCCCTGCAGCAGTGATACGGTTAAGTAGGCCCAGGCGAGCTGAGTGATACTCTGTGAGTAAGAGAAGGCAATCACCATCACCGTGAGACAGATACATAGGTTGATGGTGTTATAGGGTATGACAGAAATGGCGTCTATAGGGTTCCGGTAGAGGAGATAGAGCGCCTGAGGCAGGATGGAGAGGAGTAAGATCTGAGAGAGCTCCTTCGTGACCAGATATTCCTCAGAGAAGAATAATGAGGTCATGAAGTCGGTAAACCCGAAAAACGGAACGGATATGAGGATAGCGGCTGAAATATAAAGAAGTAGCAACTTGTTGATGAAGTTGCAGGCCTTCTTGATCTCTTTCTTTGCGATGCATTCGGAAACAAATGGTAATAAGATGATTCCCATAAATGAGAAGAGTGTCGTCACCATCGTGACAAATGTCATTCCGACAGAGAAATGGGCTGTAGCCTGGAATCCCTGATGATGGCTGATGTAGATGAGTGGAAATGCAGAGAGGGAGAATAAGAAGAAATCTGCCAATAACCGTCCTGACGAATATCTGACGATGGTCTTCAGCTCTTCATAAAGGGAGGATTTCCAATTTCTATAGGGCATAGGGCGCCTCCAGATCTCTTTTTTCCACAATTCCCTTCCCCAGTAGAAGGCGACGAAGAGGGCGGTAATGACAAGCCAGGAGACAAACACGCGCTTTGTTGTCAGGATGGGCAGGAATATCAATGGCATGATAATGGCTGACTGAAGCCCCAGTTGGGCACCATTATACCATTTGAAATTACTGATACCCCGATAATAGGCATACGTAAACTGTGCAAGTGCCAGCAGGAAGGCATACGCAAGAATGATCGTATAAAGCAGATCGTTATCGGGCTCTCCAATCATCAACTGCTGCATTTCTCCACGGAACACGGCACAGAAAAGACAAACCAGAAAAGATACGCATCCTATAAAAAGGAGCGACGCTTTCAATAAGGGGTATATGCTTTTTCGTGGCGTCCCGTTTTGGTAGAGCGGTATATATCGTGGAAGCGTGATGCCCACACCTGCCAGCATCATAAACGAAAGAACCTGTATGGAACGCTTGATCAGATTGTACTGACCGAATTCATCCATATCCAGACGATTGCTGAGCAACTTCGTAATGACAAAAGAACAGAGCATGATCATCATCTGTATGATAAAGGTCCACACGACATCCTTTGTCATCTTGGCCCCACCTTTCCCTTTCATGATATTTAGCATGGTTCAGACTTTTTTTGAAGTATCATAAACAGGAAATAGGCCACGAAGAATGTCGCGATATAGCTGGTGTAAGCAAAGAAGGAAGTGGCAAATGACCAAAGGAGATAGGCATAAGCAGCAGTAATCAATACCTGGTTGGCAAAAATGTTTCTCCTGCTGATCAGGTTCTTGAGAGAAAGCTTGGAGAAGAAGCCAAGGATAAACATCACCAGATAAGTGCCGGATTCCCCAAAGTCCTCGATGAGTGATCTGAAAATGGTGAAGATGTTGGAAATGCCATAGTAGCCGTTCTGGCCTATCTGATGGTATTCCTGGTAAACACCTTGTATCTTGTCTTCAAGTCCGATGACATTGGAGATACCTAAAAAGGTCTTGGTGCCATAGGAATATACAGTGGGCTCGTATGTCGTAAACCACATTTCAAAACAATGGAAATGCCCTAATGCATACGTGATGAACTTCTGACTGATATCCGTGATGGACCTTTCGCTGATTTCTCCGGTTCTGAATACCATCGAAGAAAACAAGATGGCGAAGAAGAAGATGATGCCTACACCTGTAAAAAAGATATACTTCAATTTAATCTGAACCGTAATCCCATAACTGAAGGAACTGACCAGATAGCCGGAAAACCATAGCACAAAACCTGTAATCATACCCATTTTCATGGACTGGGTCATAGCGATAAAAATGCCTGGTATCAATGTCAGAATACAGACGAATCTTGTCCATTTCCCTACCCAGCGGTAACAAAAACCTCCGAATAGTGGGGCTACATAGCAGAAAACAAGGAACAGCTGATTGATGGCATTCGTCACGCCACCATTCATATAGCGGTCTTCAGAGATCTGCCTGTTCATGTTAAGGATATCTTGCATGCTGAGCAGCGCCTCCAGGCTAAAGCCATGAAGGATGATGGAATAAAGGGGATTGACCATGGCTCCTGCCACCAGTATGAGCATTAAGGGGAAAGCCCTTTCCTTCCTGAATACTAACTGTCGCTTTGATGGTTCCGGCAGGTAGATGGTATCACAGAAGATCGTCCCAAACATGAAGAAGATCACGCCTCCTACAATAAACAGGATGCCTGTCAGCTGTAAGCTGATATAATATTGTAACAGAAGGACAACAGGAATAGAAGATGCCCATATCAAAGCAAATACGCCTGCAGGCTCCAACCTGAGGATATATTTCCATGACAGGAGGAGCAAGATGCCTACAAGTGCGATGATCAGGAGATCCATGTCTGTTCCCTTATGACTCTCTACGTTTGCGCTCCCGTATGAAAATGGCAGCAGCAGGCAGGAATAATCCCAGCAGGAAAGCACCGGCGATGACATTCTTCTTCACCGGCGAGCTCTGTTCTTTTACGCCAAGGGGAGGCGTCAGTATGCGGATGTCTGTACGAAGGGCTTTCGACATCTGGGCTTCCTCCCGTTTCTGGAGCAGGAAGACATAGACCTCGTTGAGCACACGCCAGTCACGTTCATCGGTCAGTCCGCCAATATATTTCTTGGGTGCCGAAGAAATCATCTGCTTACCCTTTTCTTCCATGTCAGTCACAGTCTTCAGCTGCATCTTCAGCTGTTTGATGGCGTTTTCCGCAGATACAAGCACGGCATCATGCATCGCCGACAGCTGTTTGTCGATATCTGCCACAAACGGATTGTTCTTATTTGAGCTGGCGATAATCTTCTGGCGTTGAATCTGAAGTTTGTTATATTCAAGGAGCTGGTCTGCCAGTCCTTTATTGTCTGCGACAAGAAGTGCGGGTAACAGCTCGTCCTTCTTTGATTCGTCGCGCAGATAGTCACGGATTGCCTGTGCCATATAGAGGCGGTTGCTCACTTCCAGATGGGCTTGAGAGATGTCCTTCGCCCCTTCTGCATAGACTTTTGCCATCACCTCAAGGTCGGGCACCATCGTCTTGCTCTTGTAGTCTGCCACACGCTGGTCCAGTGTCTTCAGTTCTGTCTGGAGCGAGGCGAGACGCTCAATGACGTATTGCTCCGACACAGCCATCTCCCTGTCTCTTTCTTCCGTCAGCTCTTTCCTGTACTCGGCAATGATGGCGTTTATCACATCTGTAGCACGTTGCTTGGACACATCTTTATATTTGATGTCGATGATAGAGGCGTCTCTGCTCCCCACGACAATATTCAGACGTTTCTTCTTGATCTGATCCACCAATGCCATCGGCTCAATCCGGTTCACAGTGATGGTCACCTCATCGTCTTCCATCTTGGAAAGGTAAGGAGTCGCCTTGATCTCTACCTTTCCGATGGATGTCTTGAAAGTCTGTCCCACTTTTCCGGTTAGGTCGTCATCAAAGGAGTCATCATTCTTCTTGAATTTGTAGATCCTGACATTCCCGTTCTTATTCAGGTCAATTTTCATTCTCACATCGTCTTCTTCCGTGATGTCCTTGAAATCCACGATGACAGGCTGTGTCTCGGCATAGAGATCCTTGTTGCGAATCCCCTTGACCGTATAGCTCATGTCAAGATGCAGCTGGTGTATGACATTGAGCAGCAGCCAGGGCGACTGCATGGCATAGAGCTCATTATACACATTGGCAGAACCCATGTTCAGTCCGATGAGTCCTCCAAGTTCTGCCAGTCCTCCCAGCTGTCCCATCAGGGCCCCCATACCATTTTCTTCCTTGATGAGAACCTGGGCTTTCCTCGTATATTTGGGAGGTGTCACCACGAGATAGATGACGGCAAGCAGCATGATAGTGACGACAGAATAGCAGAACCATTTCCACTTTGCAAGGCATTCTTTCCAGAATTCGCTTACTGTTAATGTATTATTTTGAGCCATTTCGCAGTTCTTTACTTGAAGATGAGTACTAAGACAGATGTTAGCACAGAGATGGCAGAAAGCCAGAATGAACCATTGGTGATATCACTCGCAATAGCCGACTGGCGTTTGCGGTAGTTGTTGGGTTGTACATATACCACATCGTTCTGCTGCAGGATATAGGCCGGTGATTTCATGACGGCATCGGCATCCTGCATGTTTAGGACATAAGCCTCCTGGTCGCCGTTTTCCCTTTGTCTGATCACCTTTACAGTCATCCTGTCACCATAGATCGTCATGTCTCCGGCTTTACTGAGTGCCTGCAGCAAAGTGAGCTTGTCGCTGTCGAATAAGTAGAAACCAGGATTCTTGACCTCTCCGAGCACAGAGAAGCCGAGGTTGATATACTCGATGGTGACGACAGCGTCTGATGCGACGTCTTTCTCCGCCATCGTACGTTTCAGATAATCTGCCAGGCCCGCACGGGTCATTCCTGCCGCTTTCACCTTACCAACCAGGGGAAAGTCTATATAGCCGTCAGGATCAATCGTATATCCGGAAGCACCTCTGCTTTGATAAATGGATTGCTGCTCCGTATAACCGATGATCTGTGATGTTACAGGTAGGTTCAATATGTTATTAAGTTCTACCGATTTTGTGTTTACGATGATAGAAATCTTATCAGCAGGCTTTAGCAATATTCCTTTGCTCTCCTTGACAATCATCTTGTCGCCATCAGAAAGATTGGGGAAATATGATACTGTTTTCGGTGTTGCACATGAGGTAAGAATAATCACGCCCCATAACACAATGATGACATTTCTTATTTTCATTCTTATTGTTTTTTATACTTTAAAACGCATTTCCCACCTTAATATTATGGGTTGCGGCTGCAAAAATACAACTTTTTGCCGAAATATCATCGTGCTTTGGAATTTTTTGCGTATATTTGCCACAGATAATTAACTATCCTATAAA
>JAEEGK010006575.1_pt1 | contig 27951 bp, 17 predicted proteins | sample 8958771 | NCBI WGS metagenome assembly JAEEGK01 (sample SAMN16246547, study PRJNA631951) | gut metagenome | biome: gut microbiome; feature: rumen; material: SC-attached | host: Bos | place: Iran: Karaj | collected 2018-10 | reverse complement strand
CAAAAATATCCCGGTTTTTACGACAATTGTCTCAAACCGTTCAACATTCCAGAATTGAGCAAGGGCGCAGTGCCGTTTTCCACCAAAGACGTGGAAATGTTGTTGAAAAAGGGAAGTGAGGGGTTTGATTAATTATACCGTATCGATTGTACCGCATCGATTGTACCGTATCAATTGTACCGTATCGATTGTACCGCATTAATTGTCCCGGGGGTTGACACCCCCGTCTATTATATTTCGTCCTTTCAGGACTTAGTTTCATATAGTTTTCGGAAGACAAACCCCGAAGGGGTGTCACAAAAAAGCCGTGGGTGTAAACCCACGGCAACAAATTAATTGGATTTCACCTTCGTCGTCACCCTTTCTTCTGCCATCAGCCCCTTCCCTACCGCATGCCTGTCAATCTCCACTTTTTTTGTCGTGAAATCAGGGATGTTGAACGAATAAGTTGTGTTTGAGTAATATTCCAATGGGTTTTCCTGCGGCAAGAGGAAAGGTTTGCTTGCCTTGCCGCTGTCGTCGATGCAGGAGAAAAATAATTGTGAATACAGACCATTTTCACGCCGTGAAACAAAGGCAAACCAATGCGAACCAGTGCTCCAATTGTGCGACGATTCGGTGTCGGGGCTGTTGATTTCGTCGAGCGGACGCGCATTGCCAGTCTGCAAATCGAGCAGCCACAAATCCGCCTCGTGATGCCAAATCGGGAAACATCCATAATCCGACATCGTGAACATTATGTACTTGCCGTCATACGAGGGCTTTGCAAAAGTGCAGTTTTTATTGATGGCGACGGCGTCAAACAGCGTGTCGATTTTGCCCGAAAAATGTCCATCCTCAAAGGCGATTTTGCAAAGGTTGTACTGCACTTTTTTGTAATTTTCGGGAATGTCGTAAGCCTTCGACTTGCAGAAATACAACCACTTGCCGTCCGGGGAAAATGCCGGATAAGTTTCAAAATTTTCCTTGGTCATCAGGCAAGTGTCCAAAATCAATTCGTTGGTGGCGGGGCAATAGATGAAGACGTCCGACTTCAAGTCAAAAACCTCGATAAGTTCCTCTTTCACAACGTGAAACGATTGGTGCGTATCGTTGGTGGAATATGCGCAATACTTGCCCGACGGATGCCAATACGGATAGACCATCGAGCCGCCGAGGGCTTCATTTTTTGATTTCAGGATTTGGGTCTTGCCGTCAGAATGTACGAGCGTTGCGCCGTTTGCGCCACGGACGTGGAATGTGTAACTATCTGGATTACAAGCGTTGGCGGTATGGCAATTGACGCAATTGCCGGGAATCAACGTATTTTCCATTATCGGCGATTCGTCAAATGTTGCTATCTCCCTCTGATACAATCCCATCTTGCCAAAAACCTCGTATCCGGGCGACACCCTGCGGTAAGTGACGCCGTATTCATCTAAGGGATAATCACTTACCGACATTTCAAAATCCTTGTAACAGTACCATTTGCCGTTAATTTTTGCCTTGACTTCAAAGGTCAATTTGCCGCCCTTGTTGTCTGCGGTGAGGCTGTGCCAGGCGTCCATCGGAAACCGTGCATAATAGTCATTGACGTGCAATTCGCCTGATACACTGCCTTTTACATTGACATCCACAATGTCGGCGTCCTTGACGTTAAAATTCATCGGGGCAATACCCGCCGGAATCGTAACACCAAGATAATCAGGATATATTGGCGGATAGTCGTCAATTGTGCTTACATCCTTGGGACTTTCCGCACAGGCGGCGGCAAGGAGCATCAATGTCAACAAAATGTATATCGGCTTCATATCAATCATCATTTTAAGTTCAACAAATAGGCATAATACGATTTGGCAAATGCGGACGTCTTCACCGACTGCGGATCACGTGAATACATCTGCATAAACTGCTGAAAATCATTGACTACAGGTGTAGTCACCACTTGCGGGATGCCGCCGAGGCTGCCGTGCGACTGGTAATAGGCGTATATCAACGCCTCCTGAAATTGCTTGGGCAGCACATTGTAGCCCGCATCCCTGCCGAGCGGATAATAGCTCACAAATTTTTGCAAATCCTTTTCCAAGAGGACATCCGCCATCAGATAATCGAAGGCAAGGCGGTTTTTGCCATTTTGGACGAGCAAAAGTCCGTACATCTGGTCAGGCTCGGCGTCGCTGTAAAGGAAATCTTTTTGATAACGATTTTTGTCCACTTGCGCCCAAAATTTGTTGTCGGTGAACTTGCCACTGCCATCCAAAATAGCGAGCGTACTATGCGCAAACTCCTTGTAAAACAAAGTGTTGGCGAGCATTTTTAGATATTTGCGCGCCACATCGTAATCCTCGTTGATAATATTGAGCTCCGCAAGACGCTTGGTGATGCGGCCGCTCTTTCGGTAATTTGGAATTGCCTCCTGTGCCTCAAAGAGGTTGCGCATCGAGGTATTCACCATTCCAAGGCGCAAATAAATCTCCGCCGCCGATAGTGGCAGCAAAAAGTCGCGCACAAAACCCGGCACAAGTCCCTCCCTGCCGTTTTGGAAAAAATCAAACATCCTGTTGCCCAATTCGCCTTTTTCAGCAAGGGCGAGGTTGAGGCACGAGACACTTTGCGGCGTGCGGGGATTGTTTTTTTCAGCAATTGAGATAATCCTATCCCAATTGCCAATCCTCACCAAATAATCGTACTCGAGCACCTCGTAATTGAGACTATTGAAGCCACTCGGCACGAAAATCAATGCAAAGACCACCATCACGGCGGCGACAATGACAGAGATTTTTTTATTTATTTTTTCTTCTACAATTCCCCAAAACGGCACGAGAGCCGCCGCAATCATAATCAACACCTGCATAAATGGGATTTCGGTCGGGAATCGGAAATAATTGATACCCAAGAAAAACCTGAAAAGCGGATAATCGGACATTTTGTAGCAGACCACCGCCGCAAATACCGCCACCAAAACCAAAAGCACGGAGATTGCGACATTGTTTTTGTAATTGAAATTGCAAACCACCAAAAACAGAACCGATGCAAAAGCCACTGCGCCAAATAGATAATACAGCAACGCCACGCCCAATGTGCCGCAGAGCACCTTGGCGACATTATTTTTGACATTGACGTATGCCAAATCAAACGCCAACGACGCCACCACAGCCACCACAAAGGACAGCAAGACGCTCTCATTGCCCATATAATGCCACAACAGCACCGACGGAAGAAAACTCAGGCAATACGTCAGCCCATCCGCGCCAAAATGCCTCATCAATCTACACGTAAGTATCTGAACTACAAGCAACAACACCGCCACTACCAACGCACCAAACAACGGAAAATAATAAAACTGCACCAAAAATTCGCTCACATAATCCGCCAATCCGCCCGGCAGCGACATCCGCTCCGCAAAGTAGCCCTTGGTGAACATAAACATTTGGAATTGCTCGTGGTACGAAAACGCGCAGGCATATCCTATTCTCCAAAACAGGAACACCACCACGAAAAATATTGCTGAAATTATATGTTTCCAATACTTGACTGCCATCGCTATTTGTCTTTTGGTAAACGTTGAACTAAAAATTCGTACAATGTGCCCGATTTCAGATTTTGGGACATCTGTCTTGTGCGGCTGTTGAAGCGGGAGATCACATCCTCCATATTTTGCTTTGTGACAGCGAGTTTGGCTGTGTCGCCCGACTTCTGGCAGGCGGTGTATTCCTGCGAGAGACGTTTAAGCTCGATGTTGCGCTGCATGAGCAAACTTTTCCACAATTGCAACGAATCGTTCTGCGGCGTCCCTCCCCCACTGCTCACCGAATCTATCAATACTTTCACGACGCCCGGCTCGGTCACAACGAGCAGATTTTCAGTATTTTGACGGTAATGATAATCAACACGAATGTCGGCGAGATACTCCTCGCTGCGTTCAAAACGGAATTTACCATCCTTGATGACCACGGAATCCACGCCGAGGCTGTCCTCGTAGAATACCGGCACAAGGAAAATGCGCTTGCCGTTGAGGTTGCTGTCGCCGACAGTGCCTTCTATCGTGCACCGACTGCTGCAACCCGACAACGCCATCACACAGAGCAATATCAAGAATATGTTTTTCATTTTTTTATGCTAATATTAATCCTTTCACCCGACATCAATTCGCTGTAAACGCTGCGGTAATCGATTTCGACTTTTTTGGAAGTGAAATCGGGCGCATTATATGAATAGAGTGATTCTTCATACGTTGTTTTTGGGTCTTTTTGCGGCAGGAGCAATGGCTTCGTAAACCGTCCCTCACCGTCCACCATCGCAAAATATATGCAGGCGTACAATCCGTCCATCCTTCGGCTTGCGAAAAGCATCCACCGGCTGTTGGCGCTCCAATTGTGAAAACCGTCCGAATCCGGCGAATTGATTTCGTCAATTGCGCGTATCGAGCCGTCCGACATGTCCATCATATACAAGTCGGATTCGCTGCGATTGACCGGATTTGTACCATAATCGCAGACGCAAAACACCATATATTTGCCGTCGTATGACGGACGCGGCAGGCAGATGCTCTTGTCCCACTGCCGTGCGCCGATGATGGTGTCAACCCGGTCGCCAAGCCGTCCAGTCGCGGCGTCAAAATCGATGCTGCATAATCTGTATTTGCGCTTGTCGTACTGCGCGGGCACAGGGTAATTGTACGACGTGCAGAAAAATATCTTGCGGCCGTCAGCTGAAAAAAACGGCGTTGTCTCCAACGAATCGGTTTGCAGGAGCGGCGAGGTGATTATTTGATTATTGTCAATGTCCAAAACCACAATGTCCGAAACATCATCGTAAGGCTCTATAAGTCGCTCGCGCCCAGTGTAAAAGCATTGCAGCACCTTGGTCTGCGAGAATGCGCAATATCTGCCGTCAATGTGCCAACTGCCGTATGTCAGGCTCGTATTCTGCCCCTCGGCTTTGGCATTGTAAATCAAATCTTTGCCGCCGCTGCGCACGATTGTCGCGCCGTGCCGCCCGCGCACATGCACATAAAATTGATCGGGATTGGTGCGGTTTGGCGTATGGCAATTGAGGCACTGACCGCCCACAGAGCGGCTTTCGAGCAGTGGAGTCTCGTCAAAATTGGAAATGTCGCGCTGATAAACTCCAATCAAGCTGAATGTCTGGTAGCCCGGGGCGATTTTTCGGTAAGTGACGCCATATTCGCCAAGCGGACAATCGCTTACATATATCGCAAACGGCTGATATTCACGCCATTTGCCGTCTTTTTTCGTGGATACTTTTACGGAGATCGATTTGCCTTGGTTTTGGTCAATTAGACTATGCCAATCGTCCACGTCAAAGCATGCGTAACCGCCCGAGGCTGCAATCCGCCCGCCTAATTCGCCAATTGCCTCCACATAGACACATTCGGACGAATCATTGACATAAAAATTGAGCGGGGCAATCTCTTTTGGTATTGTAACATCCTTATAATCAGGGAAGATGTCAGGCAATTGACCAATCTGCTCTGCATTGTCGGGGATTTGCATGCACGCAGAACAAAAAATCGAAATCATAATATATATCAATGTCTGTTTCATCACTTTGCCTTAGAGACATTACAAAAATAATACGTCCAATAATTATAACCAAATTTATTTTGCTGCATACCCGAAATATCGCGGTGCGTGCCGTTCAAAATCAACGCCCACGCCTCCTGATACGATTTTGGCATATTGACGACGGGCTCCCGCAATCCCTGATAGAATGTCGCAAAAGTCTGTAAATCACCATTCAAGAGCATTGCAGCATAGAAATACTGCCGCGCCAAATCGTTGCCACGGTTTTCCATGTAGAGTTTGCCAAGCATCTTCGCCAATTCGGGATAGTAGAAAATAAAATCTTCCTTGAATCTGTATTGCCTCAATGTCTGATACAGAGGGCCGATGCCGTCGTCACTGTCGGTGGCTATGAGTTGCAGGTATTTGTCAGCCCAATCGGAATAATAAAAACTATGCGAAAGTATCAACAAATAATGCCTGGCGGCATTGTATTTCTTGTCAATGATGAAACATTCCGCCATACGTTTCAGCAGACGGCCGCTTTTGCGGTTGTTCATAATCGATTCCTGAGCGTCAAAGGCAAATTGCAACGACGTATTAATCATCCCGAGATTAAAGCTCGCCTCGATGGACGGCAGGCACGACATATTGTCCAAAACGGCGTCAGAGAGCAACCCAGCGCAACCGTCCTGCGGCATGTCAAACATCCGCTCCGCCAACATCCCCCTCTGCGCAAGCGAGAGATTGATGCAGACACGTTCAAAATCGGTCTGCGGCTGATGTTTTTCGCTCTGGTGGATGATATTGTTGTAGCATCTGTGCCTCAGCCAATAATCATAATTTATAAGACGGAATTTCAATTGGTCGTATGCTACATTTACAAAGAGGAACGACAAAAAGACCAATGAATATTGCGCAGCGTACAATGCGATTTTGTTTTCGATTTTTATCTTGATTTTGTCAGACATCAATATCAAACCCACGGCAACAATCGGCACAAAAAACATCATAAAATGGTAATGTCCGGGGATTCTGTAATAATTGACACCCAACAAAACCTGACTTACCGGATATTGATGCGGCATCAGATACGTGGAACAAACGGCTGAGAGGCAATATATTACAGGGACAATTGCAATAACAATGAATTTCTTTTCACGATACAATAAATACGCCGTGTAGATGAAGCAGACCGCGCTCACCGCCCCAATAAGCCAAAATAAAAGCGGCAGCAGAGCCAGCGACAATATTGCATTGCGATTGGAAATTTTTATATACAACAATGCAAACACAATGGAAACGATGAACGAGAAAAGCAGATTTTCATCGCCCATATCGAGGAATATCAGAATTGACGGCAAAAAAGAGAGGAAATACAATCGCTCGTCCTTGTCACGGAAGTTGGCAAAGGTCAATAATTGTATCAGGCACAATGCAATGGCACATATCCACGCGCCGTATGCCGGTACGTAGAAAAATTGAACTAAAAATTCGCTTACATAATCCGACAATCCTCCGCAAGTGGCTATCCTATCCACAAAATAATCCGAAGTAAAGAGGAACAATTGGTTTTGCTCGTGGTAATTCATCAACCCCGGGTACAGGAAATTGAGGATTGCAAAAACCAACAATCCGAACGCCGTTGTAGATATGATCCTGAGTTTCATCCGTAATAAAAATTGTGCCTCCGCGCCACTTGCAAAATTATAAAAACACGTTGTTAATACTTGAAATTAGCAACGTGTTTTTTTAGAAATAAACTCTCTTCTTGGGGGAAGCCCTTACGAAGAGAGTTTAAAAGAAAAGACTACTTTATGAGAAGAAATACTAAAAAAATAACAAATCAAATCACTCCTTAGCCTTGAACGCCCACCAGGTGCACTCGCCCCAAGAGCCAGTGCCTTCCTTTGCATACACGAGCTGCAACTTTTTGTCAGTCAGGTATGCAATCTCAAAGCTGGTGGGCATGTATCCGCCGCCGTTGATCATGAACGGCCAGAGGATTGCGCCCTCGCTCGTATTGAGGTAGCCGAACTCAGAGCCGATGTTGTTGGCCTTGCCATCCACGGAGAATGAGCCGGTATTGAGCAAATTGCCCTTTGCATCGTACTTGAACACTTGGTTTTTGTTGAAGACCAAGTATGCGCCGGCTTCTTCCTCGCCGGTGAGTTTGCCGGTGTTGGAGTGTTGCAACTGGCCGGAGAAACCGTCGTTGGGACAGCCCCACCACTGGCCGTTGATGGAATTGCCGTCGAATGCGCCAGCCTGGTAGCCTGCGTTGCCCCAGCAGCCGCCGTCGGCGTTGATGCCGGTGTCCCAAGTCCACTGCTTGCCGGTCTCGAAATTGTTGCCGAGGATGGTCTTCAATACGTCGGTAACCTCCCAGCTCTCCACCTTGAAGCTCTTGGATGTCTCGATAATGTTGCCGTTGGTATTGAGGGTCTGCACCTTCAGATTGCCCTGTGAAAAAACGGGCACTTGGAACTTGCCAGCCATGCCCGACGCCAACAGCGAATTGTCGTCGGCGTGGCGAATCTGCACGTAGGTGGAAGGTGATGTGGTGAAGGTAAACACGTCGGATGTTCCTTCCTGAGTGACAATCACACGCGAATCCAACTGAGCGTCGGTCAATTGAATGGGATGGTTGTCAATCTCTTCGACAGCAGGATCACATGCCATCATCGACATTGCGATAAGAGACGCTGCTGCAAAATATAGTTTTTTCATAACTGATATCAATTTTTAGGAAATTGAGATTAATTAACTAATAACCTGCATACTCGCTGTCCGCACCTGTATAGCCGGGATTTTGAGCCACATTGCCTTCGTTGAGAAGGATCTGTGTTTCAGGAATCTTGAAGAAGCCTGCGGTCGCATTGTAACGTGCGGCGTAACCACCATTATGGGGGGTATTGGAAGCCTCCGTGCCTGCGGTGTACACCTTCACGCCTTCCTGCTTTGCGAGTGCGGCGGCTGCGATGTGCCAACGGCGGATGTCGTTCCAGCGAAGACCTTCGTAGAACAACTCCCAGCGACGCTCGTTTTGGAGAGCCTGGAGCGAGTAAGATACATCGGGCAAGCCGGCGCGTTTGCGCACTTGGTTCATGCCTTCGGCGTTTTCATTGATCTCAGACCACATGAGGCAGACGTCTGCAAAACGGATGTGCACGAGGTCATGGATGTTGCCGGTCTGCATGAGGTTGTCATTGATCCAGCCGTCTGCGCCGTACATCACCTGCTCAAATACAGGGGCATACGAGCCGTCGTCGTTCTTTGCGGAGATGGCGCCGAGCTTCATCTGGTAGTAGTCGGTCTCCTGGATGAAGTCAGCCCACGATGCGCCGCCGTAGGTGTAGCCGGGCATGTTGGTGACATTGATGATGCTCTGCTTCAGGCGGTGATCCTTGGATTCAGCGGCAGACCAATCGGCAACAACGCCCGGATTGACAGGACCTGCGCCCCATCCCTGTCCCCAAGGATAGGTCTTTTCGTATTCCTGACCGCCACGGACGCCAAAGTGGAGGGCGTAGCCGTTGCCGTAGCCGATGGTGGTGTTCCAGGACGCAAGTTTGTTAAACTTGGTTGCGAACATGCTTTCGGGGTTGACGGCGTTGTTGTCCTCAGCCCAATTGAAGGTGATGACGTCGGACGACTGACCAGAAGCGTCGTTCACTTTGAGGAGGTCGCCGGAATCCCACTTGGTTGCGCTGTTGGAATAAGCCCAAAGGTTGTAGAACTCAGGCACGAGCGAATAGCCGGAATTTTTGTAGCAATCGTCGATGCAGGTCTTCACCATATCCTTGGTCAGAGTGGTGCCGTCGGGCAGCACTACAGACGTGAGGGGATTGTAATTGGTGGAGGTCAATGCGTCGAGAGTCTCGCCATTGCCATAGAATCCAGTGTAGAACAGCCATGCGCGGGTCAGCAAAGCCTCTGCGCAATACTTGTCGACATGTCCGTCGGTCTTCCTGACTGCGGGCATCGTGGTGGATGCTGTGTAGAGATCCTGGAGAATCTGACCCCAGAAACCTGCTGCATTGGTGTAAACCACCGAGCCGTCGTCCTTGGTAACAAGCGGAATGCCTGTGCCGTACATCGACGCCAGTTCGTAGTAGTAGAACGCCCTGAGGAACAGAGCCTCGCCCTTCACCTGAGCCTTCACATCGTCAGCCAAGGAGAGGCCGTCGATGGTATTGATCAAAGCGTTGGCGCGGGAAACACCCGTATAACGTGCAAGGTAGAAGTCCTTTGTGGCGTCTGCGCCACTGTTGGTGATGAAGTCGTATGCCTGCATCAACTTGTCGTTGGCGCCACCACCGCCGAGAGCGTCGTCGCTCGCCAAAATGGCGGCATACAAGAACGACTCCTGCGGGAATGCGTTCACGGCATTGTTGTTTTGATATATTGCCGCGAGCACCTGGTTGGCGTCTCCCTCAGTCTGGGGGAAGTTGCTTGTATCAGCCTCGCTCATGCTCATGGAGTCGAGGTCGCACGCAGACAACATTCCGGCTGCGAGCAGCAACAAACCTGTTTTTATATTGATTACTTTCATTATTTTCAATCTTAGAATTTAATGTTAACACCGAATAAGAATGTACGAGGGTTGGGGTAGTTGCCTACGTCAACGCCAGTCACCCAAGGCTCGCCGCCGTTGAGCGCCATACCGTTTTCAGGATCCATGCCTTTGTACTTGGTAAATGTAAGCATGTTTTGTGCAGCGATGTAGAACCTCACCTGGTTGAGAGGACAGGATTTCCAGAGATGCTTGAAGTCGTAGCCCAAAGTGATGTTGGACAGGCGGACATAGTTGGCATCCTCGATGTAGATGTCGGAAATCTTCTGGAAGTTCATGCCACGGTTGCCGGGCTGGAGGAGCGGATACCTGTTGGAAGTGCCTTCGCCAGTCCAGTAGTCGTAAACTTCGGAGGTGTAGTTTTCGTACTGGCCGTCGGTGAATTTCCTGTAAGAACGTGCCACCTGCTGACCAAATGCGCCGTAGAATGTAACGGAGAGGTCGAAGCCCTTGTAATCAGCACCCAAAGAAAGACCCATTGTAATATCGGGGGTAGGATTGCCGAGGTCGGTCTTGTCTTCGTCGTTGATGACGCCGTCATTGTTGTTGTCAACGTACTTCAAGTCGCCAACCGACAAATCTGCGCCCTGGAGCGAATTGGCAGCGTCGCCACCACAGTTTTGTGCTACGTAAGCCTTGAGGTCAGCCTCATTCTGGATGACGCCGTCGGTCTTGAATCCGTAGAAGTAGCCGATGGAATAGCCTTCCTGCATGCGGGCGATGATGCCGGTGCTCTGAGCCAAGAGGTCGTTGCCGCCTTCAATGTACTTGTTGGCGTTGTTTACCTTGGTAACTTCGTTCTTATTGTAAGCCATGTTCCAGTTTACATTGTAGCTGAAATCCTTGGAAGGCGAATCAGCCCAGCCGAGCGAAATCTCGACACCGGTGTTCTTGACGTTGCCGGCGTTCTGGTATTGCGATTCAAAACCTGTTGCGGCGTTGGTCTGTACGGCGATGAGGAGGTCTTTGGTCTCCTTGTTGTACCAGTCGATGGTGGCGGTCAAGCGGCTCTTCAGGAAGCGCATGTCAAGACCAACGTTGGTCTGCTCGGAAGTCTCCCAAGTAAGGTCGGGATTGGCGAGGCGGGTGGCGTATGCACCCTGTGTGCCGTTATCCTTGTTGTTGCCGAAAGAATAAAGACCAAAATCACCAAACTCCCATGTGGAGCGCCAGGACGACGAGGGAAGATTGTCGTTACCATTCTGACCCCAGCCTGCGCGGAGTTTCAAGAAGTCGAAGATGCCCTGATCCTGCATGAAGCTCATATTGCTGATTACCCAGCCTGCGGATACCGAGGGGAAGTAGCCCCACTGATTGCCTTCCGCAAACTGCGAAGAACCGTCGGCACGCATTACTGCGCTAAACATCACGGTCTCGTTGAAGTCGTAATTGACACGGCCGAAGTAAGACATCTTGGCGCCGTAGTTAGCGGGCGAGCCGGATGCATTGTAGGTAGTACCAGTGGTATTGACGATGTAAGCGTGAGCCATGTCGTTGAAGATGTTGTTGTAGCCGGTGATGTTGACGCTCTCGCCGTAGTCGGGACGCGACTTGGAATATTCGGTGCCGACCATTACGTCGAAGTGGTTCTTTTCAGCGACGTCAAACCTATAGTTGACAGTGTTGGTGACGCCCCAGTTGAAGCCCAAAGAGAGGTTGTCGGTGGTCTGGTCCTGATCGCGCTTGCCGCCCTGGTCGTTCATGTAATATTCAGGAAGGTAGCACCTCCAGGAAGAGCCGTATGTCTTGTAGCTCAACAAGCCTTTGTAGGTCAAGTTTTTGATGGGGGAAACCTCAACGTATGCATTTGCATTCATATTGAAGTTTTTGGATTTGTTGTTGCCCGACTGATTGTTGATGGCGGATGCAATCGGGTTGCTTGCGTAAGAATTGAAGCCAAAGATACCCATCTGCTTCAAATCATCACCCATAAAGTAATCGCCGTCGGCGTTATATACGGGGATGAGCGGAATGGCACGCAGACAGTCGGAAATGACGTTGCTGTACTGGTTGCCAATCTGGATGCCCTGGCTGATCCTGTGCTGGAAGTAGAGGTTTTCGCCAAACTTGATGATGTCGCGGCCGCCGTCCTTGGCCTTCCAGAGTGAATGTTCAGAATTGAGGCGGAAGGTAAAACGCTTGAAATCAGAGGGGATGTACTCGCCGCCGAATACACCGTCCTGATACTGATAGCCGAAGCCGGTGGAGAATTTGGAAACATCGTTACCGCCGATGATGTTTACAGAGTGGCTTGTGGTGAGCGCGTTGGGATTCCTGAGCTCGTCGAGCCAATTGGTGCCGGCGTAGTTTTCATAGCCCTTGGTGTACTGAGCCCAGTCGTAGGGCGACTGTCCGGCGTTGAATGCAACGATGTCCTGGATCTTCTTGTACTCATCTGCATCGAGGAGGTCGGGCATCTTGTAAACGTTGGAAAAACCAAGGCTGCCGTCGTACGTTACCTGTACTTTGCCCGCCTTGCCTTGCTTGGTGGTGATGAGGATGACGCCATTAGCGGAGCTCGAACCGTAGATGGCGCAGGATGCGGCGTCCTTCAATACGTCGATCCTCTCGATGTCTGCGGGGTTGAGCGAATTGATGTCGCCGCCGGCAACACCGTCAATTACATAGATAGGAGCTGTGGAACCATTGGTACCCGCGCCACGGATGCTGATCTTGAAACCGTCGCCGGGCTGACCCGAATTGGCCTGGATGTTGACGCCGGGCGACTGGCTCTGGAGCGCACCGAGCACCTGGGTGGTGTTCATCTTCTGGATGTCGTCACCCTTGACTTCCACGGTGGCACCGGTGACCAGTTTTTTCTTCTGGACGCCATAGCCGATTACGACCACTTCGTCGAGTTCCTCATTGTCCTCGCTGAGAGTGAAGTTAAGGACAATAGTACCGCCGTCAGTCACCGACGCCTGGAGTTCCATGTTCTGGTAGCCGATGAACGAGGCAGAGATGGTTTGTGAGCCGGCAGGTACGTTGCTGATGACGTAGTTGCCGTCCATGTCTGTGATGGTGCCGATAGTGGTGCCCTTGACAAAGACGTTGGCGCCCGGTAACTCTGCGCCTGTCTGGTCATACACCTTACCCTTGACTGTGCCTTGCGCCGACACATTCAGCGAAAAGCCCAGCATCACCATCATGACAATCAGTCCGTGGAATATGTTTCCACGAATGATGGTTTTAATTACAGGTTTGTTTCTCATAAATTTAGTAATTGTTAATAATTATATATATCTATTTCGCTAATCTTCAAACAGTTATTCTATTCTCAAACACTAATTTTCAAACACTTATTCTCACTATCCAATATTTCCTATTATTTCAAACAGTCCCATAAAAATTCATACCTTGTTGAATGCCGCAAATTTAGAAAAAGATTATTACCGCTGCAAATTTTTTAACAAAAAAAATTAAACTTTTTTTAATATTGCCTTAAAAATATGGCTACAAGTAGTTATAACGGGGGTTATTTCGGCTGCGGCATCAGGTGTATCTTGTTTTCCTCATTATTATAATAGCACACCGAATTGGTCTCGCTCTCGATGTCGAGTATCAGGAGTCCGTCGTTGCGGAGAAATTCGTACTTATTGACCTCGTAATGCGAGCCGTTGCTCATTGTCCTTGTATAGACATTGCCCAAAAACCAGCCGCCGCCAGCCTCGCCCTTCGGTATTGTGTGTATCTTGACTTCGCTTGCAAAATCCACGGAGCTTGCGCTATTGTTGTCGAAAAAGATGAGCAGCTTGCACGTCCTGTCGGTGGTGCTGCGTATCACGCACGCCATGTCGATGGTATTGTTGCCGTCAAAATCGCCCGTGGCTATGCCATTGTATCCCAACGAATTGCCAATCTCGTCGGAAATCTCCCATTGCGGCACAGAATTTTTGAAATACTTGTTGCTGACAAAATATTTCCACAGTGTGTGACGGTATTCGTTAGGGGTGAGCTCGATGGCTTCCTTGTTGGTGAATATCGAATTGAACTGCTGGTATATCTTGGAGGACGCGACATTGTTTTTGGGTACGTAGCCCTTGATGCCACGGAGCGACACAGCCTCTATCCACACCACGCCATCCTTGTCGGTGGATTCAGGACGGTCGGAGGAGATGCGGATGGTCTCACCGTAATTGAGATTGTCGATGCGCCTTGCACCGAGGCTGTCGGCGGCGTAGAGGTGAGTATTGTGGGCTATGACGTGCATCTGGTCGCTATGCTTGAATGTAAAGAGCGATATTGCAACCGCAATTACAAACGTAGCCACCACGAGCATCATTATCGCATTCTTGGCAAACGATGCGTGACGCTCCTTATCGGACTGGACATCGATTTCAAAAATCTGCGTGTCGTTGTTCTGTGTCTTGCTCTCCGCCTTGGGCATTATGGCGAGGATGTCGCGCTTGAAGGCGTTGCAATCCTGATAACGGTCGAGCGGACGTTTGGCTGTCGCCTTATATATAATCTCCTCCATCTGCGGCGACACTCCGGCGTATATCGACGATGGCGGCGGCAATGGGTCGTTGATTATCTTGTTGTAAATCTCGTATTCGCTTATCTTGTTGTTGTAAGGGTGCTGACCCGTGAGCATGTGGAAGAATGTGATGCCGAGCGAATAGATGTCGGTGCGGCGGTCGAGCGGCTGACCCTTCACCTGCTGCGGACTCATATACAATGCAGTGCCTACCTTGGTGCCGGGCTTGGTGATGTGAGGCGACGGCATGTCGAGCATCTGCGCGATGCCAAAGTCGAGTATCTTGACCTCGTTGTCGGGCGTGATTACAAAATTGCCCGGCTTGATGTCGCGGTGTATGATGTTGTGCGAGTGCATGTAGCCGATGGCGTCGAGCATCTGGAGCATGTATTTGATAGCCTTGTGCTCGGGGATGGGTCCCGACTCGTTTTTGATGTACTCGTTGAGGGGCGTGCCATTGATGAGCTCCTCTATTATAAATGTGCCTTCGTCGCAGTCGATGTAATCGTATATGGTGACAATGTGCGGATGCTTGAGCTTGGAGAGGGTTATAGCCTCGTTTTTGAGCCTTTCCTTGACGCCCTCCTTCTGGGCGAGCATCGGATTGAGCTGCTTGATGGCCACACGCCTCCCGAGCAACATGTGCACGCCTTCATAGACGCTGCTCATGCCGCCGTCGGCAATAAGTGATTCTATCTTGTAATTGCCGAGCCTCCGCCCTATCAGTGAGTTTTGTGCCATCTCGTTTAAAGTGGTATTATGATTTCGCGGGCAGGGTCGAGGTAGCCGCCCTTGAGCCCGTTTACTTTAATTATCTTTTCCTTGGGTACGCCGTAGAGCAATTGGAGGGTCTCCAGATTGTCATACGGGCGCACGGTGTGTATCTTCCTGACCGGGATGCGCATCTGCCGCCTGCCGTCGGGCTGCAACACCGCCTCTATCTGCCCCGGCTGCAATCCGTATATCGCAGCCACCGAATCGGCTTCCGTCTGCGTGGCTACGTCGTATATAGCCACCTGCTCGCCGCCTGCCGATACAGGCGAATTTTGCTCCTGAGCGGCGTTCTCCTTGGCGTCCTTGAGGTACATCAATACTCCAAGCACAATTATCAATACAGATACAATTGCCATAGCCACGGGCGTACGCTTGATGGCGGCGGCTTCGTCGTCGGTGGGGCGCACCATGGTCTGGTCGGTGCGCTCGGTGGTATTGTCGAGGTTAAAAAATTTGATGAGCTGGAATGTGACATTGTCGTATCCGCCATTGTCGAGAGCCGTGCGCATCAGCTCCGCGCCCTTGTCCTCGATGTAGCCGCTGCGCGAGAGTATCGCATGGATGTCCTGCGCACTCATCATATTATAAAGTCCGTCGGTGCAGAGCAGGATGATTTCGTCGTCGCCGGGAAATAGCGGCTGCGGGCAGATGTGCGGCGTTGGAGATGGTTTCATGCCCATCACCTGCGTGAGTTCGTTTTTGCGGGGGTGTGTCTCGGCCTCCTCGGCGGAGATTTTGCCGCTGTCAACGAGTGTCTGCACATAGCTGTCGTCCTTGGTGATTTGCTTGAGCTCGCCGCGCCCGAGGAAGTAAATCCTCGAATCGCCAATGTGGGCGTAGTAGGCCTTGTTGTACCTGATGAGCACAAGCACGAGCGTGGTCGCCATTCCCTTACATTCGGGATGCTGGCGGCCTTCCTCTATCAGGCGGGTCTGTGCATAGTCGATGGCGTCCCTGATGGCCTGTACGGGGTCTTTGTAATAATAATTGGTGAAGAAAAATTTGAGCGAATTAACCACAGTCTGCGACGCCTTTTCGCCGCAGGGGAGACCGCCGCAGCCGTCGCATACCATGAAAACATGTCCATTGACCGAATCCACATAGCCAGACGAGTCCTCGTTGTTGGCGCGGACAAGTCCCTTGTCGGTGTGGCTCGTGTAGAGGAAGTTGGTGAGCTCCTTTGTCTTGGATGTTTCCATTGGTAATACTGTTTTTTTCGTCAATTGCTAATCTTAACGCCCCAAAGGTAGGCAATTTTTTTGAGTTTTTGTCGTTATTATCAAAAAAATACATTTCGCTATGAAAAAACTAATCTATCTAATTGCGCTCCTTGCGGCTACAAGCACAGCCGAGGCGCAGGTAATCAAGGAAATCAATCCTACGAAACCAGAACCGACAAACCGCGAACAAATCCGCTGTTTCTCCGAACAAGGCGCGGCAAACTATGCCAAAGCGGAGAAGATGATTGAAGAAAAAGGCAACAAGATGACCGAAGCCGATTGGAAGTATGTGTCAAAACTCGGCTACGACGAGATGCAAGATGGTTATTTTGGACTCGGCACTGAGGGTTGCTCGTGGTATTGCGGCGACGGCGGACCCATCAAAATCACTGCGTCGAGCCGTCTCGCCAATCAGGGCACTAACAACTACAACGAGAAAAATCTCCACGATTTCTACGCCAACACGCCGTGGGTGGAGGGCGTAAAAGGCTATGGCATAGGCGAATGGGTGGAATACACCTTCAAGGCTCAAAATCCGCGCATCACCACCATCATAATCCTCAACGGCTACAACAAAAGCGAATCGGCGTGGAAAAACAATTCGCGTGTCAAGAAACTCAAACTCTACATCAAGGGCAAGCCCATAGCCATCCTCAACCTCGAAGACACTCGCTGCACCCAATTTTTTGAGATTGACCCCGTTACCGACGCCAACAAGGAATGGACAATGCGTTTTGAAATCGTGGACGTCTATAAGGGCGACAAGTGGGACGACACCGCAATTTCGGAGATTAATTTCGACGGATTGGACGTACATTGCTTTGCGGCAGGCACGAAAGTGTTGCTCGCCGACCGTACTTCCAAAAACATCGAGGACATCCAAGAGGGCGACCGCGTGATGAGTTTCAACTCCCTGACCAACACCCAGGAACCCGCCACAGTACAAGAGACCGCCGCAGTTACTCACTGCAACCTCGTAACATACACCTTTGACAACGGCACATCAATTACCGCCACCGACGACCATCCTCTCCTGACCACTCACGGCTGGGCGTCGATGAATCCCGTCAAATCCGCCAATTACAAGGGTTTTGACGGTGTATCGCAAATCGCAGTAGGCGACCAATTTGTAACAGAATCGGGCGTTTTGACATTGCAATCGACATCTGTATCTCACAATCCACAAATGACTTACACGATTGTAAGGCTGTCAAATGGTGATGGTTTCTACGCTGATGGCGTTGCAGCCGGAGCGGAAGAGGTGAAGGAATTGGCGGAATAAGAATTTCATCCCACAATCTGCACCACGCCCGCAACAATCATATAAAAATATATCACTTTTTTGAGTGTCTGTTGATTGATGCGGGCGAAAACCTTTTGACCCAAAAGTATGCCAATGACTATGCCTGGCAGTGCATACAGGAGCGAAATGCCAACAGTTGGCGTTACAAATCCGTATTCTGCCCTGAAAAAAGTCATATAAATATTTGTAATCACAAAATACGCCTGCGCAATGGCGAGATACCCTTCCTTAGTCTTTTCGCACGAGAGGAAATAGACCACGGCGGCGGGACCGTGCATTCCAAATAGTCCGCCCATAAGACCCGACAGCCCACCAAGCGATATTTGCCAACCCAATACGGGTCTTGCCGCCGCCCTCTTTGCGAATAGCAAAAAGTACAACGCAAGCATTATCAACACCACGCCAAGTATTACGCGCAGGCTGCCGTCGTCGGTACTTTTTACAAATTTGATGGCGAAAAACGAAAACACGCAGAACGTCAGGAATATTCCGTACAAGTTTTTGATATTGAGGTGTTTATACACCGAACACAACACTATCCCAGACTGCAACAGGCTGAGGAATCCGCTCAATGCCGTAGCCTCCTGATACGTCGGCATCAGATATGGAAGCACCGTCATTATAAAAATCCCGAATCCAAATCCGCACACCCTCTGCACGAATGACCCCGCACACGCCGATAAAAATATGAAAAACGCCGTAAGCATATCGTAATAAAAAACGCTGCAAAGGTAAGAATTTTTTGACCAACCGACAAGCAAAAAAATTTTTGCAATCCCTCGTTTTGTGTTACTTTTGCGGCGAAAAGTAAATAACCATGAAATCAAAACACCTCATCCTTGCCGCGCTACTCATACTCCTCTGCGCCGCATCAACCATTATCTGCTGCACAAAAAACAGCGACGACGCCACGCCCGACAGCCTTGAAGACATCCGGCAGCGGGGCACGTTAATTGTCGGAACTACGGGCGATTACCGTCCGCTGAGCTACCTCGAGCCGTCAACAGGCGAATATTGGGGATTTGGGATTGAAGTGGCGCAGACCATCGCCGAAAAAATTGGCGTACCGCTGACCTTCGTGCAGACCTCGTGGCCCACGCTCACCGAGGACGTGCTGAAAGAGCCATCGATATTTGATTTTGCAATTGGCGGAATCACAATCACCGACGCGCGAAAAAGTCAAATGGATATGTCGGACGGCTACCTCAAAAACGGCAAGACGATACTTTGCCGCAAGGACGACGCGCCCAAATACCAAAACCTCGACGACCTCAACCGTCCCGAAGTGCGCGTGATGGTGAATCCCGGCGGACTCAACGAAAAATTTGCCCGCGAAAATCTGCCGCAAGCCACATTGATTGTATATGAAAAAAACGAAGAAATTCCATCGCAAGTATCTGAGGGCAAGGCAGATGTTATGATTACAGAAATCACCGAAGCACCGTATTACATCAAGACCGACCCGCGCCTTGCCGCACCGCTACTGAACGCCCCATTCACGCACGGCGAAATTGGCGTCCTGATGCAAAAAAACAAACCCGAACTTTTGGCGAAAGTCAACGCCATAATCCTCCAAATGAAACAGGACGGCACGTTGAAACAGTTGCACGAAAAGTTCGGGTTGGTATATGGATATTGATTGTCAACTAATTACAACTTCACGCTGACCTTCTTGCCGTCATACTCCACGGTCTTAGATTTGCCGTCGGGGAGTACGATTCGGAAAGTGCGGTTGCCAATCATACCGTCGTAACTGCCTTTGCGGTCGGCGATTGTGAGGGTGCGGGCGGCGTCGTTCCAAGTGAATTGGATTTCGGTGTATTTGCCGTTTTCATAATTGTAATTGTCGCCCTCGTCCTCGTAGAGCGTAAACGAGCCGTTTTTGCCAGGATAGACGCGGATTTCGAGGTTGCTCCAATCCTTTTCGGTAACGTATTGCATTTCAGGGGCTAACGGAAGTATGCCGCCAGCCTTGACGAACATCGGAGTTTGGTCGAAGGTGGTTTTGATGTTGACATTCTGACCGCCCTTGTAGCGCGTTCCTGTATTAAAATCGTACCAGTCGCAACCCTTGGGCAAATATTTGGTGGTCTGTTTCGGCTGCGAAAAATCAACATTTGCAACCGCCTTGCCGTCGGCCTTGTCGCGATTCCAGCCCGACATTTCGTCCGTCCTGATTATTTTTTCCTCAGTGTATTGAGCCTCAACGATTGGCGTTGCGAGTATTGTGGAGCCCATCATAAATTCGTCGGCGAGGGTGCGGACATTGCGGTCGGCGGCAAAATCACAAATCAGCGGGCGGAGATAACTGCCGTTGTTGCTCGTTACCTGCCAAGCCGTGGAATATATGTAAGGCAACAGTCTGTACCTCAGACGGATAGTCTTTTCGATGGCGTCATATACGACGTCGCCCTTATTGCCAAACTGCCAAATCTCCCTCGGCGCGTCGGCTCCGTGGCTGCGGAACACGGGACAGAACAATCCGTATTGCATCCAACGTACATAAAGTTCCTGATACTGAGGATTTTTTGGTGCGCTGCCGGGTCCAAAAACATTGTAGGCATTGCAGAAAAATCCGCCTATGTCGGTGTTGAAATTCGGGTTGCCGGTCAGGGTGTAATTAAGACCGGCTGGCACTTGTTTGCGCAACATATCCCACGTGGAATTTACGTCGCCGCTCCACATATTGCTGCCGTAACGTTGCTGACCCGCAAACGCACTGCGAGTCATTATGAAAACACGTTTTTTGCTCGATTCCTTGCGCTGAGCGTCATACACGCCGCCAACGGTGCAGAGCGGGAAGGCATTGCGCAACGAGCGGAATGTGCCGTCGCCGTCGCCAGCCTTGTGGTCGTAATTTTCCTTTTTGGGATAGAAACAATCGGGGTCGGTGGAATCCATCCACCAAGCGTCGATGTCGTAATCAAAAAGCGTCTTCAAATTTTTCCAATAAATCCTGCGCGCCTCCTCGCTGAACGGGTCATACACGCAAACGCCTGACGGATAATCCATTACCGGCGGCCAAATGTGCGAGATGCCGCTCTGTGGCCAAGTCTGGAAGTCAAAGAGCAAATTCTTCTCCTTCAACTCCCTGAATGCCTTGGTCATAGGGCCGAAACTTGCCCAAATGGAAATCATAATGTGGGCGTTTTGCTGATGGACTTTCTGTACCATTTGTTTGCCGTCCGCAAAATCTTCGGAGAGGAAGTCCATTGCGTTCCAGAGGTAATTGCTGCCCCAATACTGCCAATCCTGAATGATTCCGTCGAGCGGCACTTGGAGTTCGCGGTATTTGTTGAGGACGGCGAGGAGTTCCTTGCTACTCTTGTAACGCTCCTTCGACTGCCAATAGCCAAAAGTCCACAGCGGAAACATCGGCACTTGTCCAGAAAGCGTCCTCATCTGCGCGATAACGCCGTCTGCCGAGCCGCCATACATAAAATAATAGTCTTCATACTTGGCAACTTCCGAGGCAAACTGCATACCGTCTGCCGTGCCGTCAAACTGGGTCGGGGAATAATTGTCCCAAAACAAACCCCAGCCCTCGATGCTCTGCAACACATTCTGAAAGTCTTGAAGATTAGACTGTTCCATCATAATGTGCGCGTCCCTGCGGCTGAGTTTGCCGTCCTGAATGGTGCCGAGACCGTAGATTTGCTCGTCCTTTTTGAGGAGAAAACTCTGAGTGAGTTTGTAGGTGTTGCGCTCCACCGCGCCGGGGCGGTCTTCGAGGGTGAAGGATTTTTCCGCCAAGAGGAGTTTGCCCTTGGCGTCGTAGAAACTGAGCGCAAAGGTCTGCGGATTGAATTTTACCGTGAGTTTCGCGCTCTGTACGGTGTTAGGCTTGGTGGTCAACTTGACGTCCTGCGGCTTGGCAGTAACGACAAGGCTCTGCGTCGCGATTTCCTTGCCTACGGGAAACTTCGACACACGGACAATCTCGTCGGAGTAAAACTCCACGTAGATTACTGACTGTCCCGCCTGAAATTTCACGGGACCGGCGGCGGTGGCTGCAATCGCCATCAACATCGCCACCAAAAACATCTGGATTCTTTTCATAACCGAAATTTTAAGTGTGGGTTAAAAATCATTTTTCGGTGCAAAGATAGGGTTTTAACCCCCTACAAAGGTACAACAAATGTTGAAAGCAAGGAAACAAATGAAGAAAAAGTTTCCATTTTCGCCAAAAATCACTTATTTTGTGTCCAAAATTTTGCATCAAGATTATGAAAATATTTGCGCTGATTGCAATTATAATATTAACCATCCACAACGCCGCGTCCGCTGACAACGAGCGAAATTTTTATACGCTCAACCGCCACAACGGACTTAGCGACAATTGCATTTGGCAGTTGTTGCAACTTGGCGACGGACGTATGGTAAGCGTAACGCCTCATTCGGTGGATATATTTGACGGTCAGGGGATTACAACCGTCGAGATAGACACATCGATGTATATGACAATTCCGCTTTACAACGGCGCGACTCATATTTTTGCAGACCATAACCAATTATTATGGATAAAACAATGGCGACACCTCTACTGCATCGACCTTAAAACCCTGTCACAAAGGAAGTTTGACGATTGGGATTCTTACGATTTTTATATTGACGGCAACGGCGAGACGTGGCTATTGAAACCGGGCAAACTCTGCGCCGTAAATTCCGACCGCAAACTCGACCTCTCAAAGATTGACGGCGTTTTGCAAGACGTGGTATCATCTGACGGTCAGATATTTACATTTTGGGATTCGGGATTGTTGGCGGTTTTTGATGATGACGGCAATTTTGCATACCAAACAACGGCATACAGCGGCGATTCCATTAGGCTTTACAATCAGACTTCATTGGTGGTCTGCGGTCCCGATACCAAACTCTATCAAGTGCGCACGGGCGAGGGAGGGTCTATTTTGATGAGTTTTGATGTTGATAATCATAATTGGCAACAGATATTGTCGGGCAGTTTTATGATGCATACGTTGACACTCACTCCGTCAAATTTTATTTACATCACGACATCCGACGGCTATATAAAAATCAACGCCAAGACCCTTGAACGACAACAATTTAGCACGCTTTTCTTGCCCGACGGCACCGCACTCACCACTGGTATCAATACAGTCTGCAACGACCGCGAAGGCGGCATTTGGCTCGGCACTTACAATAATGGCTTGTTGTATTCGTCGCCACTAAGCGGAATATTTGACACGCAACCGCTTGATATTGAAGTAGAACCAATTCTAACGACTGTTTATATGCACGGTCAACCATTGCAAACCGGCGCGGAATACGACGGCAGAGTTTTGTTGGAATTTGCGCCGCCGTACATCGAAAAACTCGTTTTCAAACATTCCGAAAATTCGCCGGCGTTTCAGTTTTCAACGATGAACTACGTAAGACCGAGGGCGACATTTTACCGTTATAGATTTTCGGGCGACGACAATCATGAACATATCATATCTGCCGATTCGTCAGGGAGTTACGTCAACGACAAGGGCATTTTTTATTTTCCATTGGTTGCGCTTTCGCCCGGCAGTTACACCCTCGAAGTCGCGGCGTCCACCAATCCCAACAACTGGCAAAACGCCAAAATCAAAACCATCACTTTCATAATAGAATCGCCGTGGTGGCAAACCAAAATTGCATATCTGTTTTACGCGCTGTTGCTCACGGCAGTAGGCGTAGTTGTAATCAAAAAAAGACATAAAAAATCTGACGTGCCAAGCGCAGAAACCGCACCAGAACCCACAACACAAGAACCAACAACACCCGAACCCACGGCGCAAGAAAAAGAATTTATGGCGCGGGCGACATCGCTCGTCGAACAGCATCTTTCTGATTCTCAATACGGTGTGGAGCAACTTGCCGCCGACCTTTGTATGGAGCGCACCGGACTTTACAAAAAACTCACGGCAATAATTCAGCAATCGCCGGTTGCCTTCATCCGCAGCATCCGCCTCCACCGCGCCGCCACAATGATAGCCAAAAAAGAGTGCAGCATTTCCGAAATTTCGGAGCGCACAGGGTTCGGGTCAGTGAGTTATTTCAGCAAATGCTTCCAAAAGGAGTTCGGTTGCAAGCCTTCGGAGTATGGGGAGGGTCAACATTATGATTTACGGATATATTCACGTAAGTAGCGATAAACAGACGGTGGAAAACCAACGGTTTGAAATAAAAAAATGGTTTTGTGCAGACAAAATAAAAGTGCTATATTTGCAGCGGTCAAGTTAGTTCGAGGGCGGATTAAATCCGCCCTAACCGACTAAACCTCAAATAACGTGCAAATCAAACACCTATGCCCATAGAACGCTTCACTTGGCAGGAACCCGGTGCGTGGCGGAAGCCTTGCATCGTACACGTAACAATGGTGGCAAATAATAGGCAACCGTTGTTTGGTACGCTAATGCACGGGGCGGTGAGCGCGTATGTCGAAAAAACTCCTCTCGGTCAAGTGCTTATTGAACAACAGGAAAAAATGCTTTCTATGTGTCCCGAAATCAAAATCCTCGCAGACAAAATTATGCCCGACCATCATCACATTGTTTTGCAGGTAACACGTACAATGCGGCGCAGTATCAAGGAAGTGGTGCGCGGGTATATGCAGGGATGCAAAGCCGAGGCTCGCAAACTTGGCATTACAGAAAACATATATGATGCGCCACCGTTTTTTCGTACTCTATGCCACAAGGGACAGTTGGTGAAAATGATAAAATATGTGCAAGACAACGCAGAACGGGCTTGGTTGCGAAAACAAAATCCTGACCTTTTCCGTATGCATCGCAAAAACATCGTTTGCGGATTGACGTTCACTTCGTTAGGCAACCATTTCCTTCTTGATTGGCCTGACAAACAACTTATCGAAATATCCCGTCGTAGCACCGACGAACAAATCCAAAAACAAATGGATACTGCATTAGCATTAGCACGATATGGTGTAGTAACATATACCGCAGCAATCAGTAAGGGCGAACAATTAATAGCACGTACAATACGGGAACAAGGATTCCCGTTGGTTGTGTTGCTTAATGATGGCTTCCCAAAAGAAGGCTCTCCGCACGAAAAGTATTACAAGCCAGGCGGCGTGTATTTTGAGGCGTGTTCAAAAGGGAAACTGTTGCTTTTGGAACCATCTGAACAAACGTTTGCCGATAGCAATATCAGAAATGCTACCGAAAATATGTTACGGAAAAAGGCTGATGCAAAACACTTTTCATATACGCCTATACCTCTTAACTCTCAGCGTTACAGATTTATGGCTCTCAACGAAATTGGGCGGTTGTTGTGCAAGGAAACAGATTCCGACGCTCTCCTATAAAAGAGGAATTTAAACAATCTAAAATGAACAATAAATTGTAATTATCTCTTGTTTTGAAAAAATAAAATCTTCCTCAGCATCTCAGTATATTTAGTCAGGCTTTCTTTACGCACCAATACGCCATCGTCGCAATGCATTTCGCCAAGGACGGGGAGGCAAAAACTGAAACAATTGTAGTCATAATCATCGTACATCCACGCCTCATCAACAAATGCATCCTGTCTTACGATATTTTCTTCGGGGACATCCTCCGCAATAAAATCGAGGAACGCGGGCAGATAGCGCCAAGTGTCAGTGCATTCATTGACGACGCGGATTATCGTCTTTTTGAGTTCGTCGCTCATAAAATCGTTTTCGACTGTGAACATCGCGCCATCCTGCCATCCGAGGTATGTAACATCCACTACAATAATCACTTCCACTTGGTATGGACGCAATGCCTTAGACAAATCGTTTGCGCCATTGCTGCCATACTCCTCGTCGCCCGTAAAGGCAAACAGCACATTGTCGGGCAACCCGCCCTTCTGCATCAGGTAAACCGCAACAGCGTTGGTTATTAGATTGTCGTAAGTACCTTTGATGCAGTCGTTTCCTTCCAACTTAGAAAAACATCTGGTGATTTCGTCCACGCAGTCGATATGCGAGGAAACCACAATGAGCGGCTGATGGATTTCGTCTAACGGGCGTTTGCCATAAAGTCGATAAAGACCGCGATTGTCAACAATTTGATAATCAGTCCTCGCAAGTTTTTGAGCAACAACATCGAGCCTATCGGCAACCGTAAACCATCGACCATTGTCGCGGCATATTACCGACAGTGCTTGTGTCAATTTGAAAAGGTCGTCAAACATTGCCCAAAAAATCTCCTACAATATCACCTGCAACTTTACCAACACCGCAAACCTCGACACGCCCGGATGGTCTAAGTGCGTGAGCCTCCATACACCGTCCACGCGGAAAAAACGGAAAATGTTTTCTATGCCAACACCCGCCTCAAAGTAAGGCTTATTGACATCGCCGAGGGAGGAGGGGAAATCCATCACTGCGTTTTGACGGCAGTTGCGGCTGCTGATGTCGCCTATTAGACCCTTGCCATACACAATCTCGCGCCATTTTAACTTGCGGAGCAGCGGCAGACGGTTGAATATAAAACCGTTGAAATGATGCTCCACCGTTGCGCTTGCGTAGGTGTCGGAGGCAAATTCGTAGAGGTTCATCATGTTGAAAGCGTACTTGTCGAAAGCGTAAGTCTCGTTGCCCTCGTGGAGTTTGAGGAGCGGGAAGGGGACGTTGCCAAACACCTTGCCACTCTCTACGATGTAGCGCATCTTGCCGATAGGGCCGAGCGACACCTTCTGCGAAACTATGCCGATAATGCGGTAGTATTGTTTGTACTTGCCACGGTCGTCCCACGTGCCGGCGGTCATCTCCAAATCAAACGCCGGGAAACCGCCGCTGCCCATGCTCACGCGCCTGAAATCGCCCATTACAAACTTCTCGTTATAACAAAAATGCAACTTGTAAAACGCCTCGTATGAAGTCAACTGCTTGTAGTCGTAGTCCAAATATGCGTTGCGGAACGGGATGTACTTGGTGGGCTTGATATTGCGGTATTGCGCGCCAACAGTGTTGCTGAGACCATTAAAAAATTCGTGTTCGTACTCCGTCTTGTATTCGTCCACGAGGAGGAGATGGATGTTTTTGGTGCGGGCGAGGATAGTGGACATAATGTTGTCTTCTGACAGGGCGTTGATGCTCTGACCGAGTTTTTCGTAGTCGTGCTTGATTTCTACGGAAATGCGGCGGCGCGGACTCTTGTTGAATAGGTAAAGCATCCCCGCGCCGTACTTGAATTTTGTGTCCTTAAAACCGTATGCGCCGTATGCCGAAAGACGGATTTTTGGGCTGAACTTGACGTTGGTCTGTCCGCCAAACCTTACGCGCCAGCCTTCTATCTCGTTGTGGCTCAGGAAACTGAAATACGGCCCTATATTCCACCAGCCAACAGGGTAATAGCCGCTTACAAACATCTCCACGGTGTTTGTAATAGTCTTAAACACAGGCACTTCCTTGATGGAATCCACCATCTGGTAGATGTTGCGCTCCTTCTCGTTGAGTTGCTCGTGGCGCGATTGCGTCCAATAGGCTTCGTCCCTCTGACGCGCACCCTCCTCCACAATTGTTTCCTCCGCCGCCACCTGCGAGAAGGTGTTTTCTTCAAAAGTGGGGTTGATCTCCACATTGCGCCTTGTCATCGTCTTGCGCCCGAAGAAGCCCATCGTGGAGTCGGTGAAGTTGATGTCCATAAACATCTCCTCCTTGGTCAAAAACCACGCGGAATCCACCATGTCGTATTCTTGGGTGATGATGTAATTGTTGATGTAATTGATGTTGACATCCGTAGCCATCTTGGCCTGCACCTTCTTGACCGCCCATGTGGTGTCGGCTATCCACATGTCGCCGCTAAAAGTGAAAGTCTGCTTGTGCTTGGGGCGGAAGGATATGTGGTACAGGTAATGCCCCTCCTGATACGCGCTGTCGAGGAGATAATATTTGTAGTTGGCCTTCCAGAAATCCGACACCGGCGACACAAACTCGTGCCCGAAGGCGGGGATGTAGTTTTTGTAAATATTCGCATCCAAGTACATCTGCCCCGTGTATTGCGACACGCTCTCGTTTTCCACGCCGGAAATTTTGGACGCCTTGATGACCTCTTTTTTGCGCGAAGGGTTTTTGCTGCGCGACACTTCCGACAGCGACTCCGACATCATCACCGGCAGAT
>JAEEGK010006574.1_pt1 | contig 27952 bp, 24 predicted proteins | sample 8958771 | NCBI WGS metagenome assembly JAEEGK01 (sample SAMN16246547, study PRJNA631951) | gut metagenome | biome: gut microbiome; feature: rumen; material: SC-attached | host: Bos | place: Iran: Karaj | collected 2018-10 | reverse complement strand
GGATGACCGTTCAGGCGGCATCCGGCAGCGTATCCCTGGGGCTCACACCCGCCCGCAGATCGGATACGACCAAACAGAAGTTCACCCATAATGAGTGGACAGGCAAAAACGGCGCAGAGGATGTCTTTGCCGTCAACCGCGAGCCCGCGGCGCTCTCGCTTGTTCCGTATCAGGATCAGGCGGCCGCAGCAAAAGCGTGCTTTGAATACGATGCACGCGAGGAATCCACGTTCATGCAGATGCTCACCGGCCCCGGCGAGGACTGGCAGCTGACCGTCGTGCAGAATGAAGGCGATGCGCAGCCGCTGCTGAACGCAGGCGCCATGAAGCCCGGCTATTCTGCCGGAAACGGATGGAAAACCGTCACGCTGCCGGACAGCTGGACGGGACAGGGCTTTGACTTCCCGATCTATACAAATGTCGGTCTGCCGTGGCAGAGCGCCTATGACGGGAACGTGCCCTGTCCGCAGGCACCGACCAACTACAACCCGGTCGGCCTGTACCGCAAGACCTTTACCGTTTCACCGGAAATGCTCGCGGACAACCGCAGAATCACTGTGCATTTCGAGGGCGTGGAATCCGCATACTATGTCTATGTGAACGGCATGGAGGTCGGTTACAGCGAGGATACGTTCAGCCCGCACCGCTTCGACATCACCGATTACCTCACCGAGGGCGAAAACCTGATTGCCGTTGAAGTCCACAAATTCTGCGACGGCACCTGGTTCGAGGATCAGGATATGGTCTATGACGGCGGCATCTTCCGCGACGTCTATCTGACAAGCCAGCCGCTTGTCAGCATCTCCGATTTTACGGTCGTCACGGATCTTGACGACAACAATAAGAATGCTGCGCTGAACCTCTCGGTCAATGTCACGAATCTTGCCTCCAAAGCAGTCGGCGGCATGAGCATTGACGTGGCCGTGATCGACGAAAGCGGCAACAATATCACAGAGGGAACGTCAATCGCTGTCGATTCCGTCGGCTCCGGCGATACGACGACTGTTAAGACATCCAAGCAGGTGCTGAATCCGGCACTCTGGTCGGCGGAGCACCCGAACCTCTACGCACTCGTGCTGACGCTGAAAAACAGCGACGGCACAATCGAAACTGTGTCGCATCAGCTCGGCTTCCGCGAGATCAGCTTCACCCGCACGGAGGTGGACAGCTCCTACCGCGTCACCACGAAGAGCTGGCAGCCGGTGAAGATCAACGGCATGATGCTCCGCTTCAAGGGCGTCAACCGCCACGACACCGATCCGTTCCACGGCAAGGCAGTTCCGCGTACAACGATCGAAGAGGACGTCCGTCTGATGAAAACGAACAACATCAACGCGATCCGTACCTCTCACTATTCCAATGACTCGTATCTCTACTGGCTCTGCAACCGATACGGCCTCTATATGATGGCGGAAACGAACATGGAGTGCCACGGCCTGATGTACGGCGACAACAACACACAGACCGGTTGGTTCTATGAGCTCGGTATGAACCGTACCGAAACAGCGTATCAGCGTCTGAAAAACAATCCGGCAATCGTTGCATGGTCGATCGGAAACGAAATGAAGTATACCAGTGATCCGGGCTTCGGCAACGGCATCTTCCGCGATATGATCTGGTATTTCAAGAACCATGACTACACCCGCCCGGTTCACAGCGAAGGTCAGGGCGGCAGCATGGGCACCGACATGGACAGCCAGATGTATCCCGGCTCCGACGGCATCCGCAGTAAGGCAGGCAACGGCAGAATGCCGTATGTCATGTGCGAATACGATCACGCAATGGGTAATTCCGTCGGCGCACTGAAGGAATACTGGGATTCGATCCGCAGTGCCGACAACATGCTCGGCGGCTTCATCTGGGACTGGTGCGACCAGTCCAGAGCCGTGTCGCTCGGCGGCTTTGCAAGCAGCGGCAAATCCTATCAGATTACTGATAAAAAGGGCAAAACCGGCACGGTCACGGCTGGTGAATCCGATTTCAACCGCAGCGCCGGTGACGGCTCGCTGACCGGCGTTTCCTGCAAGGGCTACACGCTCATGGACGGCGACACCTCCTATCTGGGCGCACTCTCCGGCACGGGCAAATCCTTCACCTTTGAAGCAATCGTCAAGCCCGCGTCCACGGCGCAGAATCAGATTTTCCTCTCAATCGGTGACAATCAGGCCGCTCTGAAAACGCAGAGCAGCGGCACCGGTCTGGAATTCTTCGTCCACAACGGCGGCTGGAATTCCGTATCCGCAGCATTCCCGTCGAACTGGACCGGAAACTGGCACCAGGTCGTCGGCGTGTATGACAAGGGTACCGTTTCGCTGTACTGCGACGGCAAGCTGCTCGCCTCCGATTCGTTCGCTGACGGCATCGACGGCGGCAACACCCCGCTCGGCATCGGCTATGACGCATCGAACGGCAGACGCCTCTCCGGCGAGATCTCCCTCGCACGCGTCTATAACAAGGCGCTCTCCGCAGCGGAAATCAGCGCGCAGAACAGCACCTCCCCTGCCATCGGCGCAGATGCCTCCTCCGTGCTCGTGTGGCTCGATTACAGCGCAGAGGTCACGGAAGCGACTGCTGCCACGGGCTCCGCGATTGTCAACGGCAAGTGGGACTACTACTCCACCGAGGATGCGCAGAAGAATCTGTATGCCGACCTGACACCGGGCCATTACTTCGGCTACGGCGGCGACTGGGGCGACCGTCCGAACGACGGCAGCTTCTGCGAAAACGGCATCATCAGCCCCGACCGCACCCCGCAGCCGGAGCTTGCCGAGGTCAAGTTCCAGTATCAGAACTTCTGGTTCAGCGCCGATTCCGCAGCGCTCGCACAGCAGAAGGTCTCTGTCTACAACGAAAACAATTTCCGCAACCTGAACGAATATCAGGTGACATGGAAGCTCCTGAAAAACGGCATTACCGTCCAGAGCGGCGAGGTCACGGATCCCGATGTGGCACCGCTGACACGCGGCACGCTGACGGTTCCGTTCAAGAAGCCCGCAGGCGGTCTCTCCGGCGATGAATACTATCTTGAGCTCTCCGTTCTGACGAAGACCGCGACCGATCTGCTGCCGAAGGGCACTGAGGTCTCCTATGCACAGATCGCAGTGCAGGGCGGCGGTGCGTCTGTCCGCAATACACACAGCGGCGAGGTCAGAATGAACGAGACCTATGACGGCTATGAGGTATCCGGCGACAAGTTCAAGTTCACGATCGACAAGTCCACCGGCCTCATGAAGAATTACACCTACGGCGGCGAAACGCTCATCACCGACGGTCCCGCACCGAACTTCTGGCGCGGCAATGTCGAGAATGACGGCGGCTCAGCAAATCAGAAATGCTTTGACCGCGCATGGGAAAAGGCGATGAACGGCGCAAAGGTCAACAGCATCAACGCGGCAGGCGACAGCAGTGCGCGCATCATCACCTCGAATCTCTCCCTGCCGAACGCAGGCGGCACCACTGTCACGATTACCTATACGATCACCGGCGACGGGCAGGTCGGCGTTGCATTCAAGGTGGATGCAGTCGGCAAGGGGCTCGGCAAATTCCTCCGCGTCGGCTCGATGATGACCCTTCCCGCAGGCACAGAGGATCTGAGCTGGTACGGCAACGGCCCGGTGGAGACCTTCAACGACCGCAAGACCAATGGACGCATGGGCGTCTGGGAGAGCACCGTCTCCGAGCAGTTCTTCCCCTACATGAAGGCGGATGACTGCGGCAACCTCACCGATGTCAAGTGGATCTCCGTGAAGAACAGCAGCGGCAAGAGCGCCGTGCTCATTGCAGCAGACGGCAATCTGGAGGCAAGCGCACTGCACTTCAAGCCGAGCGATCTTCAGGCGGCAGATCACCCCTATAAGCTCTCTCCGCGCAAAGAGACCATCCTCAGCGTCGATTACGGCTCGATGGGCACCGGCAGCGCAACCTGCGGTCAGGCGACCCTCGGTCAGTATCAGCTCCCGTCCGATCATCCGTACACCTGGAGCTACACGATCATGCCGGTCTCCGCATCTCTGAGCGGGGAGCAGCTTACCGGCATCGCGGCACGGCAGCGCTCCGACGGTGTGTCTGTGCTTGACAAGAGCCGGAATGCACTGCTCGTCCCGATCACCGGCTCTGCCTCGCTGAAATCGTCTGATTCCGGCAATGCCGTCAGCGGAAAGCTCCCGGTCGATTCCGGCAATCTCGCACAGTTTGTCGAGGGCAAGCATTCCTTCACGGTCGAAGTCAATGTTGTTCCGACCGGCAATCCCGAGTTCAATATGTTCGCGGGCAAGGGCGACAGCGCATTTGCACTCCGCACACGCAACAATTCGCTTGACTTCTTCATCTATGCAGACGGCGCATGGCGCTCGCTCTACTGCGAGATCTCCACGGATGCCGCTTCCGGCTGGATCGGCAGAAAGCATCAGGTCGCGGGCATCTATGATGCTGAAAACGACATGCTCCGTGTCTATGCGGACGGCAAGATGCTCGGCGAAAAATCGACCGGCACCGGCGCAGGTGTCGCACACTCGAACTACGATCTGACAATCGGCGCCTGCCCGGATACCGGCAGAAGCTCACAGGCAGATTTCTATGAGGTCCGCCTTTACAGCAAGGCGCTGACCGCACAGGAGCTCGCTGCGCAGAATACCGGCTCCCCGGCATATGCGCCGGACAGCCCGTATGTGCAGCTCTGGCTCGATTTCGACAATCTGGCATCTGCATCCATCCGCGGAGATGTGGACGCAAACGGCAGCTTTGAGACGGCTGACATCGTGATGATGCAGCGCTTCCTGCTGGCGGACGGCACACTGAACGACTGGATGGCAGGCGACTTTGACGAGAACGGCAGGATCAACGCCGCAGACTTCACGCTGATGAAGCGGGCAATCATGGAATAACATTTACAGAAAGCGGCCGGGGATGCTTCCCTGACCGCTTTCTTGTTGACTGCTGTGCGGAGATTGCAGCGGGTCCCGGTCTGCCGCCAAGTATGCTGCCTCTGCCGCAAAGACGATGATCGCGACGGATGATTCCGAGGGCAGAAAATGATTGCATTTTCCGCAGAGATGTGGTATGATGATAGCAGAAACAGTTTTCTGTGAGGATGTGATTGTATGTATGAGCAGCTGAAAGAGGAGATTTCAACCGTCTGCCGGAGAATGTGGCAGCGCGGATGGGCAGCCGCAAATGACGGCAATGTGACGGTGAAGGTCGCAGAGGGGCAGTATCTCGCAACGGAGACCGGCATCAGCAAGGCGGATATTACCCCCGCGCACATCGGTCTGATTGACGGCGAAATGCGTGTGCTGGAGGCGCGGGAGGGCTTCCGTCCCTCGTCGGAGATCCGCATGCATCTGCGTGTATATGCGGAGCGCCCGGATGCCGGTGCCGTGGTACATGCGCACCCGCCCTACTGCTGCGGGTTTGCCTGTGCGCATCTGCCGCTTGATGATTACAGTCTGATCGGGACGGTCGTGACGCTCGGCGCTGTACCGCTTGTGCCCTATGCGACGCCCTCGACGGAGGAGGTGCCGGAATCTATCGCACCCTATCTTGCGGAGCACGATGCGCTGCTGCTGGCAAATCACGGTGCACTGACGGTCGGCACAGATCTCACCGCTGCCTATTACCGCATGGAGACGCTGGAGCAGCAGGCACATGTCTCGCTGATCACATGGCTGCTGGGCGGTGCCGCAGAGATTCCGCGCCCGGAGATCGACCGGCTGATCGCGCTGCGGGCGCGCTACGGCACAACGGGGCGGCATCCCGGCTATCGGAAATACAGCGATCCCGATGAAAAATAAGTAAAAAATGCGCCTGAGCAATCAGACGCATTTTTGTTTATAACGGGGTCCGGGGGCCGCTGCCCCCGGCGGGGAGCCCCCGCGGGCGTTTTTCTCAAGCCGCACAGTCATTCCGTTCTGTTTTTCCAATACCGCACGGCGCTTGACGCGCCTTCTGAAAGGAGCACTAATCAGTGATGCCGGTGCAGCCAAAAGCTGCGAACAGCAGCGTCATAGTTAAGCTGCTGAACGCTCTCTGTCAGTTGCCCGGACGGCAAAACGCCTGCACGGGCTCCGTGCCGCTGCTGTTCGCAGCTTTTGTAGGTTTCTCTTCGATAAAAATGGGGTCCGGGGGCCGCTGCCCCCGGCGGGGTTTGGGGCGGAGCCCCATTATAAATCCATCGCGAAGCGATACCTTACTGCTTCCGTGCGACGGCGTATTCGTCGCCGTTGCGGTAATAGGGGCAGTGTGCGCGGTTGTCATGCAAAAGTCTTGCATAATCATCCTCGTCTAAATCCATATCGCAGACATAGCATTCCCAGTCTTCGTCATAGGTGAAATATGCGCAGGTGTCACAGTCATTCATCGTCTTTTTTGTCCTCCCGTTCGAGCAGCTCCGTGATATGCGTGAGCCTGATGCCGAAATAGATGCAGAGCACCATCCCGACGATCAGCACGATTGCGCCGAGCAGATTGCTCAGGAAGCCGAGCAGTCCCGCAAGCAGCGGTGCGGCAGCCGTCAGCATCAGGAGCTTCGCAAACTGCTTTGCATAGAGCTTCTTGTTCCTTGGATTGGTCGCGTAGTTGCGGGCGATCAGATCATAGCCGCCCTTATAGATCGCAAGCGCCATGAGTAAAATCATGCCTGCAAAAATCAGCATGATAACCGAAAATCCGTGTTCCATAGACGGCTCCTTCCTGTTTTGGTTACATGACTATTTCCGACTGAAAATATTGCTCCTGAAAGCGGATCTGTTCCGTGATTTCCTCTTTGCTGAATGTCATATCCCGGGGACAAACGACCCACTTTTCTTCTGTATCATCCGATCTGTGAACGATTGCAATGATCTTTCCCGTGAATTTCTCCACCGGCTCATGCACGCCCAGAATGTAGGCGTCCTGTTCTTCGCCGTCAGGCGCCATAATGCCCTTGATATATCCGTAGTTGACGGGGTAATACATATCCTTGTACTCAGGATGATAGCTCCCGAGCGGGCGGTCAACCGTGACGGTCACAATGTCTCCGATCATCTCTGGTTCCTTTCGTTCGGTGCGTAGCGGGCAGGGGAGTGCTCAGCGCTTGACAAAATACTCTTCGTACCAGACAAGGAAGGTGTAAATTGTCCAGATCTTGCGCCAGAGATCGGAGTTTCCGCCGACATATTCGCTGTAAATAGCCTGAAGCTCCTCTGTGCGGAAGAACTTTGCGGCAATCTCGGAGCTGAGCAGTCTGCGGACATCCGCGTTGTAGTTCTCATCGGCGAGCCAGAGGCGGATCGGCACGATGAAGCCGAGCTTCTTGCGGAAGGCGATCTCCTCCGGCAGCACCTTTGCGGCGGCCGTGCGGAAGGCGACCTTGTTCTGCTCCTCTGTGACCTTGAAGCGCGAGGGCATCCGCGATGCGATGTCGAAGACGCGGCGGTCGGTCAGCGGCATGCGGATCTCAAGCCCTGCGGCTGTGCTCATCTTGTCAACATTCAGATAGATATCGCCTTCGAGCCAGATCTGGATATCCACATCGGACATCTTCGTCAGCGGATCAAGCCCCTCTGTCTCGTCGTAGATATACTTCACGAGATTGATCGGCAGCACATCGGGGTTATAATGCAGCAGGAGACGCTGCTTCTCCTCTTCCTTCATGATGTTCGTATTGCCGACATAGAAGGTTTTGAGGTTGTCGCCGTAGCGCTCCGCATTGCGGTACATGTTGTAGCCGCCGAAGAATTCGTCTGCGCCCTCGCCGGAGTAGCAGAGCTTCGTGTGCTGTGCGGTCGCATTGCAGCCGAGCGTGAACACGATTGCGGAGGCGTCGCCGAGCGGCTGCTCCATGTTGAACATCACATAGGGCACAATGTCAAAGAACATCTCCGGTGTGATCTTTGCGACGGAATGCTCCACGCCGAGCAGCTTTGCCGTCACGGCAGCGATGCGGGATTCATCGAAGCGCTCCTCGTCATAGCCGCAGGAATCGGCGCGCTTTGCGTCGGACATCGCGAGCACATAGGAGGAATCGACGCCGCCGGAGAGGAAGGATTCCGCAGTTTCATCCGGCGTCTTGACCTCGCGCATCATCTGCTGCACGGTGCTGTGAATCTCATCTGCCCACTGTTCAAGCGTGCGGCTCTCATCGGGGTGAAATTCCGGCTTCCAGTAGCGGGTAATTTCGATGCTGCCGTTCTCGAATGTGAGCGCGCAGCCGGGCATCAGCTTCTTGACACCCTTGAAGAAGGTATCTTCACCGGCGACATAGGTCAGCGTGAGATAGATTTGCAGCATCTCCTCGTTGAGCTCCTTCACGAAGCCCTCCTGCGAGAGAATGTCGCGGAGCATCGTGCCGTAAAGCAGTCTGCCGTCCGCCGTGAGATAGTAGTAGAAGGGCTTGGTGCCGAAGTGGTCGCGGAAGCAGACGGTCTTGCCGCCGTCCTCGATCGCAAGCGCAAACATGCCGTAGAGATGATCGGGCAGCTCCATGCCCCATGCTTCATAGCCCTTCAGCAGAATGGCTTTCTCGCGTGCCTCGCGGGAAAGCGTCTTGCTGATGCCGAGCTCGCCGCAGAGTGCTTCCCAGTTGCGGATATGACCGCGGTAGGTTTTCAGTTCCATAAGATACACCTCTCAAGATATTGGTTCTCTGTCAGAATATGACAGCAGGTGAGCATTTATACCGCATTCATTATACCATATATTCCCGAAAAATGCAATGGGAACCGCACATCATATTTCCGTGCAGTGCGGATGCAGGCAAAAAAGCGACCCTCGCCGGGTCGCTTTTCATATGTGTGTTACGACTGCGCTGCCGCCGGTTGCAGGCTGTCCTCGATTGCCTGTGCGCGGGCAAGTGCCGTGTCAATATGGTCGCAGAAATTCTCCTCGCCGACCATCGCGGTGAGCCCTGCCTTTTTCATCACCTGCATCGGCTGCTCGTTGACATGCGAGAATACGACCTGCACATGATCCTTTTCGCACCGCCGGACGATCTCCGTCAGCGCTTCAACGCCCGCAGCATCAATCGCAGGCACATTTCTCATGCGGATGCAGAGCACATCAATGCCGCTGTTGTCGGGGAGATACTGGAATTTATCCGATGCCGCAAAGAACATCGGGCCGTTGATTTCAAAGACGCGGGTGTGCTGCGGAATCTTTTTCAGCCGGATGTTATCGGGGTCGCTTTCCTCATCGTCTGCCTCGACCCATGCATGCGCCTCTGTCACATCCGCCATGCGCTTCATGAAGAACATCGCAGTCAGCACCAGTCCGGCGCCGATCGCAACGACCAGATCGAACACGACCGTCAGCAGCAGCGTCAGGAACAGCACGGCAATGTCGCTCTTCGGTGCTGTCTTGATGAGATTGCGGATATTCCGCCAGCCGCACATGTTATATGCGACGATAAACAGGATTGCTGCGATGGTCGGCATCGGGATCATGGAGGCATAGGGCATCAGCACCACGAGAATCACAAGCACAACGACCGAATGCACCATGCCGGAGACCGGCGTTCTGCCGCCGTTCTTGACATTCGCAGCGGTACGTGCGATTGCGCCGGTTGCGGGGATACCGCCGAACAGCGCCGAGCCGATGTTTGCAGCACCCTGCGCGACCAGCTCCATGTTCGGGCGGTGCTTCGAGCCGATCATGCCGTCGGAGACCACGCAGGAGAGCAGCGACTCCACCGCTGCCAGCACGGCGATTGTAAACGCATTCGGGAGCAGCGCACGGACGCGTGCGAAGGTGACTGCGGGCAGCGCAAACTTCGGGGGAGCAGAGGAAATCGTGTAGAGGTCGCCGATCGTGTTGACCTCCAGATGCGCGAGCTTTACGAGTGCCGAGCAGACGATGACTGCGATCAGCGAAGCCGGGATCTTCTCAAGCTTCTTCGGCCAGAGAATCAGGATCGCAAGCGACACTGTGCCGACAATGAGCGCCTGCGGGTTGAGCGTGCCGAGGGAGAGACCGATCTCCCTGAGCTTATCCACAGTCTCGATCGGTGCATGCGCGAATGTCAGCCCGAGGAAATCCTTGATCTGACCGATCACGATGGTGACGGCAATGCCGAAGGTGAACCCGGCGGTGATCGTTCCGGGAATGTATTTGATCAGCACGCCGAGCCGGCAGAGTCCCATGATGACCAGCAGGATGCCTGCCATGACCGTCGAGATCACGAGCCCGTCCATGCCCTCTGTCGCGACGATGCCCGCAACGATGGTTGCGAAGGCGGCAGTCGGACCGGCGATCTGCACGCGGCTTCCGCCGAGGAACGAGACAAGGAATCCGGCGACGATTGCCGTATAGAGACCCTGCTCCGGGTTGACGCCGGACGCCAGTGCGAGCGCGATGGAGAGCGGCAGTGCGATGATCGCGACAATGACACCCGCGATCAGATCCTTCACAAGCTGCTCTTTGGAGTATGTTTTCATGACCGAGAAAAGCTTCGGTTTCAGCTTCTCGCTGCTCTGCTTCGGGATTGCTTTTTCCATATTTCTTACCTCTGATTCATCATTCAAATTCGCCCTCATATTATACTACGCAGTGCGGCGTTTTTCAATAGAAATCGGCTGAACCCGCAAAATTTCGGCGAAATATGCAAAAAGCAGCGGCGGCGGTTGAGATTAAATAAATAAACAGGACTTGGTTCCGATAAGCAGGAGACACATGCCTGAATCGTTTTCGGCGGGAAAGCGTGCGGTCTTTCCGCCGGAGATGCCGCTGATTTCTGAACTGTATGTTGCTGTATCATGGCCGGAAACTTCTGAATGGCGGAAAATGGTATTATATTGCCTGTATACAAAAGAAAAAATATTATATTGCAGCAAAAAAGTGCTTGACAAAGTATGGGGAGAGAAGTATAATATAGTAAAATCTTTGATTAACAGGAGGAAAAACAAATGAATCTCAGCAAGGTGTTTAAGGCTTTGAGTATTGCCATAATCGGGCTTGGAGCTTGGCAGATTCTGGCCGTGATCGTCACATTGATGCGTGAAGGCAGTCTGGCTTCCGGCGCGGGCAATGCCGAAAAGGGGTTTGCGGTATTATCGTTTATCTTTTTGCTGCCCATGATCCTTTTGGGTATCATTTGTCTGCTGTGCGGCATTGCTGGTTTGAAGAGCGATCATGACAGATGCAAAAAGTGTTCAAACATTCTGGCCGTGCTTGCAGTGCTTGACCTGATTGCCGGGATTGTCCAGAAGGATGTCAGCTTTCTGAGCGTTCTGACACTCATTGTTTGCGTTGTCTATTGTTATTTTGCGCATACGCTTAGCTACTGAACCACATAGTGCGGAGCATAGATGCTTTCAATGCGTAACCGCCGTCCGATTTCAGGACGGCGGTTTTACTTTTGTATAGAATCCATAGTATTTCAGTGCATTATTAGAATAATAGCCAAAATTGATAATGCACACGAAAAATACTTGACATTTATTGTAAATATCAGTTATAATGGATAGTAACATAGTTAAAGTCTCAAACAACTGTTATGATAGGAGGTATTCTTATGGCACACACGCAAAAACGGGTCATCAGCATCCTTGCGGCGGCGGCGCTCATCTGCTGTACGCTCCCGCAGAATGCACCGCTGCTGCTGCGCCCTGCGGTCACCGCGAGCGCTGCGGCTTCGAGCGGCACCTGCGGGGAGAACTGCAAATGGAGTATCAAAGACGGCACGCTGACGATTTCCGGCACCGGCGAGATGACAGATTATACGCTGGATGAGCGGCCGTTTTCCGGGCTGAGCTTCACAAAGGCTGTGGTTGCCGACGGCGTGACAAGCATCGGCGATTATACCTTTATGAGATGCTTCGGCGTGGAAAGCATTGCGATTGCAGACAGCGTGACCAGCTTCGGCGATCAGGCTTTCTATCAGTGTACCGCTCTGACAGACCTCACAATCCCGGAAAGTGTGACAGACATCGGTCTGGATGTATTCAACGAAACGCCGTGGCTGGAGGCAAGACAGAACGAAAACCCGCTTGTGATTGTCAACAGCATACTGGTTGACGGGAGAACCTGTACCGAAGAGGTCACGATCCCGGACGGCGTCACCCGCATCGGTGAATATGCGTTTTATCTGTGCAAAACGATGACGGATGTTCAGATTCCTGACAGTGTGACAAGCATTGCCGGCGGTGCGTTTTCGGGCTGCTGGGAGCTGCAAAGCGCCGCGATTCCGAGCGGCGTGACTGCGATCGAGGACGCTGCGTTTGCAAGATGCGGCGCTCTGACAAGCGTGCAGATTCCCGATACTGTGACAAGCATCGGTGCTTCGGCGTTTCTGAACTGCTACGCGCTGGAAGCAATCAGGATTCCCGGCAGCGTCACAAGCATCCACCAGACCGCCTTTGAGGGCTGCTCTGATCTGACGATCTACGGCTATCCCGGATCCTTCGCCGAAACCTACGCGAACACATACGGGTTTTCGTTTGTGTCGCTGGCGGAACCGGAGTCTCTGGTTTATGATGGAATGCAATACATCGCCGAGGATGATCACGTCATCATCACCGGCTATACCGAGGATCTGCCCGAGGTGCTGGAGATCCCCGCGGAGATCGACGGAATGCCCGTGACCGACTTTGCGCAGTTTGCGTTTGCGCAGTGTGCAGCGCTCCGGGAAGTCACGCTGCCTGATACTGTCACAGCCTTCGGTATGCAGACTTTCTGGGGCTGCGAAAACCTTGAGAAGGTCACGCTGCCGTCTGCGCTGCAGAGCATCTATGAAGCGGCTTTTGCGCAGTGCACCTCTCTGACTTCCGTCAGCATTCCCGACGGCTGCGAGACGATCGGCAATCTGGTCTTTGCAGGCTGCTCGTCGCTCACCGAGGTCAATATTCCCGCATCTGTCGTCAACTTCTTTGAGCCGGCATTCGGCGGCACACCGTGGCTGGAAGCAAAGCAGGCGGAAAACCCGCTGGTTGCTGTGAACGGCATTCTGATCGACGCTTCCGGCGCATCCGGCGAGGTCACTGTCCCGGACGATGTCACGGTCATCAATTCCTATGCGTTCATGGACTGCGGTGAGATCACGAAGATCACGGTACCGGCAGGCGTTGCGAAGATCGGCGGCATCAGCAGTGCCGCGCTGACAGATGTGATCATTCTCAATCCTGCATGCGAGATCGCGGATGAGGAAGCGGCAATCACCAACGGCTATGATCCCGATGCAGAGAAAATGAATTATCTCGGCACGATCCACGGCTATGACGGCTCCACCGCAGAAGAATATGCAAACAGATACGGCTACACATTTGAATCGCTCGGTGCAGCGCCGGAGGGGCCTGTCAGCGACTGGGCAGAGAAATCCGTGATTTCCAAAAACACGGAAGAAGCAGAGCTGGTCGTGCGTGTCGGCGATATTGACGCCTGCAATGACGAATTTGCAGTTTCCGAAAACGGCTATGATCCGTTTACCGCAAAAAGTCAGTATGCGCACGGTTACCCGTGGCCGAAGGATGATACCGACCCTGACGGAACAGATCGCATCTTTGTCGGTTCGCACTGGGAAGGCGTAAGCACCGACGGATACAGCTCCAACTATGCGGCTTACAAAAACGGTGAAGATGATGAAAATGCATTCGGTGACGGCGCCCTGACGCTCACGATGGAATATGATGCCTCCGGAATCGAGATCGAAAATGTGCTTCTTCAGCTTTGCATTGACGATTTTCAGGCGCTTTCATGGGAGAGTAACTTTACAGTCACACTGAACGGAAAGGACGCGCCGTTTATTGCAGAGCTGCTGAATCACACCGATCAGACCGGCCCGACTGCATACATTGTTTCTGCGATCATTCCTTCCGGATTCTTTGCGGATATTGCCGCCGGAAAGCTGACGGTTGTGATCGACGAGACAACCGGAGTCGGTGACGGCTACGCGATCGACTTCGCAAGGCTGCTGATCAATTATGACGATCAGATCTTCACCGGCACATTCAGCGGAAAGACAGAGCCCGGTGCAACGGTGCGTCTGCTGGGAACCTCCACGACTGTCACCGCATCGGACACAGGTGCGTTTTCCTTTGGCGCGGTTCCCGGCATCAATGCGGTGCGCGCCTCGAAAACCGGCTTTGCTGAGGGCTATGCAAACGGAATCGTTCTCAGCACAGGGACAGAGTGGAGCCCGGAAGTGGAGCTGGCAGAGGGCGAGGGGAGCCCGGATATTGATTTCTCCAAATTTGCAGCGACCGGCTTGCCGGTTAGGGGCGATTACAACGCTGACGGAGAGCTCACGGTCGCAGATGCCGTTCTGCTCGCGCATTATCTCGCAGAGGACACCGGGCTGACCGGCGAACAGATCGCAGAGATTCTGATTCACGAGCCTGATTTCAACGGCGACGGTGCGGCGACGATCCTTGATGTCCGTGCGCTGCTGAAATTGCTCAGCACGCCTGCGGAGAACTGAAATCTATGAGAACCGGGCAGAGAGAATGAACGCTCTGCCCGGTTCAGTCTTTCGGAAAAGTCTCGCGAAAGGGAGGCTTTTTCGCATTTTTACTGATACATGATACGGTTTATTCCAGCACAGCATCCTTGAGCTGCACATAAGCGCCGGTCTCATCCTCATAGGTATTGAATGTGCCGTGAATCACGATCTCATCCCCGATCTCCGGATAGTCGTCCGGATATTTGTGCTCACCTGCCAGCACAAATTCAATGCCCTGCGCACAGCATGCGGTCGCGTCTGAGATCAGCACGGCAAAGTAATCATTCCCCGTGGCAGGATCCTGATAATAGGAAAACTGCCCCTTTGCCCGCACGAGCTTGCCGCTGTAATCGGTTTCTCCGAAGATCATGTCATAGACCTGCGCATAGACCATATTGCTGTCCAGCGTTGTCAGGTCAACATCATACTCGCCGTTCACGGAATCCGGTACAGCGACCGTCGGCTTCGGCACTTCGGAAGCAGAATCCGAGGAGGATTGTTCCTGCGCAGAGATCAGATCATCAATTTTCTGTGTATTGGTGCTGCCGCAGCCGGTCAGCAGCAGCGCGGAAATGACCGCAAGATATCCAAACCGTTTCATGATTTACCCCCTTTTTGTGACTGCGGAGATCCCGCAGAAGATCAGAAATACTGCAATATCCGCCGTGACTATGGTCGAGCCGACGGGCGTGGAGAACAAAATCGAAAGCATAATGCCAACGGCTGCACAAAGCACCGAGATCACCGCCGAGCAGAGAATCACACCGCGAAAGCTCTTAAAAACGCGCATCGCTGAAAGCGCCGGAAAGATAATGAGTGCGGAGATCAGCAGCGAACCGACCAGATTCATCGCCAGCACAATAATCGTTGCCGTGATCATCGCAATGATGAGATTATATGCATTTGCATTGACGCCGGATGCCTTGCAGAAGCTCTCATCAAAGGTCACGGCAAATATCTTGTTGTAAAACAGCAGGAATACCGCGATCACAATGACCGCCATGATGACGCAGAGTGTGACATCTGATTTTTTCAGTGTCAGGATGGATGTAGAGCCGAACAGCGTGCTGCACACATCGCCTGAGACATTTGCCGAGGACGGAAACACGTTCATCAGCATATAGCCGATCGCAAGCGCGCCGACCGAGATCATTGCGATTGCCGCATCCCCTTTGATTTTCGTGTTCTGCCCGGTGCGCAGCAGCAGGATTGCCGAGAGCAGCGTGACCGGCAGGATGATCACCATTTTGTTTGTCAGGCCGGTGATCGCTGCGACCGCCATTGCGCCGAATGCGACATGCGAGAGCCCGTCTCCTATGAACGAAAAGCGCTTCAGGACAAGCGTCACGCCGAGCAGCGAGGAACAGAGCGCGATCAGCAGCCCAACTGCGAAGGCATACCGCACAAACGGATATTTGACAAAGTAATCAACCAGTGTTTGCAGCTCATTCATGTTCCGCACCTCCTGCCGCTAAAAATGTTCTGCCGATCTCGCTTTCACAGTATTCCGCAGTCGTACCGAAAAAGCACTGTGTCTGTCCGCCGATGTGCAGAATATGGGATGCATACTTTACCGCCGCATGAACATCATGCGAGACCATAATGATCGTGACGCCGTCGCGGTTGAGCTTTGTAATGAGTTCATAGAGGTCGATCTGCGCTTTCGGATCCAGTCCCGTAACAGGCTCATCGAGCAGCAGCATCGAATCCGCCGCACAGAGCGCACGCGCCAGCAGAACGCGCTGCTGCTGTCCGCCGGATAGCTCTCGATAGCAGCGCCGCGCAAGCCCCGTGATGCCAAGGCGCTCCATATTCTGCTCTGCACATTCCCGTTCCGCTTTTCTGTAGAACGGGCGAAAGCCGCATTTTCCGAGACAGCCGGACCGGACGATCTCCCGCACCGATGCGGGAAAATCCTTCTGCACGACCGTCTGCTGCGGCAGATAGCCAATGCCGGTCACATTCCGCTTGATGCTACCGCTCTGTGCAGGGTGCAGCCCGAGCAGCGCCTTGACAAGCGTACTTTTGCCCGAACCGTTTTCACCCAGAATGCAAAGATAATCGCCGCGGTGAACTGTGAAATCCAGCCCTTCCGCGACCGTACCTGTTTCATAGCCGAGTGAAACCTTTTCGCAGACGATCTCTGCGCTCATGACCATCGTCCTCCTTATTGCGCCGGAAACTCCGGATACTGTCAGGCTGTATCCGGAGTACCGCGTATTTTATTCAAACATCGAGACAACCCGTAAGCTGCCCGACAATTTCCGCTTTTTGGTAGCCTTTGCCGATAAACACAAGCTGATTGATGCGGTCGCCGTAGGTCTTGTCCCAGTCATCCTGTATTTCCGGAAACTCCGACAGGATCAGGTCGAGATCCTCCTTCGGTGTTGCTGCCATCCATTCGGAAAGTTCGGTGATGCTTGCATTTCGTCCTGCCTGCTCAAAAAGCTGGATATGCTTGTCATCATCAGAGAACCAGACATAACCCTTTGTGCGGATCAGTGCTTTCGGATAATGCTCCACGAGATCGGTAAAGCGCGCGCGGTTGAACGGGCGGCGTTCCTCATATACAAATGAGGTGATGCCGTATTCATCCATGCAGGCTTCCTTCGCTTCCGGCTCATTGCTGTTCAGCGCACGCTGCACCGACGAGGATGCGAGCACCTCGTCATAATCAAAGGCTTCACCGTCCAGAATGACCGCCGGATCCACATCACCCTGCACACAGGGGATCATCTCCGCATGACTCTGAAAGTCGCGCAGTGCCGTTTTGACTTCTTCAAGTTGCGCATCCGTCAGCAGATCGCTCTTGTTCAGCAGGATCAGGTTGCAGAATTCGATCTGGTCGATGATCAGGTTGATGACATCGCCGTCCTCTGCTTCTTCATCTGATTGCAGATCGTGCAGGAATTCGCGGTAAATGCGGTCTGCATCCACAACCGAAACAATCGAGCTGAGGTAGACATTCGTTTCCGGCTTTTCGTCCTCATAATCCAGGAACGATGCGGCAATCGCAGACGGTTCGCTGATGCCGGATGCTTCGACAAAGACCGCTTCAATATCCGGTTCGTTGGAAATGCGCTCGATCTCTGCGATGAACTCTTCGCGCAGCGTGCAGCAGATGCAGCCGTTTTGCAGCTCGACCATTTCCACCTGTGCGACCTTGTTTCCGGTTTTGCCGAGCAGTCCCGCATCAATATTGATGCTTCCCATATCGTTCACAATCAGCGCGATTTTCCGCTTTTCCTGCGAAAGAAGATGCTGCATCAGCGTGGTTTTGCCCGAACCGAGATACCCGGTAATCAGAATCACGGGCTTTTTGCCCTCTCTCCAATCCGTGCTCACTGCAATGCTCCTTTCAGCGTATCGTAGTTTGCCTGCATCAGAGAAAGATAGGTCGCACCGCTGCTGATCTGATCTTTTGTCACGGATTGCAGCGAGTTCATTTCTGCAATCTTCTGATTTTTTGCTTTGGTGTTGTCAATGATTGTCTGCGCGATCTTGTGATCGGAGTTTTCGATCGTGAAGATCGTGCCGCAGCCGAGTGTATCCATTTTTTCTGCGAGGAACACGATGGTCTCAAAGCTCGCTTCGGTTTCCGCAGAGCAGCCGGCGAATGCTGCAAAGTAATCCAGACCGTAATCATCGACAAAATAGCGGAACGGGAAACGGTCACCAAACACCAGCGTTTTCTGTGATGCGCCGTCGATCAGCGTTTTGAAGTCGCCGTCGAGCTTGTCAAGCTGTGCGGTGTAAGCATCGAGATTTGCCTTGTATGCGTCCTTGTTTGCGCTGTCCAGAATGCTCAGTCTGTCTGCAATCTCCGTGCAGAGCGTCTTTGCGTTCTTCAGCGATAGCCAGACATGCTCATCGTATTCGGCTTCGCCTTCTTCGTGTTCATGGTCGTGGTCGTGTTCATCTTCTTCATGCTCATGGTCATGATCTTCGTCCTCATGATCGTGCTCATCTTCTCCGTGCTCGTGGTCATGGTCGTGCTCCATGCCCTCCTTGACCTCTTCCTCTTTGGCAGCATCGCCCATCACTTCCATCAGGTTGATGACCTGCATATCCTTGTTTGTTGCCTCAGCAAGTGCGTCTTCGACCCACTCATCCGATTCGCCGCCGACATACACAAAGAGGTCGCAGTCCGCGATCTTTGCCATATCCATTGCAGTCGGCTGATAGCTGTGCAGATCCATACCGGAGTCGAGCAGATAGGTGATCTCCGCGTGGGATGCATGATCGCCGAGAATCTGCTTTACCCAGTCATACTCCGGAAAGATCGTGCAGACGATGCTGAGCTTGTTGTCATCCTGCGCTGCATTTCCGCAGGCGGTCGTGCCGAGCAGAATGGCTGCTGCGGCTGAATATGAAATAATTTTTCTGAACATAAAAATAGCCTCCGAATCAAATATTGGCGCACAAAGCGCAGGGCTGCCGTTTATCCGGCGCCCGATGCACAGAAAAAGGGTATACTTCACCCGTAAACGGGCAGAGTAACCCTCTCATTTTTGCATCCAATATTTAATTCAGAAGCTTGACCTTCAATGTGATCGGGGTATGGCTGCTGACAGTACGAACCGCAGAAACAGGCAGAGATCCCGCAGTGAACATAACACAAAGCAGCATGAGGAACACGGAAACAGCCGTTCCGAGCGCACGCACGCGCTCATCGCACTGCTCCAGCACCATGCAGACCACACAGCCTTCGCCGGTGCAGTCGTGGTGTGAATGTTCTGCGATACAAAAGACAGCGCTCAGCATAGAGACACAGAGTAAAATTGTAAGCATTACGATCAAGATTTTGCTTATCATTTTGCTTGTGTTCTTCATGAAAAGCGCCCCCTTTCTCTCAACCGGATCCATACGGAAAGGCAAAACTGAAAACAAGTATCAATTTCAATACCGCTATATATTATACATTGAAAACGCTGAATTGTCAAGAGGTAATTTGCATTTTCCATTTCTGCCGAATCGTACAAAATCGCTGACAAAATGAGCGGAAACCGCCATAGAGCAGGTTTCCGTTTTGTTATATTCTTTTGCCGGGCATCATCTTCTCCGCCGGGTGAACTGCACCCTCTCCGCAGGCGCATCTGTCCGCCAATCAGATTGAACCTGATCTCGTCCATGCAATGCCGCAGAGAATATACAGAAAGTAGAATAATAAAAAGAGGGGCTCGCCGAAAACAGCGAGCCCCTCAATTCGTAAGCGTAAAGTATTCCGCGTCTTCCCTTCCGGTGTCAAAAATGGTATAATGGAGTCCTAAGCAAGTTATTTGTCACCCAGCCATAAAGTAACCCCATGGTTTTTGTGAGATACCGTAGTCGTTTTGAGCTGTACCAAGTTTCCGAGATACATCGGATTATGCAATATCTCATTGACAAGAAACTTGATGAAGTAAATTGGAGTCCGTTGGACATGGGAGGGAAGATGTGGATTATTCTACGATTACAAAGTTCTTTTCATGCGCTGGACTTTGCTCTGCTTTTATGGTATAATATAAAAGTTCCTCCGAAATGCAGAATTCATACGAAAAGCAGCATTTTTCATAAACTCACTTTTTTTCGACAGGATTTATGCTATGATAGTGACTGGCAATGCCCGATTCTAACTAAACGGAGGAAAACATGGACATTTACAGAACTGAATCTATTATGGAACGAAACAGCAAACCCTGCAGCGGGAGCATGACCGGCGCAGATGCCTGCAGAGAAGGAAAAGAGCTTCTGGTAAGGCTGCTGAATCAGACCGGTGTACCGCGGAATACGGCAGGATACAGCTATCTCTTTCTGCTTGCATTGCGGCTCGCTGAAATGAATGCAGTGAAGGTACATCTCTTTACAGAGCTTTACCCGCAGATCGCTGCCGAACTGGATTCATCCGTTTCAAAAATCGAACGCAGCATCAGATATGCGATCGAAGCTGCATGGAACAGAAACCGTGAAGGGCTGAAGCGCAGTCTCGGCTATCATCATGATGTCAGGCCTTATGCGAGTGAGTTTATCTGGCATCTGACCGATCAATACAGGATACTGCTGCGGTCTGTGCAGCATTTTCCGCTGCATTGTGATCATACCGTTTCCTGAGGACGAAAGCGCTGTATACTGCCGTTACTATATCATATAACAAGGAGTTCAGGAATGCATTGTACTTTGAAAATCGCCATATGTGATGACAGCAGCTTTGACAGATTTGCGATATCCGAAATGCTGGATGACTATTTCAAGGACAAGTCTTTTTCTTATCATGTAAATGAATACAGCAATGAGCTGACGCTGATTGACGACATTGAAGAGAGCAATCAGTATGATATCATTTTTCTGGACATCTATCTGAACAAGCTGCTTGGAATTGATGTTGCCAGGAAACTGAGAGACGGTGGCTACAGAGGAAAAATCGTGTTTCTGACAGCTTCAGATAAGTATGCGGTCGAAAGCTATGATGTTGATGCGGCAGGCTATCTGCTGAAGCCGCATCATTACGAGAAATTCTGCGGATTGATGGATAAGATGCTGACCGGAAGATGCAGGAATACACTGATCGTGAAGAGACGCGGCAGTATTGAGCATATATCCTATGACAGCATCCGGTACATAGAAAGCTCGAATACAAAATGCCTGATCCATTGTATTGACGGAAAAGTACACACAGTGTATACCCGTCTGGATCTGATCGAACAGGAGATCAGGGACCGGCGCTTTTTCAGGTGCCACCGGAGCTATCTTGTCAATCTGTATTATGTCTGCAGGCTGGATGAGAACTTTGTGATGGATAACAATGAAATCGTGCTGATCCGAAAAAGGAGCATCAGGCAGAGCAGGCTTGCGTATCTGGAATATCATTCCGGTGATGCTTCAGCAAGCACGGCGGAAAACATGATAGGAGCGTAAGGTGATATGGATATCAGTGCTTTTTACGGTGCGATCGGAGAAAACTATGAAGCCGTGTACCGAAGGCTGCTCAGTTCCGAGCGGATAGAAAAATACCTGTCCCGTTTTTTTCAGCAGAATCAGATCGAAGATCTGCAGCAGCAGATGAAAGCGCAGGATTTCGCCGCAGCGATGAATTCTGCCCATATACTGAAAGGTGTAGCATCAACGCTTGGTCTTGACGGTGTAACCGGAACGGTATGTGAGCTGCACACTGCCCTGAAAGAAAATCGCGCAGATGAAGCCGCGGCACTCCTCTGTGAACTGCTGACAGGATATGAAACGGTTGTCAGCGAATGGAATCGATTTACGGTTCAGGACGAATGATGCCGGCACGGTTCCCTGCAGAGGATACCGCGCAGACATAATCGGTATGCTGCCCAATACAGCGAAAAAGCGTAAGCGTCAGAATATGCTATCAAAGAAACAGACTCACCTCGAAGGTGGGTCTGTTTGAGTATCAAGTATTAAATGGCAAGCTGATCGTCCCGACAGGCTGCGAGAACAGTTCCGTCAGATACTGCTCTGTATCCACACCGTTTGCCTGAGCTGTGGCAGCGATCGAATACAGCACTGCGCTTGCTTTTGCGCCGTTCGCTGTATTGCTGAAAAGCCAGTTCTTGCGACCGATCGCAAACGGTCGGATCGCGTTCTCTGCCCGGTTGTTGTCCGGCGGCACATTGCCGTTTTGCAGAAAAGTGTAGAAGAACGGCTTTTCATGCAGCGCATACCGCACTGCTTTCGCAAGCGCACTCTTTCCGCTGACCTGTACCGTTTCAAGCCGCGCAAAAAGCTCGTCCAGCAAAGGCTTGATCTTTACCAGACGCTCTTTGTATCGTTCATCTGCGGTCATATTAACCAGCAGACCTTCCTCATGATATATTCTGTCAAAGTATCTGACCGCTTCCGCTGCAACCGATGAGGGATGCGCTTTCTTTTCCTTCGGCAGCGCATTGACAAAATATCTCCGACAGTGGATCAGGCATCCGCAGTGTTTTACGCCCTTCACCTTATGATACCCACTGTATCCATCCCGTACCAGATAGCCGGTGAATCCTTGCAGAAATGCCTGCGCATTCTCGCCCTTTCTGGTCGGCTGGTAATCGAAAATGACGATGCTGCGGTCATTCATTTTGCCGTTGCAGTACACCCACATCTTGGATTCGGCTGTAGCATCTCTGCCGTCTTCATGCAGCACCTGAATCCGCGTTTCATCTGCATGAATGACCTGACCGGCAAGCAGCAGTTCATGCATCTTCTGCACGATCGGCAGGCACCATTTCTCCGCAGCGGTCAGGATCCAGTTAGACATAGTTGCTTTCAGCAGCGGGATATGCTTCGATGCCAGATCCTTTTCCTGTCGGTGCAGCGGTACTGCCTTTGCATATTTTTCATAGACGATGTGTGCCAACAGTTCAGGCGAGCAGAAGCTGCCCGGAATCATCGGTTTCGGATAGTATGCCCGACGGATATTGCAGTGTTCAATCTCATCGGCGCAGTCGTTGTCATACTCCGGGTTCACGCCGCATTCCGTACATTTATAGGTGTATACGATATGACGGCGGATATGGTATTTCGCAGGGGTAAAGACCAGCTCATCATAAGCCTTTTCCTTGCCGATCTCCTTCATCTCTGCACCGCAGTTTTCGCAGATCGGGTGTTCCTCTTTGTGCTCGATCTCCTCGACAGGCAGTTTACTCATCCAGTCATCGTGTGTACGCTTTTTCTTGCGCTTATGCTCCGGAACAGTTATGGTTTCTTCGGCGGGTTTTGCAGACTGTCCCTGTTCTTCCGGAAACAGCGTAAGCTGCTGACCGTTATCCATGATAACAGAGGATTGCTCTGTTTTGCGTCCGAAAACCTGTTTTTTCAGCCATGCAAACTGTTCCTGAATCAATGCAAGTTCTTCTTCCAGGACTGCAACACGCGAACGGAGCGCAGCATTTTCCTGCGCCAATGACAGTTCATTTCGTACTGCATTCTGCTCAGACATACCGCACTCCTCCGTTCGTTATTTCTTGCTTATATTATACCATAAAGTACGAAAAAAAGCAAGGAAAATGGCCGATTTTCCTTGCTTTTTCATCAATATAATGCGCCCGGTTTTCCATCACGGATCGCCTTCGGTTGTTCGATTTTCAGACCTTCCAGCAGCCATCTGACCTGCTGTGGAGTAAGCAGTTTTGCTTCCATCTCACTACGAGGCCATTGAAAACAGCCATTGTCTAACCGCTTGTAAAGCAAAAGAAAGCCATCACCTTCCCATAGTAAACCTTTGATGCGATCACGCCGTCTGCCGCAGAACAGAAATAAAGCAGTGCTGAACGGATCAAGGTTTAACTGACCTTGTATAATTGATGCAAGTCCGTCGATTGAGCGGCGAAGGTCGGTATATCCGGTGATCAGATAGACCTGCTGACCGGCAGGCAGATCGTTCAGCATAGCGCATTCACCAATGCCAGCAGTGTATCCTGCGTAATATTGGTCGGCAGTGAGATATGCAGACCGTTCTTCTCGATCCGGATATCTGCACTTTGCTGCTGCGGTACAGTCAGCGGAACGACGGCGTGTGCAGACTGGATATACTGTTCCCGTACTCTGCGCAGCCGGTAGTAGAAGCTCTTGGTCTTGATTCCGTTCTCCGCACACCACTGCGGGACGGTCAGTCCGCTTGCCTGCTGTGCTTCGAGTTGTTCCGCCCATTCCCGCAGGCGTACATCCTGTTTCACTGCTGTGATTGCTGTTGTGGTTTCCGATTGCATACCGATTCCTCCTCGTGTCAGTCTAAAACACTCCAAATTAGTCCATTGGACTAATTTAGACTGCCTCAAGCGGTCTAGAGAAGTCCAATGACTTGCTTAGGACTCTATTATACCATTTTTGACACCGAAGGGGAAGACGCGGAATACTTTACGCTTACGTAATGTGGTGTAAAATCCTCAATTAACGATTCATATTTGAGCTTCATGATAATCATCACTCCTTTTGACATAGTATTGTCCAGTACCGGACATTTATAATGTGAATTATATTTATGATTTCTCTAAAATCCGAGCGGTAAAATCAATATTTATACTTATACTAAACAGACTCGCTTACAACTGATGCCTTTCATCCGACACCAGTTTCTGATTTTCATACCGCTGCTCTGACACTCTGCGATTTCTTCTGCCCACTCACGATGTCTCAGTTCTTTCTTTACTTCTCTGATTGTTGCCATTTCTTCAACTCCTCCGGGTTATACCCTTTTGGAGTTATTATACCTGTAGAATGAACATATGGAGGTATTTCCAAAGCGGCTATTATCCGATAAAAACTCTAATAATTGAAAGCACAGCACCGACGGAAAGTGGTGCTGTTTTTTCTTTTCATGAAATCTGTCTTTGTCATCAGCGTTATCAAGAAAGGCACTTTAGATTCTAATCAATTCTAATCAGCATCAGTATGCTGTATTTATAGCCTTGCCCGAAGCGAATTATAATCGGTGAAAAATATTTGCCAATAAGGGTTATATTGAGCATTATTTCGTCAATTTTGCCCCTGCTTGAAATCGTACTATGAATATTGCGTAAATACATCGTTTTTGAAACGACGGATTTATCATCCGTGACGGAGCAAACCCTGTCAGGCTGACAGCTGAAACCGCTCAACATATTTTTACTTCTGTTCCATGGAAGAATGCACATAACGGTTGAGTGTCAGGCTCGCGTCTGCATGTCCGAGCAGCTCGCTGAGTGTCTTTACATCAAAGCCGAGCTCGATGCAGCGCGAAGCGTATGTGTGCCGGAGTAAATGAAAGTTTACATCACGGATTCCGCTGTGCTTCAAGATCGTCTTGAAGCGGTACTGCATGGTGCGCGGTTCAGTCGGATTCGATCTTCCGCTCAACAGATACAATTTTCCGAGACGCTGATACTGATTCAGCCGTTCCAACACAAACGACGGAACGGGAATTGTCCGGAGGGACATTTTGCTCTTCGGTGTTCCGACCACAACCTCGCTGCTGCCGTGCCGGTTCACGCGCTGCACAGTACGGTGAACAGAAACCGTTCCGTTCTCAAAATCTATATCTTCCCATTTCAGTCCGCAGAGCTCCCCGATACGCAGCCCGCTGTAAAGGCAGAGCAGAACAGCAGCATTGGCAAGAGACGGATGCCCGGTCAAATAATGCTCAAGCCGCTTTCGTTCGCATGAATCGAGAATATCCAGCTGTCTTTGCTCTGCTTTCGGCATGGTGAAATGTGATTCGCGCAGCCCATATTCGCGTGAAACATAATGCTCAACACTGCGGAATACCGTCATAATGTCACGAACAGATTTTGCGGACAGCCCGCCCCGTCCGTTCAGCCGCCCGTGTGCCAGCTTGTCTGAAACAAACTCGTTCAGCTTTGCAGTTGTCAGCTCTGAAAAGGAAACACTTCCGAGCTTGGGCAGAATATGATTCCGGATGATTGTTTCATAGTTTGCATAGCTTGAAACCTTGACGCGCAGCCTGCAAGCCGCAAGCCATTGCTCGCAACCCTCCCTGACAGTCAATCGCATCGCTGTCGGAGGAACACGGTCGCGGAGCGAATAGAGCTCCTCCATTTTGCGCTTGACCTCTGCAAGCGTTTTCGCGTAGACGGATTTGTAGCGCAGTCGTCCGCTTTCCGTATATCCGATCACCACACGACCTTCGTATCGCCCATCCTTTCGCAGATAAATATTACAGCCTCTTCTTGCCATAACTGACCTCCTGTTACAATTCTTCTGACGGCGTATCCGCTTGAAATAAGCCGCCTGACCTTTATTATATTGAGAAAAGGGCTTTACATTTCTCAAAAATCTGCTATAATGAAAGCAGAATCCCCCTGTTCGACTGAAAAACGCCCCCATTTTGCCCGCCGTCAAGGGGCAAAATTGACGAAGTCTCATACCGCCCCTGCCTATGATTATTATACCGCGACAATTCATCAAAATGCAGTATTTTCGTCGATTCAGTGCTTGACATTTTTTGTATGCTGTGGTACAATGGTGTCGATTTTCTACTAGGGGAGGTGCAGCGATGGATCAGGAGTCAATGCTTGAACAGCTTATTAGAAAGTATTATCCCACAATATACTATTACTGCCTGGGCAAACTCGATTCAGATCCACAAGGTGCCGCCGACTGTACACAGGAGGTTTTTCTCCTGCTGTCGCAAAAGCATCAAACACTTGATTTGACTGGAAATATCCGCTTATGGTTATATAAGACAGCGGATAACGTGATGAATAATTATCTGCGGCGCGAAGCTAGGCACAAACATGAGTCATTGGACGAGATAGAAATTGAAGATGATGGTGGGTTAGCATGCCTTTTGAATGATCCTTTGGCTGATTGGCTCATGGAACGACTTACCGAAAAGGATGTCGCCCTCCTGACAGCATACTACTCCGCAGAGCGCGGACACCGGGAAGAGGTTGCCAAACAGTTCGGAATGACACTCGCCAGACTTTATGACGAAATCGAACGCATTAAGCGTCTGCTTTCTGGTTAAAGTGATGATTTTTTGAATCAATTTCGGAATAAGCATCGGTTTCAGACATTGAATTAATAGGAGCAAATCATTATGAAAGGAATGGTATGCATGATGAAGAACAAAGAATTATCAGAGCTGATTCTGAATAACCGGAATGCAGACCGTGAAATGATTGAAGAAATGCGGGAGGCTTTGAAGCGGGAAACAGATAAGCCGCTTGAGGAAAGAGACTTTGACTATATCGAGCAGCTGTCCGAATCCCTTGCAAGAGCAGCTGTGCCGCAAGCCATGCGGGAGAATGCAATTCAAAGCGGAATCGAAGCAGTCCTGCGCAAGAATGCGGAGAAGAAGCCGATGATACGCAGAAAATGGCTTGGAGCCGTTTCTGCTGCATGCGCTTGTCTTGTGCTGCTTATCGGAGGAAATGCATGGGCAATTCACGCAACCGGATCAAATCTTTTTCAGCTGACCTATTCCTTCTTCACGGACCATTTTGAATTCCAGTATTCTTCAATTCATGAGGGCAGCAGCGGAATTGTCTCACAGTCTGATGCGTCAGACCCCTACGGCATACGCACAGTATGTGAACAGCACGGATTCACTCCGCATACTCCGGCGTATCTTCCCGATGGGGTTACATTGACAGGAACAAACCTTCAGGAACGGAAGAAATCCACTTTTCTTCAATTTTTTTACGCCAAAGGCAGTTCTCACATTTCACTTGTGTATCAAAACTTCAGTGACGATACTGACCTCTCGGATCGGACATTCGGCATTCCGTCAGACTATCAAAATGTATCTGAATTGGAATTGGACGGAAACACCGTGGTTATTTCAAAGGAGGATCAGCAGTATACCGCCTTTTTTATGATTGGCTCAACAGTATATACGCTGTATACAGACAATCTCGATTATACAGAATCAGAGCACATACTACGGAGCATGTTTGGATAATAGATAAACCGCACAAATTGCGCAGATGCAATTTGTGCGGTTTTGTGATGTGTGACAAAGTTTCTGGAGAATTTCGGAAATGAGCCTTGTTTCAGACATTGAATAAATAGAGGGGAAGGAAAGGAACTATTCGAGAATACAGAGAAGGAGGTGAAAAAATG
>JAEEGK010006572.1_pt1 | contig 27953 bp, 24 predicted proteins | sample 8958771 | NCBI WGS metagenome assembly JAEEGK01 (sample SAMN16246547, study PRJNA631951) | gut metagenome | biome: gut microbiome; feature: rumen; material: SC-attached | host: Bos | place: Iran: Karaj | collected 2018-10 | reverse complement strand
AAAAGATATTCTATCGCAAAGTACTCGAGATATATGCACTCAGCATCGACTACGACCCTCGTGTAGAGATGACCAAGCAGTTCTTTGCCACAGTCCAAAACAAGATGCATTATGCGGTTCATGGGCATACCGCAGCAGAGATAATATATAATCGTGCAAATGCCGCCAAGGACTTCATGGGACTGACCACCTGGACGGGAATGATGCAAAGAACAAAGAATGAATTGACACCAGTTGAAATCCATTTCCTGGAACAGTTTGAACGAGAACAGAAGAAATTGGGAGATAAGAAATGAAGACTTATATTTTGTTTTGGAACCCTGCAATTTCCAGCTATAAGTTAGAAGACTTTCAGAGAGAGATTGATGACTACGAAAATGCAGACATGAACTGGGGTGTATGGGAGTATGAGAAAGCATGTGCTGGTGATCGCTTCTTCATGGTACGTTGCGGTAGTGGTAAAACAGGAATCTGTATGAGTGGTTACTTTTCGTCAGATCCATATCGTGACGAAGATTGGTCTGGTAGAGGGCGTGTTACTTATTATATGGATCTGGAACCTGATTTTATGATTAATCCGGATTATCTGCCTATTTTGTCGACATTAGATTTGGTTCGTGAAGTTCCTGGATTCGATTGGAATGGAGGCCACTCAGGACGATTGTTAGATGCTAAGCTTGCAGAAAAGCTCGAAATAGTATGGGAGAAATTTACTGAAGATCATGCTGATATGTTTACCATGCGAGCGATACATCTGGATGTTGATCCTGATAGTTACTCGTCTAAGAAATCTGATGAACAGATTGTTCGTCTCTATTTAACAAAAGAAGGTAAAATAGGGGCAGATGACTTTGATATTGATTTTGAGATACAGGGAGATGATCTGGATGACGTGAAGAAGCAAGCAATTGATGCAGTTTATAATGAGTTAGGCAAGAAAACAAAAATCAAATTTGAGTACTATGATGTAGAAGAAAAGGATTATCCAATGTATGAGAAAGCCCTTAAACTTGTGCTTGCCAACAAAAAAAATGGAATGGTATTTGATGACTCATATTTGGATTTTGAAGATAAAATTGTTTATTTGTTACATAAGGTAGCTGTTAATTCCCGGGAATTGCAGAAACAAGATTTCTCTGATGAAATAATTGAAGCTGTAAGAATTTTAGAAAGAAGACCCTCAGAAGTATTTATGGACTATGTAAAAAGAGTAGCAAGAAATGAAAATGTTATATGGATTTTAAGGGGGGAAATATATGAGGCTCTCTGCATAACTAAAAGGGAAAGCTTAGATGAAGATGACCTCAAGTCTTTGAATGAAAACCTTGCAGCACTACATTATCTGAAATCATTGGGAAAAGAATAGTGCTCACAAAGTTACTATGCCTGTTGTGATACGTGTGAAAAGACAGGTAAAGGCTAACTTTCTGAGCCTCTGAGGCTTGACATTCATTAACATAAAAATCTTCCTGCAGAATGATTGTTTCTGCAGGATTATTTATACCTTTGCATCCGTTTGGCTAAAAGCCTGGGATATCATGTCGACACTACGATTGCACATAGTAGGATTCCCTTACCGAAAGGACATCGAGGGGCACGTCAGCGAGTTTCTCGCCGACGCTCCCGGGCATGCTATGACGCTTCGGCCTCACAGCGGAAACGATCACGACAAGAACGCCATCCGGGCCTTCGACTGGCAGGGGCGTTTCGTAGGCTTTGTGTCCCATAAGGATCTGCCGAAGGCTTGGGGCGCACTGCGAAGCAGCGGAAGTGAATCGCTTCGTGGCGTGATCGTCTCGACCAACATAGAGCATCCGTGTGCGGTGTTTGAGTGCGTGGTGGCCGAATATGACGGTCCTGCCGAAAATCTCTATCCCCAGAACCATTTCCTCAACTGGCAATATAGTGGCCCCATTTTGAATCTGCCCGACGAACTGGACAACCTGGACTATATGATGGGTGAGATACGCGACCGACTGGCAGAACGGGATGAGTGGTCTGACGACGACCTGCAAGATTTCCTGATGCTAACAGAGCGCTTTGCCAGGTACTCCAAATACGACATATCGGGCGAGATGAATGACTATCGCCGGAGTCTTATCATCAAACTGCGCGACACCGACCTCGAAGAGCTGGAGGCGGTGACAGAGGAGCTGGAGATGGCTTACGGACGGTCGGGACGAGAGGCGATGGGCGGTGAAGTGCTTGATTTCTGGATGCGTCAGATGCAGTCGACAGAGACAAAGCGCCAGATGATGGTTCACCGCAGGGAATACGATGTGGTTGCGATAGAGCGCGAACTGGAATTGTTTCCCGAGTCGATGTACTACGTATGGAAGGAGAATCGTGAGCTGTTCGTGTCGAAAGTGCTCTATATGCACATCCCGCGCAAGGCACTGTGGCGTTTTGTGTCGGGCATCGCTTTTGTAGAAATGGCTCAACCATGCGCGAAGTGCGTTGATATGTCTGCCGTATCGAAAGTGGTAGATACCGTTCTGCCTTTGGATGTGAATGCGATGAAGGAAGCGGAATTGATGCTGAGCAGGGTCAACGATCGGAATGGGCATGTCTTTGACGCCGAGCTGGAGCGTCTGCGAAATGCAAGGGATGCCAAGGTGGCACAAAAAGCGGAGCCTCGCAGGGTTGGCCAAGTGATAGGCCTGCAGAACAACTTGGGTGACGTCACTGGTCTGGAGTCACTCTTGCAATCAAAAGAAATCATGAAGTTATTAGAATAGCTATGGCGGAAGGAGAGAATTTGGATCAGGTGTTTGACGCAATGGGCAAGAGCGGAGCGCGTTTCGTCATAGGTCAGGTAATCGGTTCGCAAACCAATTATTTCGGAGGAAAGCATGCTGAGGAACCGAGTGAAGCCGATGCTGTGAAGCCGGGAAACGACAATGGAGCAAGCCTGCATACAGATGTGTGTGATGAGGAACTCTTCAAGTTCATCCACCCGGCCATAACAGGCGAAGAGGAACGGATGATCCACGAACAGATCAAGAAACTTGTGACCCGCCAAGGAATACAGGAAATATGTCTGTATCTTTCGAAACTGGAATCTGAGGAAAAGATCTTTCTGCCGCAGAGTGCCGACGCGGCTTATACGGAGTTGGTACGTATGGGGATGCCCGACGGCGAGGGATTCAGCAAAAAGACATTTATGAAATACTATAGGAAATAGGCTGCGCGCGAGAGCCTTACAGCCTTATGTCAAGCATCAGAATCAACGCGTTCTGATGCTTTTTTTGTGTCTTGACGGAGAGAAAAACGGAGCATATCAGGGAAAAACAGAGAATTCCAGAGAAAGTCGGAGAATGTCAGAGACGGCCATTTTAAAAGCCATCTGCCTATAAAACTTTGTGTCTAACTTTGCATCGTCAACGAACGGAAACAGCGGTTGACAGCGTTCATTGAGACTGCGTCTCGAAAAACGGCATCGCCTCAGCAAAGCCTGAAAACGAGTTTTCACTTTGCATTCGGCTCGCGCGTTCTTTGACATATTGGTACAGAAGGTTGGAAAAACGATACGGCAGTTTTTTTACGCGAACATTATTTATTAATTACAATAGAAGAAAGGATTAAAAAAAATGACAGAAATTCAGAATTTACAAGCGATGGGTGCGCAGCGCATGACATCGCTGGAGATTGCCGAGATTACCGGCAAGCAGCACAAGAACCTGATGCGTGACATCAGAAACATGGAAGCTGCATGGGAAAAAACCACTGGGCTCAAATTTGAGCTCAGTAGTTACCAAGACTCTACGGGGCGTACATTGCCCTGTTACTCTCTCAACAAAACAGAATGTCTCTACATCGCCACGAAGTTCAACGACGAGGCTCGTGCCAAGTTGGTGATCCGATGGCAGCAGCTGGAACAGCAACGGCTGAAGCATCAGGGCATCCGGCATCTGCTGGTGACAGATCAGGACGTGATGCACGAAGCGGAGCGTATCGTGGGCCACGAGCTCACCTGCGACAACAAACACGCCGACGGTTGCATTACCACGACTGACATCGCCAAGGTGATCGGAATGGAGACAAAGGATCTGAACTCATTCCTGAAGGATCAGGGCGTTCAGAGATGGAAACGAGGTCAGTACAGGCTGACCGAGAATTACGAGGGGCGCGGACTGGCTCAGGACAGGCTCTTCGTCTACTACGGGAAGGACGGGAAAACGAAAAGGAGCACCTATCTCGTCTGGACTACAAAGGGTGCGGAGATGATCGAAGAAATGGTCAAACCCCAAAAAGACAAAAGAACAAATTAAAGACGCAAGAACATTAGGACATAAAGTTATGAAGAAAATTTCAGACATTGGCCTTAACAAGATTAAGGAATTTGAAGGATTGAGACTCAAGCCGTACTTTTGCCAGGGACATCGATTGACCATAGGGTACGGACACACGGGAGCGGACGTGAATCCGGGAGATACCATCACGGAGTACTGGGCGGAGCATCTTTTGAAAGCGGATCTCTTTGAGATCGAGAAACAGGTGGCGAAGCTCGGGGACTGGAACCAACCGCAGTTTGATGCATTGGTAAGTTTTGCTTACAATATGGGGTTCTACAAGCTGAAGACGAGTACGCTCTTGAAGACGATCCTGGAGGGTGGTAGTATGAGGGCCATCAAGAAGGAATTCAAGCGGTGGGTGTATGCTGGTGGGAAGGTACAGCCGGGACTGGTCAAGAGGCGCGAGTGGGAGGCCAGACGGTTCTTCGAGCCGGACGAGATGGAGCCGATGAAGGTCAGAGACTGGAGCGACTTCCATAAGACAGAATAACAGATTTTAGACAGAAGAATAGATATTTTTTAGACAGAAGAACATAAGAACATATTTAAAATTATGGAGAAATTAGTAAGAATTAAGAGCCAGGGGGCGCTGCAGCAGCGGAACTGGACAAAACAGAATGGTGAGACCGTAGTGATCTCGAGTGTTGAACTGACGATGACGGACGGAATTGATACGTTCGTAGGGGAGGTGACTGACCAGCAGGCGATTGCCATCAATCAGCAGCCTCTCGACCAGGACAGGATGTACGGCGTGAGGTGCAAGCTTGACGTGAGGGAGTGGAAGTCGCAGCAGAGCGGCGAGACGCAGCACGCGAACAGCATCAAGATAGTCACAATCGCCGGGGTGTAGTTTATGTCACACAGATTGCACAGATCGCATAGATTATTGCAGCAAAAATGCTGCGCTTGCGCAGAAAAAATCTGTGAAATCTGTGAGATCTGTGTGAGAAAAAAGAAAATTGCAGATGATTTATTATAAGTAATGGTTAAGAAAAACAAGATTAAGAAGAATGTGACGCTGGAAGGGCTGATGACGCTGGGACAGTTGGACGATGGCAGACACACGGCGGACTTCGCCTGCTGCGAGGATGTGCAGCTGGAGCAGGTCAAAGGGACGTTCAGGGTGCAGATCCAGAGGGACGGCAACGTCTACATGACGGAGAACAAGAAGCGCATCAGGAACAGTCCGATCTTCCGAGAAGACAACAGCTCCCTGTCGCACGGACGGAACAAGAGGTACTACTTCGTGTTCTCTCTTGAAGATGACCGCATCGACGAGTTGGCGGAAGAGCTGGTACGTCAGGCGATGATGATTGCGCAGAAAATCTCGATGGAGCTCAACGGCTGATGAGTGTACATGTAATCTACTTGAAGGATGGGGCGAAGATGATGCGCCCCGTCCTTAACCGTGAGGAGTACCTGAGGCTGAGGGACGGCGGCCAGCAGAAGACCAACCTGAGCCGCATCAGACAGGGCGAGGTGAAGCTGAAGGGCGACCTCGTGCAGATGAACTACTCGTGCCTGCCGAATGAGGACGGGTCGCTGAAGGGCTCGAAGACGGCCTCGATGTCGGTATGTATGGATATCGACTTCAAGCCGCCCGAAGGTCTCTCTGAGGATAAGCGTAAGGCTTGGCTCTCGGAGCAGATGGCGCGGGTGCCCGAGCTGGTGCTGAGCAAGAAGGACGAGCTGGTGCCGCTGATGCTGGAGCGATCGGCCACGAAGGGGTATCACTTAGCGTTTCGTCGGCGACAGGATCTGGATCAGGAGGGGAACCTCAAGTGGGCCAGTGATCTGTTGGGTATTAAGTATGATGCTCAGGCTAAGGACATTACGAGGGTGTACTTCACAACGACGGGCGACCCCGAGGAGCTGCTGTATCTCGATGACGAAATCTTCAGTTCTTCTCCCGCTGTTACAGCGTTACAGCGTTACAGTTCAAAAGCAACGGACAATCACGGACAAACACGGACTGAACAGTCCGCAGCAGAAGAAGTCCGAGAAAGTCCGAGTCAGTCCGATGCCAAATATCCCGATGCGTACAAGGGTATTCCGTATGCAGAAATCATTGCCAAGTACTGGGAGCTGCACAACGAGGGCAAGGAGCCCGTAGAGGGCGACCGCGACACGCTGACGTTCCAGCTGGCCAGCGACCTGAGGCACATCTGCGGACGTAATGCGGACTGGCTCGACCAGGTGATCCCCTGCTACGACAACTTCCCACAGGAGGAGAAGCGGAAGAAGATTGAGAGTGCGCTGACGCTGAAGATGGAGGGTATGCCCTATCGTCTGAAACAGGTGCTGCAGGCGCTGAAGACTCAATCGGGCGTGAAGGCCTGCGGCGGTACGCTCACTACCCCACCCCCGATGCCGAAACGGCTGCCTCCGCTCATCAAGCTGCTCACGAAGAACGTACCTTGGTTCTACAAGCCCGCTGTCGCCAGCGCGGTATTCCCAGCTTTGGGTGCCCATCTGCACGGCGCAAAGTTCCGCTATTGGGACAACGTGGAGCATGAGGCGACATTTATGAATGTGCTCATCGGTCGGCAGTCGATCGGTAAGGGTACGATCAAGAAGCCTATCGAGTACATTATGGAGGACATCCGTCTGCGCGACCTGCCCAACCGTGAGCGAGAAGCCGAATGGAAGCAGAAAAACCCGGGTGCGAAGCAGAAGAAAGATCCGCGACCGAAAGACATCTGCATCCAGATGCTCATTGACAACATGACCGATGCCGTCTTCAACCAGCGCGTCATCGATGCCCACAACAACGGCCAACGATTCATCTACACGATCGTCGACGAGATCGAGGCACTGAAGAAGGTGACGTCGCGGGGCACAAAGGATGAGGTGGGTCTGTTGATCCGTAAGGCTTTCGACAACGCGTTGGCAGGACAGGATCGCTATGGTGCCGACTCGGTGTCGGGTCTCGCCCCGTTAAGGTGGAACTTCAACGCTTCATCGACGCCGCCCAACGCCCGGAAGTTCCTGTGGAAGATGGTAAACGACGGTACCGTAAGCCGACTGGACATCGCAACGATCATCCTCGGAGACGACGATGACGACATCGCCCCCATCCTCGGCATCTACGACCACACGTTCGCTCAGGAGCTGAAGCCCTATATCGACCGTCTGGACGCAGCCAACGGACTGATAGAATGTCCGCAGGCGAAGAAACTGGCTCTCGACATGAAGCAGGAGAACCGCGATGCGGCCAAACTCTACGAGAGTGAAGCCTACAGGGTCTTCTCCTATCGTGCCAACGTGATCGCCTGGCTGAAGGGAATGGTGCTCTACGTGGCGCACGGGAATAAGTGGTCGAAGGAGATTGCAGATTTCGTGCGCTGGTCGGAGCAGTATAACCTCTGGTGCAAAATGCTCTACTTCGGTCAGCAGTTGGAGAAGGAACTGCGCGAGGAGGTGGAGATCCAGCGGCAGTCAGGGCCACAGAACCTGCTGGAGCTGTTGCCTGATGAGTTCACCCGCGACCAGTATTTCCAGATGCGTCAGAGTCAGGGGCGTACCGCAGACGGTGATTCCACCCTTCGGGTATGGACAAAGCGCGGGCACATCGTCTATGATGTGACGACCGGCCGCTATTGCAAGACCGAGGCGTATAAACAGAAGTACAGCAAGGCCATCATCTAAACACGCGAACAGGACTCGCAGTCATTGGCTGCGGGTCCTTTTTTGTGTCCAAACGAGCCCGACTCCACCGAGCCTAGTCTTTTTTCCACATTTTCTTGTTTGTTTCAGAAATAATATCTATCTTTGCCACAGAATTTATATAAAAGAAAGATGGAACAAACAAACATAGCTAATCAGATGTTTTATGTTAATGGAGAGCCAGATACTGTGGTTAAGGCTCGAAAGCTCATTCTGGAATCATTTGCCGATTTGGAGTTCTATGAAGATGGGCATATATATTTGCTTCATGGAAAACAATTGAATTCTGTTTCTGGCATTGGGCATCGTTTTATTGCAAGCCCATTCGACGAAGCTGTTCAAGCTATAAAATATGCCCAAAGACATGGAGAGACAGCAGACTACTGGATAAAAAAATGGCGCTGCAACTCTTTCAGAGCCACTACGTTGGGAACAAAGACACATGAGTTTGGAGAGAGTCTTGGCTATCTAAAAGCCGGACACCCTGAATTGATCAGAGATTCAATTCGCGCGCAGTATAATGAAACATACAATTATCTGGCTCCCATCCATCCCAAGGAAGAAGCAGTTGAATTGTTTATGAAGGAGCTCCCCTCGTCATACCATCTTGTGTTGAACGAGGCAAAAGTCTATAGTGGCAAGAATCCTGATAGCAGCAAGAACTTAAAGGAGCAAATTTGCGGAACCTTCGATATGCTCTATTGGTATGACGGAAACGGAGACGAAACAAAGGCAGGCTTTGTAATACTGGACTACAAGACAAATGGCAATCTCTATAGCGAGTATAACAGAAAATACAGAAGAATGCTTCTCTCTCCGTTTGACAATCTAGTCGAGGAGGACTACGGGCTTTACATCATACAACTTAATCTGTATGCCCTTATGCTAGAGGACATTGGACTTCCTGTTATTGCGAGAAAAATTGTTTGGCTGAAAGAAGACGGCACTTACGAAATCATCGATACACCAAGTATCTCTGATATTCTTAGAGGTTGTCTGTGATTTTTCGTACCTTTGCGAATAAATTAAATATGTTTTGTGATATGCGGAAGTTAAAACTATGATAATCCATCAACAAAAACAACCACGAATATGAGCAAGAAGATCATGATTATAATGATGCTGGTCATCGCAGTATTGAGGGCATCGGCACAGACAGAGAATACAAGAGGGTTTGATGACCTCTATCATTACATCGAGAACCTTGATGTGTTTGAATATGGTCAGGAGGAATCGCGTGCGTACTACATTCCGGGGCATCACATCCTGCTCAATGGCAAGTGGAAGTTCTTCTATGGCGATACGCCGCAGGAGATACCAGGCAACTTCTACGAGGAGAAGTTCTCCGACGCGAAGTGGGCGACTATCGATGTGCCGTCGAACTGGGAGATGAGAGGCTACGGCGACCCGCTGTTCCGCAACGTGGCTGCGCCGTTCCAGGCCAACCCGCCGATGACCCCGCGTGACTACAACCCCACGGGAGCCTATCGCACCACATTCACCGTTCCGTCTGACTGGAACGGCGAGGAGGTCTTCCTGCGCTTCGAGAAGGTGGCGTCGGCATCATTCCTGTGGATCAACGGTCAGGAGGTGGGTTACAACGAAGGAGCCCAGGAGCCTGCCGAGTACAATATCACACGGTATCTAAAGAAAGGTCGCAACACGCTGGCCATGAAGGTCATCAAATACAGCGACGGCTTTTATCTGGAGGGACAGGACTACTGGCGCCTGGCCGGCATCTTCGACGATGTATGGCTTTATGCTACGCCCAAGACTCGTCTGTTCGACTGGTACGTGACCACCGATCTGGATAAGGACTACCGCGATGCAGAACTGAACATCGAGGTGACCGTGAGAAGCTATGACGCGCAGCCCGTCACAACACCCCTCAAGGTGCAGGCCGTACTGACCGGTGCCGACGGACGGGAGACGGCGCGACTGGAGAGCCAAGCGGCGACTTTCTCTAAAGGCAGCAGCACGCTGACGCTGAACATGGGCAAGCACATCAGTAACCCCTTGAAATGGACGGCCGAGACGCCGAATCTGTATGAGCTCAAGATGTATCTCGTGGATGCCACAACGGGCAAGCGATTATCGGAAAGCACACCTGAGGACGCCCGTCAGGACGTGGGCTTCAAAGAGACCGAGATGCGTGACAATGTGTTCTACCTGAACGGCAAGCCCTTGAAGGTCAATGCTCAGTGCTCACACATGCAAGATCCCGACAACGGCCACGCTGTCACAGACAAACTCATCAAGAAGGATATGACCATCCTGAAACAGTTTGGCTTCAACGGTGTGCGCACCAGCCACTATCCTCCTGTGCCGCGCTATCTGGAATATGCCGCCCGCTACGGACTCTACATCATCGACGAGGCCGGCGTAGAGGCGCATGCCACCGAATGGGTTTCAGGCGACAAGCGCTTTATCCCGATGTACCGTGAGCGTGTGCGCCGCATGGTGCTGCGCGACCGCAACCAGCCTGCCGTACTCTTCTGGAGTGCCGGCAACGAGAGCGGCGAGGGTCCTAACATCGGCGAGGTGATAGCCGAAGGACGCAAATATGACCACACTCGCTGGTGGATGTACGGTGGCAATGCCTACAGCCATCCCGCAGAGGACATCATCGGTCCGCGCTATCCCACTGCTCTGGCCCTCGACCTTAGGGTAGGCCGTCACGGTGATGGCGACGTACGCCCCTCGTTCATGGATGAGTATATATCAGTGGCCGGCAACAGTGGCGGCATGTTCGACGAGATGTGGCGCGCCATTTATACCCATGAGCGCTGCATCGGCGGTGCCGTCTGGGACTTCGTGTCGCCGGGTCTTACCCAGCCCGCCCGCAGGCTTACGGACAAATCGGACCATCAGGTGATGACACATATCATGGGCAATGCCAAACTGGTGGCCGACAGTCGCAATCGCAAGAATCATGTGATTGACCTCAGCGGACATGACGAGTGGGTAGAAGTGTATCGTGACGACTGCTTGGAGATTACGGGCAGCAACATCACCATCAGTTTTGATGTCTGTCCGCGCCAGCTCATCAGTTCTTGTGGCTCGTTCGTCACCAAGGGTGAGTGGCAGTTCGGCGTCGAGCAGAAGGGCAAGGAACAGCTGATGTTCTATATCAATACCGACAAGGCTCCTGAGGGGGCACAGAACGAAGCCCGTCCTTTCGGCAGAAGACCTGCGGCCACGAACCACAAGTATGAACTCACGGCCCCGCTGCCCGGCGACTGGGAGAACAAGTGGCACCATGTAGAGGCCTGCTACGACGGCAAGCAGATGACGGTAAGCATCGACAACGCGCAGGTGGCCCAGATGGAGGCACAGGGCAACATCATCAACGCGCCTTTCCCCGTGAACATAGGCCGCAACGAGCAGACCCACGGACAGGATACCCACGTCTATATCTGCGATGCACTGATGGACAACGTTATCATTGCCGACGCCTCAGGCCAGTTGCTGAACCTCGACTTCGAGACGGAACAGCAGGAGGGAACCTATTTCAGTTATGGCATCGGCGCACGAACCTACGGCACGATATGGCCCGACAGGACTGTCCAGCCGGAAATCTATCAGATGAAGAAATCAGCACAGCCCATATCCTGCACATTGCTGAGTGCCGATAACGGTACGGTAGAGATATGGAACAGGAACCATTTCCTCAACACCTCGTATTACGACATGAAATGGGAGCTTTACGAGGACGGCGTCTGTCTGCAGCAGGGAACGCTCAGTCCTGATGTCGCACCGTTGGCCAAGAAAATCATCACCCTGCCTTACAGCCGCCCCGCTCTCAAACCTGGCTGCGAATATCGCCTGATGATAACCAGTAGCTTGAAGGCCGACGAAATCTGGGCGAAGAAGGGTCACGTTATGGCCTGGGATCAACTGGAACTTCCTTGGCGCCAGTTGGCAATACCTTCTGACAAGACCATCGGAAAGGCTGTGCTGAGCCAGACAAATGATGCCATCACGGTCAGCGGCGACGGATTCTCCTACACCTTTACCCCCGACGGCCAGCTCTTCAGCATTAAGCAATCTGGCAAGGAACTGCTCAAGTCGCCGCTCCAGATCAACGTGTGGCGCGCCCCGCTGGCACTCGAGGTCGACGGCTGGGATCAGTGGAACATCGCTTACAACAACCGCAAGGCTTGGAACGGCGCGCAGATAGCCAACGAGTTCTATAGCAACAATCTGAACGCCATCACCCGCATCCCCATCTCTTGTCAGGCCTTCGAAGCCGACGGACAGGTGTATGTCAATGTGCACTGCTTCTCGCAGTTCGGTGCCCCCGTCAACACGACGCTCGATGCCTATATCACTGGGCTTCGCTATTCTGGCTTCTCCGAGGTATATGAGTATCGCATCAACGGTGACGGCACCATCGCCCTCCACCATATTCTAGAGCCCGAGGGACAGATGCCCGCCCTCTTGCCACGCATCGGACTGACGATGACGCTCTGCGACGAGATGCAGCAGGTGAAGTGGTACGGTCGCGGCCCGGAGGAGAACTATCCCGACCGCAAGACTGGTTATGCCATCGGTGTCTATGAGAACCGTGTGGATGATATGTTCGAGCCCTATCTGATACCGCAGGACTGCGGTCTGCGCTGCGACAACCGCTGGCTCGACATGAGCAACGGCTCCGGTCAGGGACTGCGCTTCGCGATGGACGAGCCGTTCAACTTCAACGCCTACCACTATAGCACTGACAACCTGACGAAGGCCGTCTATACCTACCAGCTCCAGCAGCAGGACGGCATCACCCTGAACCTCGACTACAACACCACTGGCGTAGGCTGCACGGCCTGCTATGTCTTGCCCGGCTATCAGGTCAAGCCCACCCGCTACGAGCGACATTTGAGTATAAAACCAATATCAAAGTGACCGCAAGGAAAAAAAGTGAGAACATGATTGCTCGAAAAAACCCAAATAAATTTGGTTTTTTGCTCGCTTATTCGTACCTTTGCACCCTGAAAAAAGAAAATAGACACAAAGAAAGACCAAATGGACACAACAGCAATACTGCTTCTGCACTGCCCTGATCAGCAGGGTATCATCTCGGAAGTAACGAAGTTTATTACAGACAACAAAGGAAATATCGTCTACCTTGACCAGTATGTGGATAAGGTGGACGGTATGTTCTTCATGAGGATAGAATGGGAGCTCGAAGGGTTCTTGATTCCGCGCGACAAGCTCTACGACTACATCACGACGCTTTACGCCCAGCGCTACAAGATGAAGTTCTCGCTCTACTACAGCGACAAGCGCCCGAGGATGGCGATCTTCGTCTCGAAGATGAGCCACTGTCTCTACGACCTGCTGGCCCGCTGGAAGGCGGGAGAGTTCAACTGCGACATTCCCTGCATCGTGTCGAACCACGAGGACCTGCGCTATGTGGCCGACCAGTTCGGCATCCCCTACTACGTATGGAGCATCAAGAAGGATCACTCGAACAAGGAGGAGGTGGAGAAGGCTGAGATGGAACTGCTGAAGAAGGAGGACATCTCGTTTATCGTGCTGGCGCGCTACATGCAGATTATCTCGGACGAGATGATCGCCGAGTATCCGCACCACATCATCAACATCCACCACTCGTTCCTGCCGGCATTCATCGGCGCCAAGCCCTACCATCAGGCCTACGAACGCGGTGTGAAGATCATCGGTGCCACTTCGCATTACGTGACGGCCGAGCTCGACGCAGGACCGATCATCGAACAGGATGTGACGCGCATCACGCACAAAGATACGCCGGAGAGTCTGGTGCTGAAGGGTAAGGACCTGGAGAAGATCGTGCTCTCGCACGCCGTCTCGAAACACATCCAGCGCAAGATACTCACCTATAAGAACAAGACCATCATCTTCTCATGAACGTAGCAATCGTAAAATATAACGCGGGGAATGTGTACTCGGTGGTGAATGCACTGAGGCGGCTGGGTATCGAGCCGATGCTGACGGACGATGCCGAACAGCTGAGGACGGCCGACAAGGTGCTCTTCCCTGGTCAGGGCGAGGCCAGCGGGGCGATGGCGTACCTGAAGGCCCGCCGACTCGACGAGGTGATTCGCGACCTGAAGCAGCCCGTGCTGGGCATCTGCATCGGCCAGCAGCTGCTGTGCCGTCACTCCGAGGAGGGTGACACCGACTGTATCGGCATCTTCGACGCAGAGGTGAAGCGCTTCCAGCCGCAGAGGCACGAGGACAAGGTGCCGTGTATGGGATGGAATGAATTGAAAATTGAAAATGGAAAATTGAAAATTAATCCCATCCTTGAGGGGCTCGGGGAACATCCGTACGTTTACTTTGTGCACTCGTATTATGTGCCGGTGTGTGCAGAGACCATCGCAACGGCAGACTATATCCTGCCCTACTCGGCCTCGATGCACAAGGACAACTTCTACACCTGTCAGTTCCACCCGGAGAAGAGCGGAAAGGTGGGCGAACAGATACTCAGGAACTTTTTGAGTTTATAGTTTATAGATGATTACCTCATTAGGATGAAAATAGAACTGATTCCGGCAATCGATATCATCAACGGTCAGTGCGTGAGGCTGACCAAGGGTGACTACGACCAGAAGACGGTCTATGGCGAGCCTCTGGATATGGCGCTTGAGTTCGAGCGTATTGGCTTCCAGCGTCTGCACGTCGTAGACCTCGACGGTGCAAAGTCGAAGCACATCGTGAACGAGAACGTACTGAAAGCGATTACCACCGAGACCCGTCTGACGGTGGACTTCGGTGGCGGCATCAAGACCGACGAGGATATCGAGAAGGCTTTTGCAGCCGGAGCTGCGATGGTGACCGTAGGTTCTGTGGCCGTCACGAATCCCGACTCGTTTATGGGTTGGCTGGAGAAGTTCGGTGCGGAAAGAATAATCCTCGGTGCCGACGTGCGCCACGGGAAGATCAGCATCAATGGCTGGAAGGAAGACTCGGGCGAAGACCTGTTGCCATTCCTCCAGAAATATGTCGATGCAGGCGTGAGGAACGTGCTCTGTACGGAGATATCCAAGGACGGCACCCTCGCCGGACCCGCCATCGACCTGTATCAGCGTATCATGGAGGCCTATCCCGAGCTGCATCTGATTGCAAGCGGAGGGGTATCGTCGAAAGAAGATATCGAGGCTCTCGACGCGGCGGGCATTCCGGCTGTCGTCTTCGGCAAAGCCATCTATGAAGGCCGCATCGACCTGAAAGAACTGATTGTAGAATAATAAATAGCATCATGGGTTTAGCAAAGAGAATTATACCCTGCTTGGATGTGAAAGACGGTGAGACCGTGAAGGGAACGAACTTCGTGAACTTGCGGAGTGCCGGCGACCCTGTGGAACTGGGCAAGGCCTATAGTGAGCAGGGGGCCGACGAGTTGTGTTTCCTGGATATTACCGCGAGCTTCGAGGGGCGCAAGACCTTTACAGAGATGGTCACCCGAGTGGCACGAGAAATAAACATCCCGTTCACCGTGGGCGGCGGCATCAACGAGCTGGCCGACGTAGAACGTCTGCTGTATGCCGGAGCCGATAAGGTAAGCGTGAACTCAGCCGCCATCCGCAGACCGGAACTCATCAACGAGATTACGACACGGTTCGGCTCCCAAGTATGTGTCTGTGCCATCGACGCCCGTCTGGACGAGGATGGCTGGCATTGTTATTTGAAAGGCGGTCGTGAGCGTACGGAGCGCGGACTCTTCGAGTGGGCCCACGAGGCTCAGGAGCGTGGTGCGGGAGAGATTCTCTTCACCTCTATGAACCACGACGGTGTGAAGGAGGGTTATGCCAACGAAGCCCTGCGTGAGTTGGCCGACAATCTCTCCATCCCCATCATCGCCAGCGGTGGTGCCGGATGCAAGGAGCATTTCCGCGATGCCTTCACAGAAGGTCATGCCGATGCCGCCCTCGCCGCCAGCGTGTTCCACTTTGGCGAGATACCCATCCCCGAATTAAAACAATACCTTCGTAGCGAAGGCATAAATGTAAGAATATGATGTCACAAGAAATGAAGATAGATTTTGAGAAGTGCGGCGGGCTGGTGCCTGCGATAGTACAGGATGCAGAGACGAAGAACGTGCTGATGCTCGGCTATATGAACGAGGAAGCCTATCAGAAAACCCTCGACACGAAGAAGGTGACCTTCTGGAGCCGTTCGCGCAACTGTCTGTGGACGAAAGGCGAGACCTCAGGTAACTTCCTGCACCTGGTGGATATCAAGGTGGACTGCGACAACGACACGCTGTTGGTAAAGGCCCATCCCGACGGACCGACCTGTCACACGGGTACCGACACCTGTTGGGGAGAGGAAAATAGAGATACTCTGTCATTCCTGAAGGAACTGCAGGACTTCATCGACAAGCGTCATGAGGAGATGCCTGAGGGGAGTTATACGACGAAGCTGTTCAAGGACGGTGTGAAGCGCATCGCACAGAAGGTGGGCGAAGAAGCCCTTGAGACCGTCATCGAGGCTTGCGCAGGCACCAAGGAACAGCTGACCTACGAGGCATCGGACATGCTCTATCACCTCGTTGTGCTGCTGACCGCCAAGGGTCTGCGCATCGAGGATCTCGTGGAGGAGCTGCACCGCCGCCATGATCCCAACTGGGACAAACAGCGTCGCGAGGCCAAAGCTAAAGGACAGATGAAATAAACGACCACGACCATGCTAATAAGTTATAAGAACGCAAACATCTACCAGCGACACGGGATCTGTGTGCTGAAGCAAGTGAACCTGCAGGTTGAGGAAGGTCAGTTCATCTACCTCATCGGTCGTGTAGGTTCTGGTAAGACCACACTGATGCGTACGCTTTATTGTGAGCTGGAGATGGACGAGGCCGACGAGGCGATGGTGCTCGGTCACGACCTGCTGACCATTCGTCAGAAAGAGATTCCCGCCCTGAGAAGGGAGATGGGCGTCGTGTTCCAGGACTTCCAGCTATTGGCCGACAGGTCGGTATATAAGAACCTGGAGTTCGTGCTGAAGGCCACAGGCTGGAAGAAAGGCGACGGCATCGAAGAACGCATCGCAGAGGTGCTCGAGGCCGTAGGAATGGCCGACAAGGGCGAACGGATGCCCTTCGAACTCTCCGGCGGTGAGCAGCAGCGTGTGGCCATCGCCCGCGCCATCCTGAACAAGCCGAAGCTCATCCTCGCTGACGAGCCCACAGGCAACCTCGACCCGGAAACGTCTGCACACATCATCGAGCTGCTGTTTGACATCTGTAAGACAGGTACGGCTGTCGTGATGTCGACCCACAACCTACCGATGATCAAGGAGCATCCGAGCATCATCTACCGTTGTCAGGATGAACGCATCGAAGACATCACCAATGACTTCCATCACCTGGTGGTGGTCGACGATACCCCGGATACAGATGAGATCACCGTCCGCTATTCAGAGAGGATGGAAATCTGAGAAAAGGTAAAAAAGTAAAAAGGTAAAAAGTAAAATATAAAACAGCATAATTATGAAAGTGATGAAATTCGGCGGTACGTCCGTCGGCACACCCCAGAGAATGAAAGAGGTGACCAATCTGGTCACGAAGTCAGGAGAACCCGTGTTCGTCGTGCTCTCAGCGATGTCGGGCACCACCAACTCGCTGGTGGAGATCTCAGACTACCTGTACAAGAAGAACCCCGACGGCGCCAACGAGGTGATCAACCGTCTGGAGCAGAAGTATGCCAAGCACGTCGACGAGCTCTACAGCACCGAAGAGACGAAGGCTGCCACCCGTGAGTTCCTGCGCGGGGAGTTCGACTTCCTACGCTCGTTCACGAAGGAGCTGTTCACCAGCTTCGAGGAGAAGAGCATCGTAGCCCAGGGCGAGATCATCTCGACGAACATGGTGGTGAACTACATGAAGGAGCAGGGTATCAACGCTGTGCTGCTGAACGCGCTGGACTTCATGCGCACCGACAAGAACGCAGAACCCGATCCCGTATATATCCGCGAGAAGCTGAAGCCCATCATGGCCGAGAACGAGGGTGCACAGGTGTATCTCACTCAGGGATTCATCTGCCGCAACGCCTACGGGGAGATCGACAACCTGCAGCGCGGCGGCTCCGACTACACCGCTTCACTTATCGGCGAGGCCATCAGCGCTGAGGAGATCCAGATCTGGACTGACATCGACGGTATGCACAACAACGACCCGCGTGTGGTCGACAAGACCGAGCCCGTGCACCAGCTGCACTTCGAGGAGGCTGCCGAGCTGGCTTACTTCGGCGCGAAGATCCTGCACCCCACCTGCATCCAGCCAGCGAAGTACGCCGGTATCCCCGTGCGTCTGCTGAACACGATGGATCCCGATGCTGAGGGTACAACCATCTCCAACAAGACCGAATACGGCAAGATCAAGGCCATCGCCGCCAAGGATAACATCACGGCCATCAAGATCAAGTCGAGCCGCATGCTTCTGGCTACAGGCTTCCTGCGTAAGGTGTTCGAGATCTTCGAGAGCTATCAGACGAGTATCGACATGATCTGTACTTCTGAGGTGGGTGTCTCAATGAGTATCGACAACTCTTCTCATCTGGGTGAGATCGTCGATGAGCTGAAGAAATACGGTACAGTGACCGTCGACACGAACATGTGTATCGTCTGTGTGGTGGGTGACCTCGACTGGTCGAACATCGGCTTCGAGACCCTCGCCCTCGACGCCCTGAAGGATATTCCCGTCCGCATGGTCAGCTATGGCGGCTCGAACTACAACATCTCCTTCCTCATCCGTGAGGAGGACAAGAAGCGTGCCCTCCAGAATCTCAGCAACACGATCTTCTATAAGAAGTAAGACTATACCGACAACACAATTATGGCTAAAGGACAATTCCCTGTAGAGAAGCTGCAGCAGATCGAGACGCCCTTCTACTACTACGATGCGGAACTATTGCGCGAGACGCTGCGCAGCATCAATGCCGAGGCACAGAAACACGAGGGATTCGTGGTGCACTACGCCGTCAAGGCCAATGCCAACCCCAGAGTCCTGCGTATTATCCGTGAGGCCGGACTGGGTGCCGACTGTGTGAGCGGCGGTGAGATCGAGGCTTCCGTCAAGGCGGGATTCCCCTCGTCGAAGATCGTCTATGCAGGCGTGGGTAAGGCCGACTGGGAGATCAACCTCGGTCTCGACAATGATATCTTCTGCTTCAATGTGGAGAGCATCCCTGAGTTGGAGGTCATCAACGAGCTGGCTGCCGCGAAGGGTAAGGTAGCCCGTGTGGCCTTCCGTTTGAATCCCAATGTGGGAGCCCATACCCATGCGAACATCACCACCGGACTGGCCGAGAACAAGTTCGGCATCGCCATGCGCGACATGATCAGTGTGATCGGCGAGGCAGAGAAACTGTCGAACGTCAAGTTTGTGGGCCTCCACTTCCATATCGGTTCGCAGATTCTCGACATGGGCGACTTCGAAGCCCTCTGCAACCGCGTGAATGAGCTGCAGGACGAACTTGAACGTCATCGTATCCGTGTGGAGCATATCAACGTAGGCGGTGGACTGGGTGTTGACTATGCCCACCCCAACCGTGTGCCGGTACCCGATTTCAAGGCTTACTTCGACACCTATGCCCGCAAGCTGAAACTCCGTACGGGTCAGACGCTCCACTTCGAGCTCGGACGTGCTGTCGTTGCACAGTGCGGCAGTTTGATTACGCGTACCTTATATATTAAGGAAGGAGCCGTGAAGAAGTTCGCCATCGTTGACGCAGGTTTTACGGATCTCATCCGTCCCGCACTCTATCAGGCCTATCACAAGATCGAGAACATCACCAGCGACGAACCCTGTGAGGCCTACGATGTGGTTGGCCCCATCTGTGAGTCGACGGATGTCTTCGCCAAGCAGATCGACCTGAACCGTGCGAAGCGTGGTGACCTGCTGGCCATCCGCTCGGCCGGAGCCTACGGAGAGATTATGGCCTCGCAGTACAACCTGCGCCGTCTGCCCAAGGGCTATATGAGCGACGAAATATGATAACAACATGAGTTCACGTATGCCATCCTATTCTATCATCATGACTGTCTATGACCAGGCACATGATCTGGAGGAATCCCTGCCCGTCGTCCTTGAACAGGAGTACGAGCCGGGCTACGAGGTGATTGTCGTCGACGAGTCTTCCACAGACGAGACACCCGATGTGCTGAAACTGCTGAAAAGCAAGTATCCGCACCTCTATTCCACCTTTCTTCCGAAGCCAGACAAACGAGTCACTCGTCGGAAGCAAGCCTTCAACATCGGCATAAAAGCATCTAAGAATGAATGGATTATCATAACAAAACTAAATCATTCTCCCATCGCCTCTGATGTTCTGAAGGCCATTGCCGAACTGTCAGATGAACATACACCTCTGACCCTTGGCTACCATGTGAAGAAAGGCATCCGCCTTCAGCCCTTCTCCTCGGTCGATGAAGCGCGACAGCATATCCTCCGGTCAGAGCGCAGGTTAACAAAGGTTCGTGAGTTTAAGCGCGGCAACTACACCTGGGGACGCTACGATTTCATCATCCTGAAGAAGGAATATGCATACGACCTGCTGAATCTCTTTGAACAGAACATTTCCGGCAGCAAGCTGTTCGGCATCAGACTGGGCATCATCTGGAAGAATCTGTGGAGCCGTCCGTCTACCATCCTACTGGTCAGCGAGTAGCCATCAGAAACAAGAATGAGAGCTTATGAAAATCCTGTACGTCTATCCAAAGTCCGATACCCTCATCAGCCGTCATGTCACGTTGCTGACGGAAGGGCTGCGGTCGAGTATTGAGATTTTTTCAGCCGACCAGGTAGGAGCCGTCAGGAAGATTGTACGCGAACAGTCGCCAGACATCATCCATTGTCACGGCTGTCCTACCCTCACCGTCTCCCGTGCCATTCTGTCGGCCCTGAAAAAGGGCACACGTCTGGTGCTCACACCTCACGGCCAGTTGGAACCTTGGGCAGCCGACAGTAAGAGGAACCTGGCCAATGCCATTTGGCAGAAAGAGTTCATATCCCGTGCCTATGCCGTTATCCTTTTGGGACGGTTGGAACGAACCAATTTCTCAGGTCTGGGATGGAACACCCGCATGGAAGAAATCCATAACGCCGTCACCACCAATACCATCAGCCGACAAGATATGTGTACCAACACCTTCGCCGTCTATCAGAAGGTGATGGATTCCAACACGCTGGCGCTGATGGACGAACCGACGCTTCACATGTTGCGCGCCATCATCAAGGTGGGCATCATGGGCGACCGCCGTTGGGCCCCCATCTTACCGTCGGGACAGATCAACTGGCGACATCTTTTGCTCTATGCCGAGCATGAGAACATCCGTAACTACGTAGACTACGGCATGAGCCTGTTAGGCTGCAACGTGCCGGCCATCGACACCAGCCGCATCACAGCCTACTTCCCGAACAGTTACACCTACCCCCGACCCATACGAGAGAAGATTGGCGACTATCAGGGTAAGGAGACCGACTATCTGCTCAAGATGATCAGTCAGGTTCGCCACGAGCCCCTGTTACTCCATCTCGTTGAACTTACCCGTGAGCTCTATCGCGATACCATCGACGACGAGCGACTGACTGAAGCCCTCGAAGAGAAAGGACTCACCGACTTCACCCATTCGCTGATGCAGGTGCTCAGTGAGACAACCGGACTGGATGAGGGCTATATGCCGCTGACGCAAGCCGACAACCGATTGACCCGACAAATTAGCAAACAATTGACAAACCACTTGAAGATATGACTACAGACCATCACTTCGACAAAGAGACCGACATGCACTACCTACAGTTGCTCTCGCAATCGTTCCCCAATATTGCCGAAGCCTCCACGGAGATCATCAACCTCGAGGCCATCATGAACCTACCCAAGGGTACGGAGCACTTTTTGGCCGACCTGCACGGTGAGAGTGAGGCCTTCCAGCATGTGCTGAAGAACGCTTCAGGCAACATCAAGCGCAAAGTGAACGAACTTTTCGGCAATGACATTCGTGAGTCGGAGAAGAAGGAACTCTGCACACTCATCTACTATCCAGAGCAGAAGCTTGAGCTCATCAAGGCCCAGGAGACAGACCTCGACGATTGGTACCGCATCACCATCCACCAGCTGGTAAAGGTGTGTCGCGATGTCTCGTCGAAGTACACCCGTTCAAAAGTGCGCAAGTCTTTGCCACAGGACTTCTCCTACATCATCGAGGAGTTGCTTCACGAAAGTCTGGGCGACAGCGACAAAGCCGCCTACGTCAGCGTCATCGTCAACACCATCATTTCTACAGGTCGTGCCGACGACTTCATCGTGGCCATCTGCAACGTCATCCAGCGTCTGGCCATCGACCAACTGCACATCTTGGGCGACATCTACGACCGCGGCCCCGGCGCCCACAAGATCATGGACACCCTGCGCCAGTACCACTCGTGGGACATCCAGTGGGGCAACCACGATATTCTGTGGATGGGAGCATCGTCAGGCAATGACGCCTGTATCTGCAACGTGCTGCGACTCTGTCTGCGCTATGCCAACCTCGCCACCATCGAGGAGTACGGCATCAACCTCGTGCCGTTGGCTACTTTCGCCCTCGACACCTACGGCGACGATCCCTGCACGGAGTTCATTCCGAAGGTGCTCGACGAGAGCCAGCAGATGGACGAGAAGACCCTGCTGCTCACGGCCCGGATGCATAAAGCCATCTCTGTCATCCAGTTCAAAGAAGAAGCCGTCATATTCCATCGTCACCCCGAGTGGCAGATGGATGACCGCTGCCTATTGGAACATATTGATTTCCAGCGCGGTGTCTGTACCATCGACGGCAAGGACTATGAGATGAAGGACTGCCACTTCCCTACCCTGTCTCAGAACTCCTGTCAACTCACTCCCGAGGAAACCGCTCTCATGCAGAAGCTCCATCACTCCTTCCGTATCAGCGAGAAACTCCATAAACATATCCGCACACTACTCTCCCACGGTTGTATGTATACCGTCACTAACTCCAACCTCCTCTTTCACGCCTCCATCCCCTTGTGCGACGACGGTTCGCTGAAAGAGGTCGAGATTTGTCCCGGTCACCGTTACAGCGGTAAGGATCTCATGCACAATATCGGTATGATGATCCGTGCAGCTTTCTCATCAGGCATCGACAAGGATCTGCAGTTGTTTCCACGTGACTATGCCCGCGACTACTTCCTCTACCTCTGGTGCGGCAAGGACTCCCCGCTGTTCGACAAGTCGAAGATGGCCACCTTCGAGCGTTATTTCCTGAAAGAGAAGGAAACCTATAAGGAAGAGAAAGGCAACTACTTCAAGTTGCGTGACTCTGCCGAGATCTGTGACCGCATTCTCGATGCCTTCGAGGTGAAGGGCGAAAACCGTCATATCATCAACGGCCATGTGCCCGTTCATGCCTCCAAGGGCGAAAACCCCATCAAGGCAGGCGGACGGCTGATGGTCATTGACGGCGGTTTCTCAGAAGCCTACCACAACGAGACAGGCATCGCAGGCTACACCCTCGTCTACCACTCACGCGGCTTCCAGCTCGTACAGCACGAGCCGTTTACCTCCGCCCGAGACGCCATCGTCCGTGAGACCGACATCAAGTCGACTACCCAGATTGTTGAGATGTCTGCCCACCGCATGCTCGTCGCCGATACCGACAAGGGCGAGGAACTCCGCACCCAGGTCGCCGACCTCAAGAACCTCCTCTATGCCTACCGTCACGGTATTCTCAAAGAGAAGCGCAGCTGACACACCCTCTGTAACAATGCAACTTCTGTAAAACAGTTTCGCTTATCCATTATTTCCTTTGGAATGTTCGGAAGTTCCGAAAAAGGGGGCTCTGGAGTTTAGATAGACTAAAGTGGGACTTTAGGCTAAGTAAAGTCGGAGTTTAGGCTAAGTAAACTCCGGATTTAGTCTAGGGTGTCTCAGGGGGTTGTTTCGGGTAGCCACTAGTGTCAGAATTTTTCACACATACCAATAACACTACAGAAGATTGTTTCACCTTTCGGTGGCGCTATAAAGTGTCAAGCTAAGGATAGACGTGGTGCGGTCTGAGACACGGAAACGGTTGTCGGTACGGAGGCCGACGAGCCAGAGGATGGTGCCGGTGGCATCGGTAACGACCAACTGGCGGCGCTTTTCAAGGACGGAGCATTTAAGGTCGGTGAGGAAGTCGCTGACAAGACGATGGCCCGACATACCGAAGGGACAGAAGGCGTCACCCTCGCGGACGGGACGGAGGGTCAACGGAAATTGAATATTTTCCGCATCAAGCGTTGCACAATCATTTGTCTTAGAGACGATTATATCTGATGATGATTCAACCTTCAAAAGATGCTGTCCGTCGACGCGGTAGTTGCCGGGCTCGGGGATAAGGACAGGACGCATGGGAGCAGAAATGGGCTCGACGACGATGCGGTCGCGGTCGATAATGAGGGTATGAGAGGGGGATATGAACTCCCTACCAGACCCGCCATCGAGACTGTCAAGCAACTGGTCGATTTGAGAGCGGTTGAAGCCCAATGGCGAGAGCCATTCATGGAGGAGGCAGAGGGGCGAAGGAAAGTCCCTGAGCGACGAAATGGACATCTCACAAAAGGGACTGTCCCCATTGTGAGTTTTTACACTTGCATTGTAGAGCTTTTCAGCCTCGGAGAGGTAGGTGGCGGAGCGGGCAATATTGTCGGAGGCTCCAGGAGAGAGCTGTTCGAGAAGGGGGATGAGCTGCAGACGGATCTTGTTGCGGAGGACGTCAGGCTGGAGGTTGGTGGAATCGGTGACGTAGTCTTGACCGATGGAATCGAGGTATTGGAGGATGTCGTGACGGCTGACGCAGAGCAGGGGACGGACGATGTGTTCATTATGGGGACGGATGCCCGTGAGTCCGTGAATACCGGCACCACGGAGAAGGTTCATCAGGAAGGTCTCGACGGCATCGTCACGATGATGGGCCACACAGACGGTCTCGGCCCCAACATCCTGCAGCAGCTGACCAAAATAGCGGTAGCGGAGTTCGCGCGCCGCCATCTCAATGCTTACTTGATGAAGGGTAGCGTATTCGACTGTTTCAAAGTGTATTAAGTGAAGTGATACACCGAGATTCTTACAAAGATTCTTCACGAACTGTTCATCACGGTCGCTCTCCTCCCCCCGCAGACGGAAATTGCAATGAGCAGCCTCGACACGGTAGCCTAAATCGCACAAAATACGCAACAAAGCCACACTATCAGCCCCACCGCTGAGCGCCACGACGTGAAGACCGTCATGAGACAGAAGCTGATGCTTCGCGATGAAACCGGCTACTTTGTTCTTCATTCTACATACAGCACAAGGCCTTTGAGGTACTCGCCTTCAGGATGGTAGATGTTAATGGGATGATCAGCAGGCTGGTGCAGCTGGTGGAGGATGCGCACCTGTCTGCCTGCGAGAGCCGCTGCGGTGAAGACCGTATTGCGGAAATGATCCTTCGTGACCACCTGCGAACAGCTGAAGGTGAAGAGGATGCCACCGGGCTGGATCTTCTGCAGAGCCTTCATGTTCAGGCGGGTATAACCCTTCAGTGCATGATGGAGCGCCCCACGATGCTTGGCGAAAGCCGGCGGATCGAGGATGACCAGGTCGTACTGGTCGCCTGCCAGCTCCAGATACTTGAATGCATCCTCGCAGAAAGCCTGATGACGCTTGTCGCCTGGGAAATTTAGTTCGACGTTACGGTTAGTGAGTTCGATGGCCTTCGCACTGCTATCGACAGAATGGACCAGCTCAGCCCCACCCCGCATGGCATAGAACGAGAAGCCGCCCGTATAGCAGAACATATTCAGTACCCGCTTTCCCTTGGCAAACTTCTCCAGCAAACGGCGATTCTCGCGCTGATCGACGAAGAAGCCTGTCTTCTGGCCGCGAAGCCAGTCGACATAGAACAGCAGTCCATTCTCCATCGCCGTATGGTCGTCGCTGCCCCCATAGATGAAATAGCTCAGCGAGCCGTCGTCGCCCATGCCCGGCTCGTCGAGACGCATCTTGCCCGGCAGCGTGGTCTCACTCTTATAGTAGACGTGGGCGATACGGCCGTCCATGACCTTGACGAGCTGCCGGGCGATGGCATCGCGACAGAGGTGCATGCCTACGCTGTGCGCCTGCATCACCGCCGTACGGTCGTAGACGTCGATGACCAGTCCCGGCAGCATGTCGCCCTCACCGTGCACCAGACGGTAGGTGTTGTTGTCGGGGCGGTCGGCCACGCCGACGGCCTGGCGTACATGGAGCGCAGACATCAGTCGTCTGGCCCAGAAGGCATCATCGACGGGCTCATCGTCGAAGGACAGCACGCGCACGGCGATAGACCCCATCTGATAGTGCCCTACGGCGATGAAATCGCCCTGTTCGTTAACGACCCTCACGACATCACCCTCGCTGATGCCGTCGTTAAGATGATGGATGGCACCCGAGAATACCCAGGGATGGAAACGGAGCAGACTCTCCTCTTTTCCGCGTTTAAGATAGACTTGTCTCATCTTTTACTTCTTTTTCCGACGGCTGCACCACCAGTTCGTAGTCACGGGTGTCCAACAGCCGCGTCACTTCTTTATAAATGCGTACACACGCCCATGCATCGATGGCAGCGTACTCCTTCTGTCTCTCCGTCAGTTCGTTCCGCTCCCAGTTGGAGAGGCGCTCAGCCTTGCTGATGCGCTCGCCAAAGAGGTTGGCGTAGATCTTCACCAGGCTCTGGTCCTCGATGCCCAGCTCACGCACCATGTCCTGCAGATCGATGAAACGGCCTGGTTCGAAGCTGCCAAGCTCTTTCAGGGAGAGCGTGTCATTCTTCCATGCCAGTCCCACCTTGGTCACTTCCTTGTCGCCCAAGAGCCGCAAGACAGCCGGACAGAGGCCGATCTTATTCAGTCGGAAGAGGAAGCTGTCGGTATGTGTTGACACCTGGAGCAGTGAACAACGGTAACGCTTTCCTTTCTCGAAGGCAGGACGCGTCTCGGTGTCGAAACCCAGGATAGGCTGCGACAGCAGATAATCGACCACGTGTTCGGCTTCATCGGGAGATGTCACGACATAGATCTTACCATAGAACTCCACACGCTTCAGCTGCGAAAGCATGGCCTTGTCGACCTTATTATATATCAACTTTTTCATTTCTTGGTGCAAAATTACAAAAAAAACCGCATTTTATGATGAAATCTAAGTTTTTTCAACTACTTTTGCATCAAAATAGCGAAAGTGACATCGATATGACAAAGAAAAAGAAAGAAAACAAAGCCCGAAAGCAGCAGCACACCAGCCTGTCGGAAGTGCTGTATATAGACCAGATATTCCATAATGAGCGACTGAACTTCGTTCTCGGCATCCTGATTATCTGTCTGGCCGTGTTCCTGGGTCTGGCATTCGTATCGTATCTCTCGACGGGTGCCGCAGACCAGAGCATGATTGAGGATCCGCAGGAGGGTGAGATCCTGAACCAGCACCATGAATTCATGAACACCTGTGGCAGCCTGGGCGCTTGGTGCTCGTGGTATTTCATTAAGCGTTGTTTCGGTCTGCCAGCCTTCCTCGTCCCCTTGTTCCTGCTGTTGCTCGGCATCCACTTGACACGCGCCTACAAGGTGAATCTGCTGAAATGGTTCCTCTCGCTGATGATTCTCATGGTCTGGGGATCGGTAGCGATGTCGCTGTTGCTGGCACCGTTATTTACTGATGCCTGCTACAGTCCAGGCGGCGACCACGGCCTGTATATCTGCCATTATCTCGGAAATCTGGTAGGCACTCCCGGACTGACAGTCATCCTCGGACTGACAGCTATCGCCTTCCTTACCTACCTCAGTGCAGAGACCATCTTCATCATCCGTAAGTTATTGAATCCTACCAAGTTTCTGGACAAGGTTAAATTTAAGATTACAAACAACGACCCCAACGAAAAGCCCGATTCCTACGAGGAACAAATCGAGGATGAGGACGAGGAGCCGATGGTGTATGACGATCCCGCTGAGCAGACGGTGGAATTCCT
>JAEEGK010006569.1_pt1 | contig 27955 bp, 15 predicted proteins | sample 8958771 | NCBI WGS metagenome assembly JAEEGK01 (sample SAMN16246547, study PRJNA631951) | gut metagenome | biome: gut microbiome; feature: rumen; material: SC-attached | host: Bos | place: Iran: Karaj | collected 2018-10 | reverse complement strand
TCAAGGGGTTCTTGCGAGCCATGGTCAATAACGTGAGGTCCGGCCGCATCACGCAAGGCGGCTCCTCGCTCACGCAGCAGACGGTCAAGAACATTTTCGGTCGCGAAGAACGCAGCGTCAAGGAAAAACTCAAAGAATTCTTGAACGCGCTGCGCATGGAGAAGCACTTTTCCAAGGAAGACATTTTGGAATTTTACCTGAACCAGTTCCACGTTTCGGGCACGGGCAAGGGCGTCGCCATCGCGGCACAGTACTTCTTTAACAAAGAACTCAAGGACCTGACGCTTGCCGAATGCGCATTTATCGCAGGCTCCGTCAAAGGGCCGTTCAACTACGACCCGTTCATCCAACGCACCGAAGAACGCAGAAAAATGGCAATCGCACGCGGCGAAGAAAGACTCCGGTACGTGCTCGGGCGCATGGTCGAAGAAGGCTACATCGAACAAGCCGACATGGACAAAGCCACAGCGCAACCGCTAGAATTCAACCACGGCAATTTCCGTTTCACGATGAGCACGACTCTGGAGCGACTGGAAGAACGCCTCGACAGCGACTTTTTCCACGAACTATTCCAGCAAGAAGGTATCGAAGACTGGCGCAAGGCTCAGCTCGAAATCACGACAACGTTGAACGCCAAGTCGCAAGACGCGGCCAAGCGAGCATTGCAGACAAACATCAGCAACTTGCAGCTGCAACTGGGCGGCTTCGTGCTCCCCAAGGCTCAATTTGCAAACCGCGCACGCAACGCACGCAAGGGCGATTACTTGTACGGCGCAGTCGATAGCGTATTTTTCGATACGACCGGCAGATTGCAGTCGCTCAAGCTGAACTTCGGACAACTGAAAGGCATCGTCACAGAACAAGCGGTCAACGACTTTGCGAAACTCGCGGGCGGCGATGTGAACAAGATTCTCGCCACCCAGCTCAAGCCGGGCGCCATCCTCCTCGTGAGCATCATCGACGAAACCCCGATTGACGGTTACGCCCCGTGCAAAATCGAAACGGAACCGGTACTGCAAGGAGCTCTCATCGCCATCCGGAACGGCAAGGTGCTCGCAAGCCAGGGCGGGTTCCACAACACGGGATTTGACCGTAGCTTCAAGGCGCTCCGCCAGCTCGGTTCCAGCTGGAAGCCGCTCCTTTACGCACTCGCGCTGAAATACCATTGGAATTATCTCGACAACCTCGAAAACGAATTCAACGCATTCCAGTACGGCAACCAGTTCTATTTCCCGCGCCCCGACCACAAGAACAAGGGCGACGTGGTGAGCATCGCATGGGCGGCGACACGTTCCGAAAACATCGCAAGCGTCTGGTTGCTGGAGCATCTTTTGGACAAGCTATCCGACAAGGAATTCGAAGATGTCGCCCGCGAAAACGGATTTGCACGTGAACCGGGCGAAGAACGCATCCGGTTCATCGAACGTCTGCGCGATAAGTCGGGACTCATGATAAAAGAAGATGTCAAGCGTGAAATCGAATTCACGAAGGCCCGCGACGCGCTTGTCGAACGCTACATGAACGACGGCAAAGTTTTGCAAGCCCGTGCCGTGCAAAACCTGCGTTACGGAACGTTCAACGACATCGGCTTAAAACAAGCTAAACGCGATGCCAAGATGACGAAGTACGTCAACCACAACTTCAAGCGTTACTCCGAAATTTGGCGTGCCCGCGAAATCCAGGAACTCGACCCGGATGAATCCGCAAACTTGCTCCCGCTCGATTCCGTAAAGCTTGCAGACAACTTCTCGCTTGCAGATTTCAAACGTTTGAACGCGATGATCGAACCTGTCGATAGCGACGCTGATTATTACGACATGGCCCACTTGCGTTATTGGCCGGATTACCGCCGTGCGCTTTCGATGGCGGAATACGCACGATTCGCACACGAAATCGGCATTCACCAGAAATTGCAGAAAGTGTTCAGCATGCCGCTCGGCGTGAACGACATTACGCTTGCCGAAATCAGCACCGCCTACCAGACAATCCTCACCGGAAAAGTTTTCAAGTGCAAGGATGCCGACTGGTCGGAGCCCTGCTTTATCAAGGAAATCAGAAACCGCGACGGACGCGTCATCTTCAGGAACAAGATGGAATCCAAGACGGTGCTTGACGATACCGTAACGACCCAGATGGGAGTCATGTTACGCTCCGTGTTCACGAACGGTACGGCCCACAGCCAGCTCTCGGCACTCAGCGTCAAGAACCCCGAAGGTGCAAGCAAGCTGCGTTTCCCAGTAATGGGCAAGACGGGTACGACAAACGATTACAGGAACGTGGCTTTCTTAGGTGCGCTCCCGACGTACGTGAAAGAAAAGAACGGCGTTGCGTTGGATAGCGTCGTAGCCATCGGAAGCTATGTAGGTTTTGACGACAACAAGCCCTTGAAATCGGGACGCACGCGTATTGCAGGCGCTTCGGGCGGTCTCCCGCAATGGGCTGAATTTGCAAAGGAAGAAATTGAAATTCTCGGACTCCCGAAGCAAATCGACTTCCTTGACATTTCGATGATTGCGACAGGCGAAGTGCCGCTGATGCTGACAAACGAACGCGGTGAATTGACTGTCGATCCGTTGACTGGCGAAGCCCTGCTCCACGGCGAAAAAGGCCGTCCGTTGCCGTGGCTCGACGTTCCAGGATTCACGCCGCCGCAAGTCCAGAAGATTGCCGCAGAAACGATTGCGAAATCGGGCATAGTCGTAAGCTTGCCGATGCCGCAGACCGCAACGAAGCCGGACTCCGCGCAAACAAACGCAACGGGTTCCGCGACGCAGGCGGGTACAGCTCCGCAAACGACGCAAGCGCAGGCGATTCCGGCTGATGCAAGGCCCGTTTCCGAAGTGATGAAGGCCGATTCTGCAAAACGTGCCGCCGAAGCCGCGAAGAACGCCACAGGAACGCAGCCCGCCGCTGGAACCGCACCGCAGCAGGGAACGGCAACATCAACCGCAACCGCGGCAAGCACACCGGCCCCGCAAACCGCAAAGCCCGTCGTTCAGCCGCCAAAACCGCAAGCTGCCATGCCCAAGGACGACGACTGGGATTTGCCTGAAAACTTCAACAGCCAGAACGCATTCGTGCCTATCGAAGCAGACGCAGATTAGACGAAATATTTTTTATTGTCACCCCGGCCACTGTGCCGGGGTCAGTTTTTATGAGAACTCACTTTTATCGTTTACTATAGAACTAGGGATAAAACACTGCACAGTCCAGCCCGCCTTACTTCGACACAGCTCAGCACAGGTCGCGGGATGACAGTAAAAAGTTCCGTGTAAGTCGGCCCCGGAATGAATCCGGGGTGACATCCTGGCGGCAAAACCGCGTTTTTTCCTACCCCCTACAACATATAACCTAAAACCTAATTTGCCGGGGTGACATATGAGAATATGAAGGGAGCAGTATCCTCTTTTTTGGAATATTGTTTTGTGGATAATATGCAATTTTTTCCTTATACCAAAGTATATTACAGAGAATAAGGAGAAAATTATATGGCTACTAGTAAAAATATCATTTTAGCCTTTTTATTGGTATGCGCACTGTCCGGCAATGTTTTTGCACAAATGATACCACCTCCATGGTATGAAACCGAGACCGTCAAAAAGAATAGTTTGGAAAAAACAACGAACGATCCCCAAAATTCCAATACGGAGTTCAATAATGGAAAGTCCACTGTAGTAATTGACAGTATTGCAATTTACTATAAAATGATCAATCTAGAACATGCTGAAGCGAAATACACAGCTAATGCAGTCGGCATGGTTGGAGGAGGGCTCCTAACCGCATTAGGGATTGCTTGCATAATTTCAGCAAATAACACAGAAAAAAGTTATGATAATTCAAAAAGCAAATTTGAAAATGATTTAAGTAACTCCATAGCCTCTAGTACAAAAAAAATCGCAGCTATCGCAGGTGTTATTTTCATTTTAGGCGGACTACCCATTTTCATTTACAACTTAAATACATATAGTGATCGAAAAAAACACGCCGAATACCGTGACACGTTAAAGAAAAGTCTAGAGCGTTACATAGCCAAAAAGAAATCAGCACAACTAATAATTGCTCCCACCATAAACTTAGCGAATGCGGGCGGAGGCGGCATCAATGCGGTACTCCAATTCTAGCCGCCATTTACCAAACACGACCCCTTTAAAAATTGCTATCTTTCACTCCGGTAATTAAAGATTTTTCGGAGCGTTTCATGTCTAAATCAACTGTTCTTGTCCAGGCTACAACATTTGCCGCAGCATTTTCGCTCACTGCGTGCATCGCCTATCAATGTCCTTCACCAGACACTGCCCCCGCAGAAAAAACGCAAACGCCTATCATTTTAGGGCAAGACACGGTCCATGCCGCAGAAACGCAAATCGGAAACCACACCGAAATGCAAGTCGTCACTGGCGACAGCGCAACGCAAATCCTTGACCAGTTCAAGCTCACAACTCCCGACCAGCCCCAGAATGTAACGCCGACGGTTCTCGTACAAACTAGAGTCGATACGGTCTTGATGATGCTCCCGCCGTGCGACAAGACGCATTTTTCGCATTGCACTCTTGAAACGACGATGGACCCGTACAAGGCGTTCCCAGCTCTCGCCAATTACGTCTTTAGCTATGCCGACACGCTCAACAGAGCGGGCCAAAGCGATTCCGCTTCCGTTATCCTGAACAGTTTTTCTTCGATGGCTCCGATGTGGGAAAAGTGGCAGGCCCAATCGGACACGTTGCGCGACGCATTCGGTAAACGCCGCGAAGAAAAGGCAAAAGAGTTCGAATCCATGGCCCTCCAGATTCAAAACATGAACCGAGTGCAAGCATCGTACAGCATGGTCGCCGAAGCCGCCGACAGCTTGATTTCGCAACTTGCGCCGGGCGATTCGCTTGCCAACTGGGCCAAGGGCCAAAAGCAAATCGCTTATACGAACACGCTCAAAAAAGCGACGAAGGAATTTGATGCCATCAAGACGCTCGCCGACGAAAAAGCACAATTCGCCGAAGCCCGCAAGCAGACCGAAGAATTTCGCATCCGCTACCGCGATTTCGAAGATACGCTCCACGTAAAAGAGTTCCTCAGCCACGTCGATGAACTCGAAAAGGCGACGGATTCCGAAACCGCCAAAATGTGGGAAAAGAACGACCCGCAAGCAGCGCTAGCCAAAGCAGACACGCTTATCGCCACCGAAAAATTCGACAAGGCAAAGGATTTGCTGAACAAGCTCAAATCGAGCAAGCTCCGCAAAGAAGCAAACGAAAAGTACATCGTCCTCGCCGACGCTTACTGCAACAAGCAACGCAAAGCCACATCGCAATTTTTCGCAAAATCGCAAAAACAGACCGACGAAACGAAGAAAAAGAAATTGCTGAACGACGCTATCGCAGCCCTTGACAAGTGCCTTGCAGAATACCCGGAAACAACGCAAAAAGAAAAAGTCGAAAGCAACAAGAAGTTCATCGAAAAGGAACTCGGCAAGTGACCGACTGGTGGAATTACGCCCAGTACCCGGCATTTTTCATCCTGGGCGCAGTCGTAAGCCTCATCAACAGCATTGCCGGAGGCGGCTCCACGCTGAGCCTGCCTATCATGATTTTTCTCGGGCTCCCTGCGACAGTCGCAAACGGCACGAACCGTATCGGGCTTATCATCGGAAATTTCAGCAGCGCCATCAACCTCGCTAGGCACGGCTACTTGAACAAAAAAATATTCTTGCAGCTCATCGCCCCCACATTTTTTGGAGCCCTTATCGGGGCATGTTTCTTAGTCCGCATCGGAGACAAGCTCTTTCAAGCGATTCTCGCGGTCGTCATTTGCCTTGTCGTCGTGATGAGCAACTTGCGCAAAGACATTCTCGGCAAGCCTCCAGAGATTCCACCAGAAAAGCTCACGGTTAAAGGAGCACTCGGCTTTTTCGGCATCGCCATTTACGGTTGCATTGTGCAAGTCGGTGTCGGCTTTGTACAAATTTTTGGACTCACGCGTTACACCGGTCTTGACCCCATCCACGTGAACGCCCTCAAGAACGCGCTTACCAACGTGTTTTTGCTCGTAAGCACTATCGCTCTTGGCATTGCAGGGAAAATCGACTGGCCCATCGCCCTCATCATGGCAGCAGGTGCGTGGTTCGGCGGCTACCTCGGCAGCTTCACACAGCGCAAAAAGGGCAACAAGTTCATCCAGCGATTCATCAGTATTTGCAGCATCGGCATGGCAATCGCCCTCGTTGTAGATTTGCTCATGAAATAATCGTCAAAAAGCCTTATTACAACGAAAGATTGAACGCACCATTACATGCAGAACTTTTTTAGATTATATTAACTAGAAGCAATGAACAAAATTCTTGGAGAGAATATATGAAAACAATCCACGGATTAATCCTATTCTTGACAATGTCATTGACGGCCACGGTCGCCTTCGCGCAGTCCTCAACGAACTTTGAACTGACAAGCGGACAAACAACACAGACCGTAAAAGCAGGGGAATTGATAGAGCCTATTGTATTCAAGGCTGCAAATGTCGATTCCGTCGTTTCAACGCTCCTGCCGGGATTAACCTGCGATTGCGACACTCCCAAAAATCCAAAGACATGCACCGTTTCCGGGCGCATTCCGGCAAACGCATCGGGCAAAACATACAACATGAAGCTCGATGCTTATGGCACGACTGCAGGCGACGATATTTCAGCTCCTATAGCAATAACCATAACCCCCATGAGCTCGCCATTGGAACGAATCAGCGGCAACCTCGACCAGACAGCGACCGCCGGCGACTCTATTACCCCAATCGTATTCCGCTATCAAGGATTGCGAAAAATTGGATTCACAGGGCAACCGAAAGGCATTACCGTAAATTACGACGAAGATGATTGGACCATCTCAATTTACGGAGCACCGGACGAAACCCTTCAAGACAAAGAGTATAATTACAGACTCGTAGTTTATTCTACAGATGTAGATTCTGTTGTCGTCAACGGCAAGATTACAGTCAACCACAAGCCTGCCGTTACGACATTGGATGTTGTAGAGAACAAGTCGCAGAACATCACCGCGGGCGACTCCATCAAACCGATTGTTTTTAAATTCTCGAACATGCAATACCGTGAAGTTCGCGGAGTACCGGAAGGCAGTTCCGTAGCACAAGATGACGAAAAACAAACCATCACGATAACCGGATTGATTCCCGAAAATCACAGCGATAAGGTTTATACAATAACAGTCATCGCCCATGGTTTAGACAACAACGACACAGCGAACGTCACACTCAACATAACACATAAAGTTGCAGCGGCCAAAGTAACTCTCATAAGCAACAACGCCTCGCAAACAGTTAAAGCCGGTTCAGCCATCGATCCGCTGGTATTCAAGTACGAGCACGTCAGAAAAATAGAACCCATTGATTTGCCCGCTGGCAATTTTTCAACTTCTCAAGACGCTGAAAACAATACCCTGAAAATTATAGGCACAGTCAGCGAAAACGCAACCCCAGGCGAGTACAAAGTCAAACTCATCGGCACAGGCGAAAGCAATAGCGACACGGCCTACGCAACAATTACTGTAGAATCACAAAAAGCCACCGTAACGCTTTTCCAGGGCAAAGAAACGCAAACCGTGAGCCTCGGCGATTCCATTGAGCCGCTGGTATTCAAATACGCATTTACACAAAGCATTACAGTGACCGGGAGCATTCCCAAAGGCGTAGAATACAGTCAAGATTCGGACGCCCACACGATAACGTTCTTCGGCAAGATAAACGGAGATAATTCTACTAAAGAATACGTATTCGGATTGAAAGTCGAAGGCAACTCCACCACAGATTCCGCCAAAGCAAAAGTCATTGTCACGAACAAGGCAGAATCTTCGAGCAGCATCACATCATCCGCCGTCAACCAAAGCAGCGAAAGCCGCTCTAGTTCGTCTGCAAAATCGAGCAGCAGCGTCAAATCCAGCAGCAGCACTGAGATTGTCGCAAACTCTTCAAGTTCACGCAGTGGCAAGTCCAGCTCGTCAAGTGCCAAGAACGACAAGAAGAGTTCCAGCAGCAATGCAACATCTTCTTCGAGCCAGAAGACCACAGACATCAAGCTCGTCATGCATGATGTACTGAACTTCAGCTACGCCAACAACGAACTCGCCGTATCGCTTGAAACGCCCGCAGCAACTCACGTGCAAATATTCGACATGATGGGTCACCTGCTCGAAACGCATGAATTGCAATTTTCAACAAGCATCGACCTCGGGCATCTGCCACGCGGCACCATGCTTGTACGTATTTCCAGCAGCGGATTTGCCAAAACAGCCCGAATCGTAATTAAATAAAAATCGGCGAGCAAGTTACGCTCACCGTTCATTCTTCCCGGTTCTCAGCATTAGACGAGGCCGGGATTTTTTCGTTATATTTCATTAAATTTCTAGCTCATAATATTGCGAGAACGTTCAACAAGTTGTCTTAAGTTCACAGAATTTCTCTTTTCCTGTTCAGTCTTCAGCTCCGCCATAATTTCAGCAAAGTAATTCGCCTTTTCGGACTTACTCTCAAGAAACGCTTCTTCGTAACACCGTTGGACAATGGCAATCACTTCGGGATTAAAGCCTGGCGTAAACCCATATTTTTTACAAGACTCAGCCATATCTTCGTCATTAATTTGCTTATAATCAAAATTAACGACTTTCGCAAGCATCATCATGTCATTCACAATTTCAAGCATGATATCTCGGGAAGATGAAAAACGAGTGCGCAAAAAACTACAATACACAGCTTCCTTATACTGTTTTTTATAAAAGAAATAATCTCGCAAGAAACGAAAGCAATAAACCAAATCTACCGAACGAAACGAACTCTTCATTGCAAAAACAGTTTCTTTCAACATGTCCTCCCAACGCCCGTCCTCGCTACAAAGCAAGGCAAACAAAATCCTGCATTTTGTGAACATGGGATTCCATTTGAGAGCTTCTCTCGCGGCATCCAACGCATTCGCTTTATCCCCTAAATCGAAAAAAATAAGGGCGTATTGGCGATAAATCCAGTCCATCGGACAAATTTCACTGATGTTTTTCACCGATTGATTCGAAGACGTTTGGCAAAAGTGATGATAAAGAATCCTCTCCATTCTATCAGAAATAGAAACATACACAACGGCGTCGTTCGATGCAAATGGCTGATCTTTAAGAGCATCAATCAAAGGTTCCATAATTTTCAAGGACTTTTGATAATCTTCGTGCTTGCGGGCCTCAAGAGACAAATCCAAAATTTCCATCACGCCACCCAAGCCACCAACATCTTCGAGCTTTTGGCGCATGATGGCGGCTTTAATCTGGAACAGATCCTCTATGTTTTTTGCGGCTTCAATGGACAGCATAATCGACGTTCAAAAAGATTCAGTAATGGTCACCTCTAAAAATTCATTCTCGAAAATTTGGCTGCGACACGTCGTGCAGGTGCGTCATTCAAAGTGGCAAATACCTCCAGTATTCACCACTTCTCATTCCTGCCTGCACTTGGTCTCGCTCAAATTTTCTTTACCAAAGCAATTTTTAGAGGTTCCCTAATAAAATACTCATTTTTTAAACGAAAAACAGCAACCGCAATCACAACCGCACTGTTAAAACATATTCAACCCGAAATTCAGCAAACTAGAGTACAAAGGCTCAATGTTAGGAGTAAGCATGACCACATCAAGCGCTCGCGCCCTTGGCCCGCAGTTTGTGAGTTTTCTCTTTGCGGATTCTTGAAGCACGTTTTTTCAGTGTTTCGCCGAGCCCTGCGAGCAGTTCCGATTCCAGCGTTTTGTCGCCCGCAGCGAGGAGTTCTTTTTGCGGGCGTTTCAGCTTTTTGATGCGGGCTTCCAAGCGGAGGGCGTATCTGTAATCCGACAATTCGAACGTGCGTAAAATGCATTCGGGAGGGAACGCCCTTGTAAACTTCGCCCCTCGCCCACTGCAATGCTCTTCATAGCGGGCCTGCACATCAACGGCATAGCCCGTGTAAATGCGGTCGCCCTTGCAGCGGAGCATATAGACGAAATGAGGCATATTAGACGAGAGACGAAAGACGAAAGACGAGAGAGAGTAAACAGTGGTTGGTGGTTAGGATTTAAATTAAAAGTGGTTGGTGATTAGTGGTTGGTGGTTAGGATTACAATAAGAACGTTCCCTTTACATCCCTGTTTACTTGCCACTGTTTACTAGGACTGTGACTGGATCCTATCGCCAAGTGCTATTCAAGAAATAATGGTTTCTATCGGCACTCCGTGCCTCCAGAATGACAACGGAGCCGAGAGTAGCGTGAAAGCTTGCTTTCGCATTACCGAGGCGAACAAGTCATGCGTGAACGCAATGACAGGCTCCAGGATGACAGATCGAGGATGACGGCTTCGAGAACAATTATTCCTCACCTCCAACTTCCTACCGACTACTGTCTACTTCCTACTGCTTATTCTTCTTCGATACGATGCTCATGTAAATTGTGCCAAGAATTGCAGCACTGAAGCTTCCGAGGAGAATGCCAAGCTTTGCGGAATCCTTGTTCGAACCGTCTTCAAAGGCAAGACCCGCCACAAACAGGGCCATCGTAAATCCGATACCGGCAAGCATGCCGCCGCCCCAAAGCACTTTCCAGGAGTAGCTCGGCTTCTTGGAAACGCCAATTTTCACGGACAAGAGGCTGAAGAGGAAAATTCCAATCGGCTTGCCGAACACAAGGGCGAGAGCAACAGCACTTAGCACAGGAACGTCCAAACCGCCGAGCTTGATTTCGACACCGGCATTCGAGAGCGCAAAGATAGGCATAATCGCAAAGTTCACCCACGGCACAAGCGGCTTGTACAAACGTTCCTGCATCGAGACGCTTTCGCGGGCGCCGCGCTGGAGCAAGTGGAATACACGGTACTTTTCTTCGCCAGAAACTTTCGCATCGCCAGAAAGCACGTTGCCTACGCTATTAGCAAAGTTCGCCACCACGCCATTTGCAACGACCGGCTTTGCAGGAACAGAGAGGCCAAGCAGCACGCCCGCAATCGTCGGGTGCACGCCGGACTTGACAAAGAACGCCCAAATGGCAATGCCAATCACGCCATGCAAAAGCAAGTTGCGCACGCCGATGCGGAAAAGCAAGTTAATCAAAACGAGGAGAGCGAAAGCGGTTCCAAGAGCCGCAAAGTTGATGCCGTCGCCGCTCGGATACCCAATTGCAATCACGAGAATCGCGCCGATATCGTCCGCAATCGCCAAGGTCAAAATCATCACGCGGAGCGCATGCGGCACCTTCTTGCCCAAAATCGCCATGCAGCCGACCACGAACGCGATATCCGTCGCCGTCGGGATTCCCCAGCCGTGCGACGTTCCCGGAGGGCATAGCGCCAAGTAAATGAGTGCCGGGAACAACATACCGCCAGCAGCCGCAATAATCGGGAGGCTCGCCGCCTTCGGGTCGTGGAGTTCGCCATACGTCATTTCGCCCTTGACTTCGAGCCCGATGTTGAAGAAGAATATCGTCATCAGGGCGTCGTTGATGAACCAGTGCAAATCGCCCGTGCCGACCCAGCTGCCAATCGTCACCACGAACGGCAGATGCCAAAAGTGCTCGTACGATTCGGGACTGAGGTTTGCCCAGACGAGAGCTGCAAGCGTCATAATGATAAGCACTATGCCGCCAGTCGTCTCCACCTTCATGAGGCGTTCTATCGGGGTGATAATCTTACGTACCGGGGTTTCCGGAAACATATCTTCAATTTTATCGCTACTAGTTACTCGTGCTGACATATGCAAAACAATATAGATAAGTTTTTCAAAAAATTTTTCGAGACCTTCATTTTTTACGCAATATTACAAGAACTTCGAAAGCACGCCCTTCAGTTTTTCAATGCTGACCGGCTTTGCGATATGTTCGTTCATGCCCGCCTCGAAAGAAGCCTTGCGGTCTTCGTCAAAGGCGTTTGCGGTCATGGCGACAATCGGGATTTCGGCCACGTCCTTGTTCTCGAAAGCACGGATGCACTTTGTCGCTTCGTAGCCGTCCATCACAGGCATGCGCACGTCCATCAGAACAAGGTCAAACGGCCTTGACGCAGCTTTCGAAAGCATTTTCACAGCTATGTCGCCATCTTCCACGGCAGTCACGATAAAACCGTTGTCCTGCAAAATTTCCATCGTGATTTCACGGTTGAGGATGTTGTCTTCGACCAAGAGAATCCTCTTTCCGGCAAAGCTCGATTTTTCGACAACCTTCGATTCGTTCAAGCTCTTTTTCGACTGCACCAGCTTAAATTCAAAAGTCATGGTAACTTCCGTACCGACGTTCAAGCGGCTAGCGATTTCAATTTGACCGCCCATGATTTCAACGGTGTTCTTCGTAATGGCAAGCCCAAGGCCCATGCCACGAACATCGCTCGACGCGGCGACCCCTCTCGTAAACGGTTCATAGACCGTCTTGAGGAAATCCTCGCTCATGCCGATTCCATTGTCCTTTATGCAGAACACGTAAGCCGCATAGTTCGACTTCAAAAGCGGAGCTTCCTTGACGCTCATCGAAATGGAACCGCCCTCTTTCGTGAACTTGATCGAATTCGATAGGACCTTAAGCAAGACCTGGCGCAAACGGTCCTTGTCACAGACAATTTCTTCATCATTGATGTCCGCATAATCAATTTCGAATTTTAAATCTTTTTCTCGCAAATCGGCACGAACATCGCGTTCTACCTCGTGAATGATTTCAAACAAGTGCGTTGGAGATTCGTTGAGGTCGAACTTGCCCGATTCAATACGGCTCATGTCAAGAATGTCATTGATGATGGAAAGCAAGCGGTCAGAACTTTGATCTATCTTGACCAAGCAATCCTTGACACGTTCCCTATCATCCAAATGCGATGACGCCAGTTCCGTAAGTCCGATAACCGCATTCAGCGGCGTACGGATTTCATGGCTCATGCTGTTCAAAAATTCCTTTTTCGCGTTATTTGCAGCTTGAGCCGACGATAAAGCCTGCTTCAAGGCTTCGGCCTGCGTTTCGAGCTGTTCTTTCTGTTCCAACTGCAAGCGAGTCGATTCATCGACGCTGATAAAACCAGCGACGATCTGTTCCCGTGCATCAGGCGCCTTCCCCACCATAACGAACTTCAACTGCCAATATTCAACAACACCGTTAATAATCATTCTGAAATTGACGTAATACGCATTCTTTGCCGAAAGCTTATTTACAACGACATTGCGATTCGTCATTTCCATGAATTTTTGACGATCATCCGGGTGTACAAGCGTGTTGGCAATCAAATTCAGGCGATCTTCAAAATTCCCGACCTTTTTCCAGTTCGGGTTATCGGCCCAGTCATTTTTCTTGACGTAATAAAGGTGGTCTTCCTTCGTCGCAGGGTTGATAAAGCTCACCAGCGAAAAGTCTTCCGAAAGTCCGTTGATAACAGACAACCTTTCTCGTTCGGCTTCTATAGCGACCTTTTCGTCATTCACGTCCTCGACACCGATAATCACGTAGCCCTGCCCCTTTGCATCGGCAAAGCCAATCAGCGTATGGCGGATCCAAACCCAGTTGCCGTTGATAAAGCAACGCATATCGACAATCCGTCTGGATTCAGATTTGCTCATGATATCAAGGAAAGCTTCTTTATTGAAAACACTATGGCAAAGAGCTAAATCGTCCTTGTGGATTTTCGTCAACTCGTCATCGTTCATGATATCGTAAATCGAAGCATTCAAGTCAAAACGATTAGTAATTTCTTTGTACAAATCATTTTTAGAATTGGAATACGCAACGTACGACCCCGATTCCGGATTCACGTAATAAATATTGGTAAAGTTCTTTGACAAAAGCCCAAGCAACCTCATTTGCATATAACGGACTTTGCCCACATCGTCAAGCGCAGAACGTTCCGCCTCTTCGGCAATGCACCGTATCGCCACGCGCCGCAACAAGATAAAGTAAGCGACAAAGAATATAAGGACGCCAATCCCAAAGCAGAGGAAAATAAACCGAATCTTGCGGATATCGCCCATCGCGTACTCCGCCGGGGACGAAACCACAATACTCCAGTTTCCAATTTCCATCGGGCGGAAATAAATGCAATTGGAGCTTTCCCAATAATTTTCAATGCATGCTTGCCCCTCCTTTCCGGCGAGGATGCTATCGACTATGGCGGAGAACAAACCACTTTCATTGTCCTTTTCATTCTTATAATCAAAAATGCTCTTCAACGAATCGTGTTCCGTATCCGCCACGTACCTGCCATCTTCGCGGTTTACGACAGCGACGAACATTTTACGGTCGTAGTCCTTGTCGGCACGCAAATACTGATGAATTAACCCTAAACTATAATTCCAGAAAATCATGGCAACCGTTTGCCCCTGATTTTTTACAGGAACAAAATGGTACAGGAATTTTTCATTCTGGTTTTCACCTTCAAGGCGAACCGACACATGCGCTTCCGCCGATTTTTCTTTGTCGTAAGAAAGCCCCAATGCAGAAGCCTGGGCTATAGCGCCGTTCGGCAGAATCACCGTATCGCCCGGCAAGAGCATACTGATTTTTTGTTCCTTTAAAAAAGGCCGCATGTCCTTGAGCCACGACTGCACGCTATCGACCGAATACTCCGGGCGGTCTTCTAACGAAGTCGCTATAAACTGGAGCGTACCGCCATAATGCAAGTTGTTGACAATAAATTCATGCGATACGACCTTGGCATACTCCCGGAGCCTTTCAAAGCAACTATCCTCGACAATCTTCAAAATCTTCTGGCAAGAAAACAGGAAAGCCAAAGTAGCAAACACAACAAGAACAATAGCGAAAATAAAGTGATCGCGACGCATCACCTTTTCACCACGGACATCTTCAATATTTTTATTCATTCACTCGTCACTTTTTAAGGAACCTTGCCAAAATATACTTCATTTTTTCAAGGTCTATCGGCTTTGCGATATGCTCGTTCATGCCAGCGTCAAAAGCGGCACGGCGGTCTTCTTCAAAGGCGTTCGCGGTCATGGCGATTATCGGAATGTTCGACTTGAATTTTTCCTTGAGAGAGCGAATTTCATGCGTCGCCGTAAAGCCGTCCATCACGGGCATCTGCACATCCATAAGGACAAGGTCATATTGCCCCGGTGTGGAAGCTTTAACCATTTCAACCGCTTCATGGCCATTCTCCGCCGTGAAGACTTTAAGTCCATAATCCGCCAGAACATCGCATGCGATTTGCCGGTTCATTTCGTTATCTTCAACGAGCAGAATTTTCTTGTCCGCAAAATTGAAGTTGAACGACAACGGCTTTTTGCCCACACGACTCCTATCGTGCAACCTAAATTCAATATCGATAACAACATCGGTACCCTTGTTCTCTTCGCTAGAAATATCGATAGTACCGCCCATCATCTCGACAATGTTCTTTGTGATGGACATGCCAAGACCCGTCCCTTGGATGCCGCTCACCGTCGAAGAACTCGCCCGCGTAAATGGTTCGTAAATTTTATTCAAAAACTCAGCGCTCATTCCCATGCCGTTATCGCGAACATGGAATTTAAAATGCGACGCACCTAGCTTTGCCGATTTCATTTCGTCAATCAAGAACTCTACAGAACCGCCGTCATGCGTGTATTTAATCGCATTTGAAAGCACATTGAGCAGCACCTGATTCAAGCGCAGCTTGTCGCACATGATTCCGGCATTAGTCACATTCATTTGTACATTAAAAGTCAGCTTTTTCGCATGGACATCCGCTTGAACAATGTCCTTGAGGGTATCAATAATTTCATTGAGGTTTTCGGCATTTTCCGCAAGCACCATCTTGCCCGATTCAATGCGGCTCATGTCGAGCACATCGTTGATGAGCGAAAGCAGATGATTCGAACTTTGCGCAAGCTTTTTCAAGTAATCAAGAACAAGTTCCTTTTCGTCAATGTGGGCAATCGCAAGCCCCGTAAAGCCGACAATGGCGTTCATCGGCGTGCGGATATCATGGCTCATGTTCGAGAGGAACGCCGTCTTTGCACGGTCAGACGACTGAGCCATCGAAAGCGCCTTTTGCAACATGATTTGCTGTTTTTCGAGCAAGTCGTTCTGTTCCGCAATCTTTGCATCCAGCTCGTTTTTCTCAATCTGGTCATCGCTCAAAAGCATAAAAGAAAGCACGAACGATACGACCTCGTTGTCGTCATTGCGTTCAATAGTCGTAAACTTCGCCCGCAGCCATTCGCCACTTTCAATCTTGAATTCCAGCTCACGCTGGTCGGCGTTCTTCAAAAAATTTTGCACATAGAACAAGTTCGACAGCTTACGCCAATCCTGCTCATACTCCGCTTGCACAATTTCGCTTATTTTCTTGACCTCGTAAGAATAAGTGCTATAAGCAGGCCGCTTATCCACCCACGAAAGATTAGAAGATTTGATGGTGCGGAACGAATTGTCCTCGACATTCACGAAGTAAATGGACACGTAGTCATCATACAAAATATCGTTCACGAAATCCTTGAGAATCAAATCATCCTTTTCGGCAAGGCACAATGCAACAGCTTTCGGGCTATCGAATTCGTTGCCGACTTTCACGAACTTCATTTCGCAATAATGAGGCCGACCTTCGACATTGCCGCGATACGTTGTAATAAACGTCTTTTGCAGTGCAAGCTCTTTCTTGATATTTTCAAGGGCGCCCGCATAGCGTACCATCTGACGGTCACGTTCCCAGACCACGTTTTCGACAAATTCGTCAAACACGTCGGAATACGAAATGCCCGAACGGAAACTGCTCCCGAACAGCGATTCCGACTTTTTATTCATCGAATATGGCGTAATGGAATCCTTCTCCAAATCGATGTAATAAACCGACGAATATTCAGACGCGAGGACATCGATAATTTCCAAGTCCTGCTCGATTTTCTTCTGGTGCATGCGGACGGTGCGGATTTGTTCATCCTTGTCGGCAAAGCCAATTACAAACGCCTTCTGCTTCTTGTTGACGGCGACGACTTTGCATTCGCAGAACTTGTCCGCATAGTTCAAGTATTCAAAACTCGTGATGCCCGTCTTTTGGAGAATCGGCTTTAAGCTCTTCAACGAAAGCTTTCTTGCGACAACATCCGCATTTTCAGGAGAGACGACTTTACCCACGATAAAGTCAATCGCCCCGCTATAAGTCATTTCGCCGAGGGAGTTGCCCAGCAGTTTCTGGATGTTGGCATTCAACTTGTGCGGAGTCACTTGGTCCGCTTCCAAGTCGCAATAGAAAATGCACGAGTAATCCGAAGCCAAAAGCGAGGTCACGGCGGCATCTTCGTCCATGCGTTTTCTGCGGTTGATTTCGTTTTCAGCAAAACCCGCCACGAACTTGAGCAACGTAAAGCTCTTCAGCGATTCCTTCGGATTGTCCAACACGACAAAGCCAAAACGCTGTTCACTGGAGACAATCGTCGATACGCTGATGCTCCTTACATCCTGCACCGGCAAAATGCTATACAGTTTTTCCCAAACGCCGGATTCGTCATTTTGCGAATCGAGATAGACCGCATCCCTGTCGCCAACAGTCTTTATCCACGGAAGGAAAATATCAAACGGAAGCCGCTGAAGAATCGCCTTGTTGGACTTTACCCCTTTCCGGCACCATTCATACGTGCTGTTGAGATTCAACCTCTCCTTGTCGCATTCCAGAATATAAGCCCTGTCCGCCTTGTAAAAAGAGGCAAGCGTCGAAAGCACATCTTCAATGGCATCCTTGGAGCGTTTTTCCTTATAAAGAACATCTATACAGTCCCGGATGGCCGCATCTTGCTTCTGCTGTTCCGAAACATTGTACGCGACCATCATCGACTGGTACTCGTTCGAAATTTCGTTCTTCGACACGTAGCAGACAAAGCGGCTGTAATGCCAACCGATATGCGGCGAATAGAACCTGCAAGTGTACTCCGGGATGGAATCGCCCTTCTGGAACTGCTCGATAAGCGATTTCGCCGAAAGATGCTGGATGAACGCATCGCGGTACTCCTTATCGACAAGCTGGTTTGCAATCCGTTCCACGACGGCACTGTAAGACGGGAAATCAGACCCAAAGAAACCGCTCACATCTTCGGACTTTCCCTCGACAATCTGGACGAACGGCTTATAGACTTTGTTCTCGGACAGGTTCACCTTGAAGTAACTGTAAGCCTTGTCGAGAATCGCCTTGCCGTACAATTTTTCATTAAGGGTCCTCAAGAAGCTTTCGCGTTTTGCGTCCAAGTCCATCGCCTTGATTTCATCACGCAATTCCTCTTCGGTCGTCTTTTGAATCAAAGCAAGTTCGGTAATGTCCCGATGCCAGCCTTCGAGCCGGACCCCCTTTTTATAATCAAAATTACGGGACCCTCCGCAACGAACAAAACGGACGTGACCGTCAGGCGCATGCCACGGATACTGAATTTCGGCCTTCTCGCCCGCGCTCATCTTATCGACATACGCTTTGACTTCTGCAAAATGTTCCGGGTCGATATTGTCGAACCAAGCGTGGAAAATATCCTCGCTCGAAAGCCCTTCGCCAAGCCCAAGCAACTTGAGCATGGTTTTATCGGCGAACATCCGGGGAGCCTGGCCATCGTCAATTTCGACAGCCCAAAGTCCAATACCCACACCCTTCAGGATATCAACAGTCAACGGTATCGATTTTTTTTCAGTCATAGGAATCCCAATCATCGCCTTATAAAAATAATACCATTTATTATTAAAATTCTAAACCAGTGAAATTTTTACCCTTTTCCCCTAAAAAAAGAAATCCCGGACGTTGCCGCCCGGGACTCTTTTCCATATACAACAAATTTTAGAAGAATGCAGGCGGCCAACGCGGGTTCTTGGAGGACATATCGATTTTGTAGAAGTCCTTCTGGAAACGTCCGTCGTCCATGCCGTACATCTGCATCACGTGGCGTGCAATCCACTTGCCGAGCTTGAGCACGGTGAGCTTTTTGCGGAGACGGCCCTGGCAGTCGCGGTTCATGATGTCCGGGAGCGTGGAGGTCGTGAGAATTTCGTCGATGGCCGGGCTGTTGAGCTTTTCGCGGGCTTCGGCACTCGTGTGGAAGTGCGTCACGCCAAAGCACACGCGGTTGGGGTTCCCCTTCTTGATATGTTCGCAGCACTGCACAATCGTCGTACCCGTGCGGACCATGTCGTCGAACACGATTACGTCCTTGCCTTCGATTTCTTCGATGCTGATGTCAGAAAGTTCCGGGTTGAACGTCATAGAGATTTCGCGTTCGCCCGTGCGGACCTTGTCCATAACGACACGCTTGCATTCCGGGAGCTGGAGAGCGTCGAACACGGCGTTCATGAACGGGCGTGCCCCCTTGTCCGGGGAAACAATCACGAGGTTGTTGCCGTCCTTGCCGGTCTGCACAAAGTTGCTGTTCTTGATGTAGTGGGCATAGACATCCGTCGGAATCAAGTTGTGGAAGTTGCCTTCGAAAATTTCGTTGAAGAGGTTCTGCACCTTGATGCTGTGGTTGTGGCAAGTGACAACGGCATCGACACCGGCGGTCTTCAAAAGCTGGGCGTATAGGAGGCTCGTGAAAGCCTGGCCGTCGAACTTTTTAAGGTCGATATCCGGGCGGTCCTTTTCGAGTTCGCCTACGCGATGCGGGCCGCGGTCCTGGGCGCTGTAGAAGAGGTCCGGTTCAACCAACACGACCTGTTCGGCACCGTTGTCCTTTGCAGCACGAGCGAGGATGCAGTTGCGCATAGCGTAGTCGTTGCGGCTGCGTTCATGGTTCGAAACCGAGCAAATCAAGACAATCTTGCCTTCGAGGCGATTGCCGATATGTTCCATGTCGGCAACATCCAGCATATAGCGGGGGCAGAATTCGGAGTTGGCGAAAGTCTTCAGGGAGACCACGTCGGAGATATCTTCACGGAGACCGATGTACTGCGCCATGTCGATGGCAAACGGATCATCGGTAAAGTTGCCGGTCACGATAAAACGATCTGACATTTTCCTAGCCTTGATTTGAGGGTTATTTTTGTTTAATCACAAATATAGTTAGAATTGGGCGGGGTTTCAAGTTTTGACCTCCCAAAAATGTAAAAACAGAATGACTGGAAGGGAACATTAATTTTATCGTTTTTGAATAAAGTAAATATTCGTTATACAAAGAAGCCGTCCCAATAGGAACGGCTTCTCTTTTGCAATTTCAGCAACTTACTTTAGCGATGGATTCTATCGGAGCTTCGCCCCTCCAGAATGACACCGCTACAGCGACACTCGCCTTACTTGGCAGCCTTCTTGCAGCCCTTCTTGCAAGCGGCCTTCTTGGCAGCCGGAGCAGAAGCCTTGGCACCCTTGCGCGGATCGCCAGCATAGACAGCAGCCTTGCCGAGTTCTTCTTCGATGCGGAGGAGGCGGTTGTACTTGCAGACGCGGTCCGTACGAGAGAGGGAACCAGTCTTGATCTGGCCAGCGGCAGTACCGACAGCGAGGTCAGCAATGAAGGTGTCTTCGGTTTCGCCAGAACGGTGAGAAACGATCGGAGCATAGCCTTCGACCTGAGCACGCTTGATAGCAGCGAGGGTTTCAGAAACAGAACCGACCTGGTTCACCTTGATGAGGATAGCGTTAGCGATGCCAGCCTTGATGCCTTCGTCGAAGATGGTCGGGTTCGTAACGAACAGGTCGTCACCCACGAGGTTGATCTTGCCACCGAGCTTGTCGGTAAGAACCTTCCAACCTGCCCAGTCAGCTTCATCGAGACCGTCTTCGATGGAGAAGATGGAATACTTGTCGATGAGCTTTTCATAGAGCTTGACCATTTCAGCAGACTTGAGGGTCTTCTTGGTGCTCTTCTTGAACGTGTAGGTAACAGCCTTGGAGCCTTCCTTTTCAGAATCCTTGTCGCAGAATTCGGAAGAAGCAACGTCAAGAGCGATCTTGATGTCCTTGCCGAAAACGTAACCAGCGTTTTCAGTAGCGGTCTTCAAAGCAGCGAGAGCCTTTTCGAGGGTCATCACGTCCTTGATTTCGTAACCAAACTTGTTCTTAGCCGGCTTGATAGCAACGCCAGGAGCAAAGCCACCTTCGTCACCAACCGTCGTATCGAAACCACCCTTCTTGAGGACAGCCTTAAGAGCGTGGAAGATTTCGGTCACCATCTGGAGACCCTTGGAGAACGTCTTAGCGCCAACCGGAGCGATCATGAATTCCTGGAAGTCGATCGGAGCGGAAGAGTGAGCACCACCGTTGATCACGTTGCACATCGGGCACGGGAGGGTGAGCTTTTCAGTGCCATGGAGCTTGGCGATGTACTGGTAAAGCGGAAGGCCAGCATCCTTAGCAGCAGCGCAGCAAACAGCCATGGAAACGCCGAGGATAGCGTTTGCACCGAGCGTGTTCTTGAGCATGCGGTTGCCGTCGAGTTCGATCATAGCGTCGTCAACTGCGGTCTGTTCAGCCGGATCCATGCCAACGATCTTCTTAGCAATCTTGGTGTTGACGTTCTTCACTGCAGTGAGAGTGCCCTTGCCGAGATAGGTCTTCTTGTCACCGTCGCGGAGTTCGCAAGCTTCGCGTTCACCAGTGGATGCACCACTCGGAACTGCTGCGTGACCAACGATACCGTTGTCAAGAGTGACATCGACTTCGAGAGACGGATTGCCACGAGAATCCAGGATCTGACGAGCCCAAACTTTAGCGATTTTAGCCATTTTATTAACCTTCTGTTAGAGTGAAAAATTTTTTGTGTTTTAAATATAAAAAAGTAGGAAGTAGGAAGTAGACAGTAGGAAGAAAAAATGTGAAGATTTAGTGATTAGTCATTGGTTGTTAGTTATTAGTTGTTAGTTAATGCTTATTCGTCATCCTGACCCTGTAAGGGGAAGGATCCAGTAAAGTTTTAGTGGTTAGTGATTAGTGGTTAGTAGGCAGTAAGAAGTTGGAGGTGTCATCCTGGAGGGTTCGCAGAACCCGATAGGATCCAGTGACTTTTACTTATAATTGCCAAAAATTCCTAACTGCACAAATACGCCAAAAAGGAAATGTTTATTCGTGATTCTCGCGTGCGCGCCCAAATCAATATAAGCACCTCCATCTTTTGCGTTTCCTGAATAAACATACCTAAGTCCTACCGCTTGTGACCAACCAAATTCCCAAAATTCAGAATAAGCCGCACTGCTGAAGAGATAATCCACAAAATGATGCGATTCAAACAGCCCAATTTTCGCATTTTGCGACAACGCCCAATAAGTATTGCCAATCATTAAATATTGAATCCAATCACCTAATTTTTCAGCCGTACCTCCATGTTCACCAATGCTATAAAATGTTGCAATAAGAATAAAATTCCACAACATCTCATCCGAAACTCTTACCCCATCTGACCGAAATTCAACATCAACAGACACTAAAGCATATCCAGTAGCAACATATTCATTTCCCCATACCGCAGAATTATCACGCATTCCTAAAAAAGGGACTTGTATCACCGTTGGTGCGGCATAAGCTATTTCCATAACAAAACCGCTCGGAAAAAACTCTCTTTCTGCAATAGGAATTTTTTCAACCCCTGCATCAACATGTTCAACTTTATTCGTATCAACAACATCATTTGTATCAATATCAGCAGTCAACGAAATTTTCGAAAGAGAATCTGCATCCAGCGAGTCCAGCAAAACCGGCTCGTTCGCATCAACTGGCTGCACAGACGGCTGCGCAGAAGCACATACCGCAAGCATTAACATGTAGAACAAAGAAAATAATTTCATCCTATGAAACCCAACCATGCTTATGCATTACCAATTTCCATTTCCCGTTTTTCTTGGATAAATAGTAGTAACCTCCATTATTGAAGGACTCCCCTACATTCAACATTACCATATCATGAGTTTTGTTAAACACGACACTCCATATAGTCGGGAACGAATTGAAATAAAAATCGTCGCCTGAATGACACGGCACAACAGAAATCATCGGATACCAGAAGGGGTATTTATTTGGCAATAACGTATTTCGCTCTCGGCGGCTCTCATGGATATTCGCTTTCATAAAATTGTTCAATAAAGGTTCATAATCATCGTTTAGAACAAGAACCTGCTGATTCATTGGAGTTTTGTTCAAGCAGGCAGATTTCACTTTTTTCCAAGCTTTCTGCTCTATATCGAAGAAATTAATCCTATCCAAATCATTCATATCAGAAGCAGATGTATCCATATAAACCAAATCCATCGTTTGAACAAAATATACACGATTCAAAACATTGTTTGAATCATTTTTCAAGCCCGCCAAAGTTTCTTCAAGCGGAATACTCCAAATGTCAGCACTCTCGACGCTATCTCGTTGATTATGAAGCGCTCGTATCGAGTCCGGATTTTCTTTCCATTTTTCTATATCAGCAAGAACATCAGTAATGTCAATATGCTTAGTGTTCTTTATCGTTTCATATACAGTGTTCTCAAAGGCTTCGCGCTTTTCCCTGTCAAGAATATAGCGATACATACGTTTAGCATTAAACTCCAACACAACTTCATAAATATCTCGCAAATCTGCCGCCAGGGAATCATCCGCCGGAACCGTTCCGCAAAGAGAATCCGAAGTCAATTCCCATCTTGCAAAAAAATGGTCCCTGTAATCGTCCATGGAATCGCGTAACAGCGTATCACCCGTTGCCTGGAACTGCTCGTAAAATTTATACGCACGCGTAAGGACCGTGTCCAACGGCAGTCCCTTCAATGCCTCAAACCGTTTTGCTTTTCGCACTTCATCTTCATTGGATTGCGAGCACCCGCAAAGGAACATCGCCATCAATAGAACCGGCAGCCAACACATTTTCATCATTCAATTGTTAATACGTCTTGTGACTTTTCACGATATCTATCAAAATTTTCTCAATATCCGTCTCGCGATTTTTCTGGTTGACTTCAATCGTGAAATAGTTATTGTTCTTCGTCATGAGCACCGCATACGCGACACCATAAGAGCCATTTGAAGTCACCATCCAAGCAAACGCATCGCCATCTTGCCTTTCGAATTTCGTCTCGCTATACTGAATCGGCTTATCAGAATTTTCAGCTTTAGTCATCGTCTTGTAATGATCGAAAAGGCCCATGAGAATCAACGAATCCGACTGGCCAAAATCCACACCGCTTTCGGTTTCAAGGCTTTCGAATAAGCTCTTAGTCTGACCATCAATCGCCACCTTCACATACGAATCAGCCGCACCTTCTGCAAGCTCTATCCGCGTATTTACACCTTCCTTCTTTTGAATTTTAAGAGGCACCCATTCAGCAGACGGGAGTTCAAAAGTGAGCGGTTCAGGATACGGGACATCCAATTTAATCACCGGGCTCCCCGTCCAAAAAGATTTTGTCTTATGAAGAATGATATCGTTGTGGTTCTTGGCACAACCGCCAAGGAACAGCAACGAAGCTGAAAATAGAAGTACGATGGATTTCTTTATTGTTTTCATGATTGAAACGTCCTTTATAAAAAATTCAATGCCAGCACGTTACGGACGTGTCCTCGTATTTCCAGACACCGTCTATCTTTTTGAAGTGGTGCTCAAAGCAATTCCAAGACGCGGTCGCCACCCCATTCTCTAAATCCAGATAAATATCACCAAGCCCATCCGCACCATAATCAAAACACATATCAAACTCATTCCAGCTGATTTCTATCGGCAAAAATTCCGTTTTGTTGTATCTGTCTTCTTCACGCTTCATGGTCCCTGTCCAACGGTCACAACCCGAAAACACGTCAAGGGCATCCCAGTCTTCACCTGTCAAGAACAACCTCTTGAAATTCGCTCCCTTCGTATCGACGCAGAAAGTATCGATTGTCGTATATTTGCAGCCCGTCTCCACAACCACACCGAATGTTTGCGAAAGATTCTTGTCAACTCCACAGGGTTCCGTCGTATAAGAAACAGACCTATTTTCTACAAAATAATCCTTTCCGCCTTCTTTCCTGTACCATGCCAAAAGTAAATCGTTCAATTCCTTCTGTACACCTTTCTTCGCGGGCCTTCCCTTGCAAATGGCCTCGGACCGTGCATGAATCCGCTCAAAGAACGGACTATTCAATGTCTTGATGGAATCCATCACCTTTGCATATTTCGCCGAATCCTCTATGCTTACGACCCATTTACGTTTCGCTATCTCAAGGGGATGGACAGAATCGGGGTTGGCAATCTCCTTGCCCTCCAAATCCCAATATTTCAATTTTTCATAGCGCTTGAAAATCGCGTAGGCCTGGTTCAACTTGATAAAGGCGGAATCATTTTCCAATCGTTTCTTGGTAGCCTCCACGCTATCGTAGAAAGCCTTCTTCTCTTTTTCAAGTTTTTCGACTTCCTTGCGGTGCTTTTCTTCCCACTCTTTTTGACGCAGGGCCTCTTCGACCAAAATCGAATCCTTCTTCGCGCGTATCGCGTCACATACATCCGAATCCGTCCTCGCATTGCATTCGTCAAATGCTTCCTTCAGCGAATGCAACTGATTCCGCACAAACTTCTTGTAGCCGACTCTCTCATCCCCGCAATAGAACGCCATACCCGCAGTCTTCCGGGCTGCATCATCGCCGATTTCAGCCAGAACCTTTTCCGAAACGTTCGCCGGCAACAGGATATCCTTCATTTTTTCTCCGTCGTATTCCCTGCCGGTAAATTTACCCTTAGAATCGAATACGAGATTGAATCCATCTTCTCTGGGCAAGCACCCCTTCGGCGATGACTTGCCACCATAGCAAGAATAGAACGGAGTCTCCACCCGCTTCTTTTGTTTGAGATTTTTCACGCTGTCATAGCAATAGTTATAATTCTCGTCATCAAAGGCGGTATGGATTTGAGCGGGCACGTTGGAACCCAGCACCAGGTAGTTTTTGCCCTGGATATTGAAGCAGCCCAGACTCGTTCCCCTTCCCTCGGGGTGCCCATCCATATTCATCACTTTGGAACTTCCGTAATAATTCACTTTTGGATGTTCGTAGGTCGAATAAAAAGAATAGCAGGGGAACATTCCCGACGCAAGCACCGTGTCCTTTTTCGTTTCTTTCGCGTCGTCATCCGAAGCGCATTTCTCGCCCCCGGAGCAGGAGCAACCTCCAAGCCATTCACCCTCATCGTCGTCCACCGAATCTGCGGCAGCAGGTGCGCATTCCCCGTCAATCACCACATTCAGCTTCGTCTTCAGGGTAGAAACTTCATACTTGGGGCACGAACATGAAAGCGAACTTTTCCATTCCACCTTTAACTTTTTCCCGTAAAGTTCTTCGATAAAGGACTTTTCGATTGGTCGCTTATTTTTCTCGGAAATTTCGTGCGAGGTGTAATATTCGTAGGCGCTTAGTTTATCCATAGACGGTGCCGGCACGGCGCTGTTCCGCAAGCGTGCTTTATCCGTGCAAATCTTGCAGACGCTCCCTTTAGGAACATCCTTGTAATCTCCATCAAATTCAATCCGTTCGCCCTTGTATTCTAGCACAAAACCGTTTTTCCAGAAAGCATTGCCGCACGCAAGCGAATTGGGCCATTTCCATTTTCTATCGGCAACAACCTCCCCTACATTCCGGATTACCATTTCATAGCTGTTTTCACTCTTCGAAAAATGCAGGACGCAAAAATGTGCCGTCGAAGGTCCCTTCGCCCAAGGGATTCCCGAAGCCAAAAGCAAGAACAAGACACCTAGACGTTTCATTTTAGCAAGTCCTTCACTTCGATACAGTTTGTCGGGCAGACGTATTCTTCACCGCACTTTTTCCAATATCCCGCAATAGAGTGCCCATAAGCCTTGACATCTTCGACTTGTTCCAATTCAAGGATGTTCAGCTTTTTCTTGCCCTGCATGTCGCGTTTGCCGCACTTGCCCACGACACGCACACTAAAACGCACATTCCTCTCGACCGTATCGAAATTGCAGGTCAGGGAGTTTTTTGATGTCACGAAAAACGTTTTCCCGTACAAACTCTTTGCAGGTATTCCCTTGAGGGCTTGCGCATCGATATGCTGCGGGATAGGCATATAGACCTTTACCGCAATCTTGCTTGTTGCATGACAAGTATCCTCTTCCACAAAATGCGAAAGCAGGCGCTTCCCGTACTTGCCAAAATCCATCTCGTACGATTTTTCCACGCGCATCGCCCCCTCGCAATCTATCTTGTCGTTCTTCTCGACAAAACGGGGCTCCGGCAAATTGTCGTAACGATTCAACAGATAAAGTTCCGCATCCTTGCCACCCGCCACGCAATAGTCTAGAGCGGGAATGGTTTCGCTGCACTCGCCCACGAGTTTTGCCGAAAAATCGACCTTCATCTGCGGGAGTTCCGCATTGCCGTTAGCATCCCACTCTCCAGTCCACTCGCCCTTGAATGTTTTGCCGTAAAAAGTCTTCAAGGTCTCACGAGCATTGCGCAAATACCACCGGTCACCGGAACACCTGTCGCCTCCAACCACTTTACTTCCGTACAACTTCACGTTCTCGATTCGTGCAAGTTCAATCGGGTGATACGGACAATGTACACAGGTTCTAATACCTCCGCCTCCACCACAAAGGCCACCAACAAGCCTGCCATTCTGACAACGGATATCATTCGGAAAATAGAGTTTGCTTTCCGTTTCCCATTTGGCTTCGCACGGAGTTTGCCCGCAAGGAATCTTCTTCGGATAACTCCATTCCTTTATCGGTTCATTCAAGTCCTTGACAAGCAGGGGGCGATACGTACTGTCGTTCAGGATTTCTGCACAATATTCCGCAACGCCCGCCGGGGCGGCAAAGGCGTACAAGGCAAGCCCAATAAAAAAGATGAAAATACTACAAAGTTTCATAAAACTATTCCCAATCCATCGGAATACCTCTCCCTTATTTACAAATATAATATCGCCTGCACCATATAAGAACAAAAATATTTTACTTCTCCACGACATGCCCCGAGAGTTCGCGAAAATCGCCCTTCTTATACAAGGTAACTCCAGGCGAAACCAAGTGAAACACAGACTGTTCAGCAAGCGTTTCCACATTAAACTCAAAGGAA